>ERZ1027063.482-NODE-482-length-18131-cov-15.326621_pt1 | contig 18131 bp, 16 predicted proteins | sample MGYA00519423_ERZ1027063 | MGnify/ENA primary metagenome ERZ1027063 (study PRJEB26926, sample SAMN06164493) | human gut metagenome | biome: ENVO:00009003; feature: ENVO:2100002; material: ENVO:00002003 | host: Homo sapiens | place: USA | collected 2012 ...
CAAGCCCTTGTCTGAACCCGTCAGGGTGAGTTAGGGCGACTGCTGACAAATCAGTGCGCAAGCTGAATAAAAAATACATGAATTTTTCTCTTATTGCTCTAATGGCTTTTTATAGTTTGGATTGTTGCTAAATATTATTCCTCGTAAGGAAGAACTGCTCCATCGTAAGTTTCTTTGATGTAGTTCTTTACGTCGTCAGACTTTAATACGTCAACGAGTGCCTTGATTGCTTCGTTGTTTTCGTTGCCTTCCTTAACAGCGATAACGTTTACATAGGTCTTAGCTGCTTCTGAATCATTCTGCTCATATGCAAGAGCATCTTTTCCTACTGAGAAGCCTGCTGCAAGTGCATAGTTACCATTTAAAACGACATACGCTGTCTCGTTTACAACTCTGGCAACCTGCGCTGCCTCAAGTTCAACGATCTCTACATTGTGTGGGTTTTCTTCGATATCATTAACAGTTGCATTGATACCTGCGCCATCCTTTAACTTGATGATTCCGTTGTCCTGTAATAACAGAAGGGCTCTTGCTTCATTTGTTGTATCATTCGGAACTGCGATAGAATCACCGTCAGCGATCTCGTCTAAACTTTTCTTTGTACCCGGATAGATACCGAATGGCTCATAGTGGATCTTGCCGGCAACTACAAGGTGTGTACCTTTTTCTTCATTGAAGCTCTCAAGGTATGGAACATGCTGGAAGTAGTTTGCATCGAACTCGCCGCTTTCTACAACCTCATTTGGCTTTACATAATCATCAAATACTGTAACCTGAAGATCATATCCTTTTTCCTTTAATGCTGTCTTTGCATACTCAAGAATCTCAGCATGTGGTGTTACAGATGCTGCAATCGTAATTGTCTTTGAATCTGTTTTGCTGTCTTTATCTTCTTTCTTGCCGCAGCCTGAAAGGGCTCCTGCTACTAATACGCCTGTTAATGTAAGTGCTAATAATTTCTTAAATGTCTTTTTCATGGAAGATTCCTCTCTTTCTTTATTTTTCCTTTTTTATTTTCATTTTTATATATCGGATGCCCGGTGTGCACTTTCCTGACATCTGTTTGTAAACCGCCAATAACGCTCCGGTACTGATCCGGCTGTCATGGTCAGGGTTTATCTGATTATGATTTTCTCCGGTCTAATCGGTTTGCGATCAGCATTCCGACTGACTGGAAGATCTGAACGATCACGATCAGTAAGATAACTGTCACGATCATGATATCTGTCTGGTATCTGTAATATCCATAGCGGACTGCGATATCACCAAGTCCACCACCTCCGACTGCACCTGCCATCGCAGAATAACCAAGGATGGTTCCGATCGCGATCGTTGCTCCGGTGATCAGCGATGTTCTTGCTTCTACAAGGAGCACACGAAGGATGATCCGCATCGTTCCAGCACCCATCGCACGGGCAGCCTCAACAACTCCGTTGTCAACTTCCTTCAAGGATGACTCTACCATTCTTGCGATAAACGGAATAGCTGCTACAGTAAGCGGTACGATCGTTGCTGTCGATCCGTAACTCTTACCAAGAAGAAATCTGGTAAATGGGATCAATAAGATCAACAGGATCAGGAATGGTACGCTTCGAACGATATTTGCGATAAAATCAAGAATCTTATACAAAACCGGATGCGGTTTCAGTCCGTCTTTATCGCTGATACAGAGGAGCACGCCCATCGGAAGTCCGAATACATATCCAAACAATGTAGAAACAACTGTCATATAAAGTGTCTCTAAGATACCATTTAAGATCATTTCTCTAATTTGTTCCGTCCACATGTTCCTCACCTCCATTCACATTGTCACTTAATTCTTCAAGCTCCAATCCCCGTTCTTTCAGGTACTTTTCCATCGCTGCAACATTTGTCGAACCCTTCGGAAGCTCAAGTATCATTTCACCCTTCGCCACTCCTCCGACATTCTTTGTCGCTGCTTTTAAGATATTGACCGGCTCCTTAAATGTCAGGATCATATTTGCAATTACCGGTTCAAATGCTGAATTCTCCGTGTATACGATTCGGATTCTGGTTCCATTCTTTATGCGGTCAGCCGTTTTTAACGTCTTCGGTTCTGTAGCATTTCCTTCGTCCTTCTGTAACAGCTCTCTGGCTACTTCGGACTTTGGATGATTAAAGATATCAATCGTTCTACCATGCTCAACGACCTGACCATCCTTCATGATCGCTACCTGATTACAGATCTCTCGGACAACCGCCATCTGGTGAGTGATAACAACGATCGTGATTCCAAATCTCTGGTTAATGTCCTTTAACAATTCCAGAATCGATGATGTCGTCTGTGGATCAAGTGCACTGGTTGCCTCATCACAAAGCAGGATCTGCGGATCGGATGCAAGTGCTCTTGCAATCGCAACTCTCTGCTTCTGTCCACCGGACAACTGTGAAGGATATGCTTTTGCACGATCCCGCAAACCAACGATCTCTAACAGCTCATATGCCTTTTTTCTCGCCTCTGCCTTTGATTTTCCCTGAATGAACAGTGGAAAACATACATTATCAAGAACCGATTTCTGCATCAGCAGATTAAAATGCTGGAAGATCATACCGATATGTTCTCTCTGTTTACGAAGCTCTTTATCTGACAGACCACCAAGCTCCTTATCCTGTACCACGACCGTTCCCGATGTCGGTACTTCTATATGATTGATACATCGTACCAGGGTACTTTTTCCTGCACCGGACATTCCGATGATTCCATAAATGTCGCCAGCTTCAATATTCAGTGATACATCCTTTAAAGCATCGATCGTTCCGTCTTTGGTCTGAAACGTCTTCGACACATGCTCGATCTGAATAATTGCCATATTGTTCTCCCCTTTCAAGTTCTTTTCCTATTATAAATCAGACAGTCTTCTACTTTATCCATGTAATAGATACCATCCTGCCGCATAACAAAAGGCAGTCATCATATGCTTATGACAACTGCCCTTTGTTATATGATAAACAATACTATATATCTAACAAATCAGGTGTTCAAAGCATATGAAATAAACGCCATACAATCACACATCATCCGGCAGCAACACATATTGTTCTTTGCAGTTGTCATGATTTTTTCTGAGCCCATATGCTTATCCTCCTTGTAAATTCTCTGTGATTTATTCTCAGGAACTTTTCATACTATGTTGATATGTTTTATCTATTTTGTTCCTTTCATGTTTCATGATTATAGCGTCCGTTTTTCCGGTTGTCAACCATTATATCCTATTTAAGTTATAGGATATATATTTGACTGGCTATAAGTTTTTCTTATAGCCAACAAATATGCAGTATGATTTATACTCCCAGCTCTTGTTGAATCAGTAGAAAACTACACTTGTCTTCTCTTGTTGCACGCAATGATGTTGACACATATTACGTTTTCAGTTAAACTATACAGATGTAAATACTATTGTTAGGAGGAAGATCGGTTTAACATTACATATTTACTTCCATGTTTTACTAATCTAAAGTTATTGCCGGTATAACTGCATGTCATTTCATTCATTATTAAATTCAATCATCGATTCACAATCCGTAACGAAAAATTCTCTGATCAATGAAACCGGGATCGACCGTTCAAGCTTCTATCAGATCTTGAGCGGCAAACGTATTCCCACAAAAGATCAGATTACAAGTATTATCCGCCAGCTTGATATATCTGCTGCCGATGAGATGGCTTTATATGATGCCTTTTATCTGGAACGGCTTGGTGAGACCAATTATCATTACCTGAAATTCACAGAGAAATGTCTGAGGGTGATCGGTTCTCCATATATAGATACCAATGCATCTAACAACCAGACACCTTCCCGCTCACAGGAATTACAAAATAAACTACCTGACAATCCGATTGATACAGATCAGTCACAGGCTGCCACAGAAACTATACTTTATCACTCCACGGATGAGATCATCTGTGGTCTGACTAAATTCTTAATACACGCCAGCAAAAAAGAAAACAATCATTTACAGGTATCACTTCCGTTCGATCTGTCATCACGGATCAAACTGTTTTCCAGCATTCAATCACTTATCACTTCTGGGAAATTTCAAAATGCAACAATTTCCCAGATACTGCATTTTCAAACAAAAAATCCGAATGACATCACTGAAAAACTGGACGGATTTGCCACGCTGTTAGAATCGATTCTTACAAAAGAACCCAACATCACCTATAACATTTACTATTATTCCAATGAACAAAAAGTCAGCAAGAACTCCGGTGTACTTTTCCCGTTCTATATCATAACGGATGATGCCAGTCTCCTGCTAAATGCCGATGCCAACAAAGGTTGTCTGTTGACCGATCCGAGCCTTATCGGATTAATGCGGGAAGAATTCGCTTCCGTATTTGACCATGCGAAACCATTTCTGTCCAGCTTCAGCCAGAAGGAGCTTCCACAGTTTCAGGCAAGATCCATTCCTGCAGAAGAAGTGATCTTTATCCAGAAGCATCCCGGTGCCTGCCTGATGGTAACGGATGATCTGGTTGATAAATATGTTCCTAATGAATTCAAGGAAACCCTAAAACAGCATTTTCATTTCATGCAGCAAATGAATGCCAGTGAAGGCATCACACTGGACGGCATCCGGGAATTTGCAAGAAATCATGTGATTTCCGAATCCGGATTCTATGTGGAAGCAAACACGTCAGATATTATCAATGCTCTGGAACAGTTAAAAGCACGGCTTGACCGGAACCTCTTTGTCCTTGATACCGAAAAAATTCCGGTATCGGATAACTGGGCATTTCTTTTATATACGGATCAGTACGCCCTGCTTGTTCCAAATAAAGAACTGGATTTTATTATCTGTGTATCTGATCCAGATATTATTCATGCTTTAACCTATACCTTTCACTCGATAGATTTTGAAGATTATGTTTTAGATAATACCCTTGTCAGAAATGAGATACAAAAGCTGATTTCTGAAAATGAAAATCGAGTGGCAGATTCAACTTTATAAATGCCACTTCTGGTTTTTTGTACATCAGCATGGTAATATTTAATTGTTTTTATTGTTACATCATTTGATGTTCACTTTATTCATATGAGGGGTAATTTATAGACAGGCGGCGGCTTCTTACAGGTCAAAGAAGCCGCCGTCTTTGTGATCTTACTATATTATCATAGTAGCATTACAGGATTTTATTTCTCTGTTTTGCGCTATTCTGTCATGTTCAAAATCCCTAGATCGTGCCTTTTACAACCAGAGTACTGACACCCGGATCCGCCGTCCATACACCGGTAGCCGGATTCTGTGTATAGGTTGCAGCCGGGACTGTGATCTGACCCGCAATCGTTGTAAACACTCCTGTTGTCTCATCATAGGTATAGTTTGTTGTCTCTGCCCATGCCGTTCCATTAAAGGATACTGCAAGGTTTGACAAAAGCGGATTAAAGGTATCCACTATCACCGCATCGGTTCCGATATCTGCCGGTGCACTTCCTGCATTCTGGATCAGGAAAGTATAGGTCAATGTTCCGTTTTCTGTTACAGGAACCGGACTTACAGACTTCGTGATTGTAAGGATCGGCGTACTCTCTGTACCGATCGTCTCTGTTACCGTGATCGGAGTAATGCCACCACCGGATACAACTGCTGTATTCGTGATCGTTCCTGCTGCATCCATCGGTGCAAATGCATTCACCTCTGTCTCATAAGCAACTGTGATATTGCCCCCTGCAGGAACTGTCAGCCCTGAAATTGCAAGTGATGGTTCTGCAACAACAACTGGTGTTGACTGAAGCACTCCATTTACATAATATTTCACACTATCAGCCATATAAGTGAGCGGAGTCAGTGTTTCTGTTCCAAATGTGTATGCGCCCAGATTATCTGTAACTGTCAGACCATTAAATGCAGTCGTACCGGAATTTACAATCGTTATAATATACGTTACGGTATCATTCTGACCATATGTCTTTCTGACTGCGGTCTTGCTTGCTGACAATACCTCCAGCAGTTCTCCGACTGCTATATTGGAATTTGCTATGGAATTACCATAGCGAAGCTGTGCCTGATTGGTAAACTGTGCCATAAATTGCTCTCTTCCTTTCTTATATTCAGGTATAGTACAATATATGACAGAATTATTATTTTGTTATTTTTATTAATTATCTTTCTCCCGGAGTTTTACGACCAACTCATAAACCTCAGGATGTTTTTCTTTCAAATGCTCATCCAGCAAATGTCTTCGTTCTTTAAACTTCTCCGCAAGCTCCGGATGTTCCTTTGCAATACGGTCATGGATCTCTCTACGATGCTCCTCGAAGCGTCTGGCAATCGTTTTCTCATCCTTACCTGATATATGAACGATCTCCTTCAGATGCTCTTCCAGATGCTCTAACCACTCATCCTCATCCATAGCTTCCATATGTGACCAGCTTCCATGCAAAAGCTCATCAACATCTCCGGTCTGTTTCAAATGCTCGATCTGAAGTCTGATCTGCTTCTCTATCTCATCTTCACTCTCCGCTCCAAACGCCCAGACAAATTCCTGAACCCTGTTATCTGCACGCTTTCTGGATGCACTTCTCGGCTGATTGTCTACATCACCCTCTAATGGATATGGTCGCTTAATTCCCATATCCTTTAAGGCAATATGTACTGTTCGTCTGACACAGCCTTCCTCAATCAGATAACCAAGTCCCAACTTACGCAGCTGTTCATTCACATCTGCGATATGCTCTGTCATGTAGAAACGGATTCCCTTATCCTTTAACGACTGATATAACATGGCGATCCTGTCAGCCGCTGTTATATCGATACTGCCGATTCCACTGGCATCTATGATAACCGCCTTTGTCTCAGGCGTGATATGATCTTCAATATCTCTCTGGAGGATCTGTATATTCGCAAAGAACAGATTGCTGCTGAATCGATAGATCAGTACACCGGAGATTGCATGGATCTGACTGCTCTCCTTCAGATCCCGGAAATGCTTATGCCCCGGCTGAATTCCAAGGAAACATCTTGCAGGCTTGGCTGTCCGTATGATCATCTCTGTAAAGGAAAGAAGAATACCGATCAATACACCGTTAATCGTGCCAAGTAACAGCACACCAAAGAATGCCCCGAAAAAGATCAGGCATTCTGTACGGCTGACTTTAAAGAGTCTTGCCGCAAGATCAAATTCCGTTGCTCCAAGCAACGCTGATATCACAATGGCTGTAAGCACAGGGACCGGAAGATAACCGATAAATCCGGTCGCACAGACCAGAACAATAATCATGGAAAGACCTGCTATGATACCGGTAAGCTGTGTCTTTGCCTGATACTGTTCTCCCATTGCTGTTCTTGATACCGAGCCATTGATCGGACAACAGCCGGTAAATGCCGCAAGGAAATTCCCCATTGAAAATGCCAGAATCTCCTGGTTATCATTGATCCGGTAACCATTCTTCTGCGCAAAATTATTCTCCGCCAGAAGTGTCTCTGCCATTATAACGACTGCTACCGACAGGCTGATCGTTACAGCCTCGCGGATCGATATCACACTAAAATCCGGAACCGCCCAGTGTGGGAGTCCGGTATCAACAGATGCAAGTGTCTGCACACCCCAGTCCTCTATAGGAAGCAGATATGTCATGCCTGCCCCGGCTATCATCAAAAGAACCGCCATCGGGAATTTTGGGATCAGCTTCTTACATACCAGCAATAGCACAAGAGCCGCAAGTCCCAGTACCACCGACTGCCAATTGATATCTTTGGCTGTCTTTATAATATGTTCTGTCAGCTCAAAAAACTCTCCGGTTCCTGCCGATCCTCCCATCAGCTTCGGTACCTGCATTAGTATAATAGTCGTACAGATTCCGGTAATGAATCCGCCCATAACCGGTGCCGATATATAGTTGACCAGTTTTCCTGCTTTCATAATATAAAACGCCAGAAGCCACAATGCCACAAAGAAGGTCAGTACCGGAACAACCGCCATTGCCTCCTCTGATCCACTCTCTATATGAAGGCTTAACAATGCCGAACCAATAAGGGCTGCCGGAGCTGCATCCACTCCAAAAATAAACTGAGGCGATGTCGAGAACAGAGCAAATATCAAGATCGGAAATACCGAACCATACAGTCCATAGACCGCAGGAAGTCCGGCAATCTGCGCATATCCCATGGAGATCGGAATGGATACTGCCATGATAATAATACCTGCAAGAAGATCCTTTATGAAATTTTTCTTATCATAATGACGTAATGTAGCCGCTAATGTTATCTTCATCTCTGCCTCTTATATCTGTATATTCTTATACTGCAATTATAAAAGAAAAGTGGAGCTATGCACAACCATTATCTTCGCCTTTCTTCTAAGTTAGCCCCCTGTTATCAACCATCTGATATATGACATATATCAATTGCACCATCCATTGTCTATCTCCGATTGGATCTCCGCCAAATCTTTCTCGCTTCTGCTTCCCTGATCAATTCATCTCTGAAATCAGGGTGTGCGATCGATACCAGAGCCTCCGCCCGCTCCCATGTTGATCGACCTTCCAGATTCACAACCCCATATTCCGTTGCCAGAAAATAAACCTGACTTCTTGGAGAAGTAACGATATCTCCATTAAACTGTGGATGAATTCTTGAATGAACCACCCCTTTACTGTCCTTGTACACAGAACTCATGCAGATAAATGCTTTACCTCCCTTAGATGCAGATGCACCAACGAGGAAATCCAGCTGTCCACCGGTTCCGGATATCTGTCTGACACCTGCACTCTCCGCTGCCACCTGACCATACAGATCAACAGCAACACAGCTATTGATGGAAACCATGTTATCAATCTCACCGATCACTCCGGGACGATTCACGTACTCTAACGGATATGCCGCAACTCCCGGATTATCGTCAATCCAATCATATAGGTTCTTGCTTCCGACCGCACAACCAAATACTCCTTTTCCGCGATCGATCTGCTTGTATTTGTTCGTGAGTTTTCCCGCCAGATACATTTTCAGATATGCATCGCTGCAAAGCTCCGTATGCATACCAAGATCCTTCAGATCAGACTCAGCAATGATATCACCCAGTGCATTCGGCATACTTCCAATACCGATCTGCAGGGTTGCTCCATCCACGATATAAGGAATGATCAGTTCCGCAATCTTACGATCAACTGCAGTCGGCTCCGGCATCAGCATATCCGGATACGGTTCATGCTCTCCTTCCACGATATAATCAATATCCGAAATATGGATACACTCATCATAACCGCCGCGAACCTTCGGAAGATTCTCATTGATCTCTACGATCACGATATCTGCCGCACGCACGATCGGTGCTGCCACTCCGGTATTGACCGAATAATTAAAATATCCATGCCGATCCATCGGTGACACACTGAGCATAACTACATTTACCTTAAGAAAATACTCATAATATGCTGCATTATTATGAAATACCATCGGAATATAATAGCAGAGTCCACGATCACATAACGACCGCTCATATGCTGAACAATGCCAGCTGTGATAAGTAAAATGCTCCTGACTCTCATCACATTCTGCAACTGCGATCGGCCCTGAGATCAGATTACCACGGATCTTAACATCAAACAGCTCGTCTCTACGTTTCGCCAATGCACGATCCAGGATCTCCGGCTTTCCAAGTGAACAGGTATAATCCACCCAGTCACCATCTTTTACAACGGAAACCGCTTCCTCCGGGGTGCGGAGTTTTCGTCTGTATTCCTCTAAAAAATGTTCGTATGTCATACTGTTCCCTCCTTCGCTTATCCGTCCCTGACACAAATTACGCCTGTAAAACCTCTGACAGCTTCGTGTCTGACTGCAATACTTCTATCGCTTTCTTTCGGTACTGTTCTTCGTGAAGATAAGTATACCGGAATGGTTTTATAGCCGGTGCTTTTTCGATCGCACGGATGAAATCTTCCCGCTTCATGCCGACTGTCTTCACATAATCCCAGAATCCGGTATCTGTAAATACCGTATTGATCCGCTCATATCTGTGATCCTGAACAACACTCATCAGGTATGTTGCAACTCCGACTTGAATACCATGAAGCTGCGGGCGTTCCAACATCTGATCCAATGCATGTGATATCAGATGCTCACTTCCACTAGTCGGCGCACTGTCTCCTGCAATCTCATTTGCCACACCGCTCATGGCAAGAGAATCTAATAGTTCTTTGATAAACCGTTCATCGTGAATGTCTTTAAACGGTGTCCGCACAAAGCTGTTGACCGCCTTCTTCGATATCATCATCGCAAAGTCATTTACCGAACCATGTCCATGTGCTTCTTCAAAATTCCAGTCATAAAGTGCCGTGATCTTCGATACCATATCACCGATACCGGAAAACAGAAATGCCTCCGGTGCCCCCTTTATCGCATCGATATCTGCAAAGATTCCATATGCGATCCCTGCCGGTACGGATTTGCGTCGTCCCTCCACGATCAGAGATGCGCTGGCACTGGAAAATCCATCACTGGATGCCGACGTCGGCACACTGATAAATGGCAGTTTTCTTAAGAAGCCACAATATTTGGCCGCATCAACCACCTTACCGCCTCCGATACCAAGTACCGCCTGTGCAGTATTCGGAAATGAAAATGCAAGCTGCACCAGATTGTCAATCCGAACGGTATCCATCTCCATATATTGGAGCACCTCAACACCGCTGTCTGACATACCCTCCATCACCGTATGTCCAAACATATCGATCAACCCATTGCCAAACAGGATCACAACCTTGTAGATTCCCTCATCTGCAAGATAACCCCCGATCCGTCTGAGCAGATCTTTCTCCACCTTTAATATCGATGGTATCTGTATCTCCCTGGTATCAATCTTCGCCATAATCGCCAACCTCCTGTAGCCCTGTAATTTATAATATACTCAACATACTCTATTTTAACCCAAACTGCAACTCATTCTCATTCAAACCAAAACTAACATAGAGCAGTGGAAATACAAATGACTGGTATGATGAACGAAAGGCTAAATAATTTGAAGCCGGAGGGATATATATTTTATGAAGCAGACCTATTCGAACGTCGGTCCTTAACGAATCACCATCTGGTGATGAGTTTAGTACCGCTACGTAATAATCGAACGAAAGTGCTCTGCGTAATAAATATATATCCCACCGGCTCCAAATTTTTCACAGCCTTAATTGTATTTCCACTGCTCAGACTGCAGCTGGAGGTCAACCATATGCTTGTAGATGCCGTTCCTGACTTTCAGGTCCGCAGGTGTCCCCTGCTCCGCAACTACGCCATCCTTCAACACAACGATCTTATCAACACCATCTACCGTACGCATTCTATGTGCAATGATAAATATCATAAAATGGTATCAATGCAATCCAAGCAGAAAGGATCGCAAGAACACAGGACGCATAGGTAAAATACTTATGCCCTCCTGTTATGCCCATGAGTCTGGACAATGCACTTTGTTTCTTTTCTTTCATAGTTAACCTTCTGTTACCAAAGTTAGTATTTACTAACCTGCATTTATTTTTATAGGACTGATGCATGTTGTATTTCATACAGCAGTCCCTATTATCAGAACTTCATTCCGATCACCGCCTGCCAGCCCGCATAGTTAAATGCTCTGACATTTGCCATAAATTCTTTTGCCTCTTCATAGCTCTTATCATGTGTGATAAGTTCATACACATACTGCCATCCGTTCCTGCAATATACATGGATAAAAAAATCATCTACCGGATGTCCGCCATCCGAAAACTGCTTCGCAAACTGTTTATAATAGTATTCTTCCTTTGCCGCAAGCCTGTCAAAATATGTCTCATATTCTGTTCCCGCCGAACAGCAGAAGATCAGTTTGAATTCTTCCGGATGTCTGTAAATATATTCCAGTACAAGATCCGTTCCCTCATCCCCGGCATCCTCTGCCCGGCTGATATCTGCCGCTTCTCCTGCTTTCTTTATGCTGTCAGAATAAATCGCCATCAACTCATCTGCGGCTTCCTTTACAATCGCTGTAAATAATCCACTCTTGTCGCCAAATCTTGTATAGATTGAATTCGTGCTGACACCACTGTCTGCCGATATTCTCCGCAGACTTGCATCATGGAATCCGTATTCTAAGAATTCCTTTCTGGCACTGGCCAGTAAATTTTCAGTTACACCTTCTGATTCTTTTCTCATAAACACACCTTAATCATTTATATCCAATATAAAATAACAGCGTTATTATAACGCTGTTATTTTATAAAAGTCAAGATTATTTACACAATTTGTTCTACATTATTTTTCAAATAAGAGAACTACTACTATACCTGTTACCAATACCAGATTACCGTTTTCGAATCGTATACAGACATCCCATTCCAGACACCGCCAACAGAATATAAAGCACAGCCAGATTCATATCATCTCCTGTCTTGGGTGATGCTGTCTTATCATCTTTTTTCACTTCTGTTGTATCACCATCACCACTCTGTGTCGTGCTGCCTGTTCCATCTTCTGTACGGTCTGTTGTTGTGGCCTCTGAAGAATCTTCCGTCGTAACTTCTGTTGTCTCTCCGGTTGTGGTCTCTGTTTCCGGTTCTGTTGTTTCTTCTGTTGAAGCTTCTGTTACATCCCCGGTCGTATCCTCCGATGGATCCTCAGTCGTTGCTCCTGTCTGATCCTCTGTTGTCGTCTCAACCTTCTTATATGCGATCGCATAATTAGAAAATCCATCCGTCTGGAACATCACCATTTTAGTTGCCACATCAAAAGAAGCAGGAATAATCTCATAGGTTCCATCCTTTTTCTCATGAATAACTGCCAGCTCACTGTTTTCAGATTCCCAGTCGGCTTCTATCTGAAGGGATACCTTTGCCGTTTTCTTCAAAGTCTCTATATTATTTACCCACAGATTTGCTGCTGTATTCTTATACAGGATCTGTGCCAGCTTGATATCAAAATACCCGGTGATCTGATAATCACCTGCTGCCTTTTTAAAAGCCTCAAGCTGTTGCTGTGTGAGGACTGCATCCTTTATCGTCAGTCTGCTGTTTCCTGATGTGATCTCATTTTCCGCAAGCTGGATCAATGCTCTTTTCACTTTATCTGTTTTAAGCTCTACCTGATCTTCTGCCTTTGTAAATATGCTGCTGATATGTACATTTTCATCCGGCATTGTATATGAAAATGTAGATGCATCTGACAAAGGCGTTAAAGACTGACCATTTATCGTTATCGATTCAAGCTGATATCCATATTCCGGTACTGCCCGGAGAATAATTTCTGAACCCGATATAACACTTGCCCATCCATAATTGGTGTCCTGCTTAACACCATCTAAACCGATCGATGTTCCATCCGGGTTTTTGATCTCAAGGATCTCAAGCGTTCCATTCTTTAACAGCTCATAATCTTTCAATCCATTATTACCTGTTTTATCTTTGGCCCATATAATAGTTCTTGGTATGATCGTCGGCTTCTTTGTAACTTCGATCACATATTCACTGGCAGGCGCAATCGTGAATTCCACTGTATCCTTCGTTCCTTCCGGCAATGTGATCGTCTTTCCATTTACTGTGACCGTTCCGATATCTCCATCTCCAAATGCCAACTGAATCCTGAGCAGATTATAGATTTCGCCGGACGCATATCCCTTTCCAGTTCCCTGTATATGACTGCTCTCAGCTCCGATCTTCTCTGAATTCAGATAAATTTCCATTCCAAATCCATCATAGGTTCCCATGATCTGAATATCATCCGGGTAACCGGGGTTCGGAGGCGTTGATACTTTTTCTATTCTAAAATTCAGATTACCGCTAAAACGGTTTGTATCCAATTTTACATAAGGATTCGAGCTGATATCATACGATTCATCATTGATATATAACTGAAGTTTCACACTTGAGATTCCAAGCAGGTCATCTGGCGAGGAAACATCCAAAACGGTAGTTGCTTTCAGATAATATTCTTTATCTGACAGATCGATCTGCATGTTATTTCCATTGATCGGACAATTTGTGTAACTGTCCATAACAATATCTCTCGTACATAATGTCAGCCTTACTTTATAGGCATCATCAACAGCAAAGGTCGCTTTTCCATTTTCAATAGATGCCCCGATAAAATTCAATGTTGCCATGTTGGTTTCTGCAGCCCTTACCTGTGTGCTGGCAAATGGCAACCATATCATACTGATACACAACCATAAACTTAGAAAAATCCCTAATTTTTTCCTCATAATTTTGTCCTCCATCTGCTTCCCTCCCCAGGGAAGTTATTTACAGTCATTCTATCAAAAAGCACCTGATTCCACAAGCGTTTCAGACAAGAAAAATCATGAAAAAAGTCAGGAAAATAGCGGGTTTGAGGCGTTGCGGTAAACACCGGAACGCAGTGCTATATTTCCTGACTGATATAATTTTTATGTCTATAATTTTCCTTAGAATTTCTTCTCCATACAGATAAAATGTTTGTCAAACAGATCACATTCCCCGACAGTTCTAAATCCGATCTTTGCATATGTCGAAAGTGCTACCACATGGCCTTCCCGAACCAGAATATGGATTCCTTTCATGCCCCTGTTCTTCAACACATCACCGGCATAATTCATCATCTGCTTTGCGATTCCCTGTCCCTGCATATCCTTTCTTACACAGAGTCTGGACAATTCTCCCGACGGTGCCTGATCTTCATGCCAGCAGGTCAGTGACTCCACGGCATCGTCATGGTCGATTGAGATCGTCGCAATGATCTCTCCTGCATCGTTCTTCATCACAAACAGGTCTTCATTCTTAAGGTCAAATGCGATCGTGTTCTCATCCGGGTATGTCTCGCTCCACTCACATGGTCCCCCGATCATCGCATGGTATAAAGCCAACAGTTCATCTTTATCTTCTTCTGTTGCATTCATTATCTGCATGGTAAGTCCTCTCTTTTCTGTCTTTCTTCGTTTACTTATTCACTCTGCATCAAACAGGTCTTCCATTTCCTCTACGGCTTCATAGTATTTGTTCATCCACTCGCTCATCCGGTCAATTTGTTCTCTGTCCGCTTCCACCTGTTCAATATCCTCCGGCCATTCATCACCCTCATCTATGCCCTGTTGCAGGAGCCAGTTCTCCGCACACTCAAACCGGCACATTCTGCCATCGTCACTTTCGATTGTTACCAGCACCAGAAGCGGTTCCCCGGGCATCCGCTCCTCGCAGCCATAATCTGCTTCATCTATTCTGGTCACAGACCACATGTTATGCATCTCCTTTTTCTTTTGCAACTATAAATAAATTAATATTCATTATAACACAGGTCATCCCAAAACTGAAAACAGGTTCTACCAACATTGCATTGTCGATAAAACCTGTTTAAATTTATTCTGTAGTATTCTTTATATTAACAGATATTTTTACTTGTTATGTTTCCTTTTCCTGTCCAAAGTTACCACAAGGTCAATGTTGGAAACCTAACCAACCTTCTAGATCTGCTGTGTGTCATATCCTACAAGAGCCAGATAATTAAGAGCCTCTGCACACTCTGATGCAGAGAATGCAGTTTCTGCACCCATCTTCTTTGCCAGTTTAGAAAGGGTATCCATTGTATTCACTGACTGACCGTTTACCTTTGACATAGAATCTTTTGTGATTCCCATTGTTGCCTGTACCTGTGACATGGAAGATTCAAAATTGGCAGCCGTAGTAACCGATGCGGTTCCAAGAGCAGTCACCCCTGCTGTAACGGGTAATAGTTTCTGTCCGGCAGAGGAAATGTTATCTCCTGTGGTCTTTAACTTTTCTCCGGCTGTGGCTATCTTCTGGACTGCCGTAGCTGACTGATTTGCCTGTGTTTCAAGGTTCTTCAAATCCTGCTCCGTCTCTACGATTTCCCTTTGAAGGGCATCATACTGTTCCTGTGAGATTTCTCCATTGGCAAGTGCTGTATTTGCCTATTCTGCTGCCATCTTTAAGGTTGCCAGTTTTTCTTTTGTTTCACCAACGGCCTCAGCAAGCAGTTTATGTTTTTGTGCCAGAAGTTCCGTATTGCCCGGATCCAGTTTCAGCAGTTTGTTAACATCCTTCAGCTTCGACTGGGTGAACTTGATCTGTCCATTCACACCTTTAAGGGCATTCTGTAATTTGGTTGTATCACCACCAATTTCTACGATAATTCCTTGTATACGGCTTGCCATGAATTCTCACCTCCTCTCTCCTAAATTTTGACATAAAAATGCTCGGATTTCTCCGAGCAAGAAAAAGCACCAACCCACTTAAGGATTGATGCTCTCAACTAAATATCAATATTCTTTTCCTTCAAACTTGATCTTACTTTATCTGCATTTGCATAGCCAAAAAACTGATTCGCATAATCTAGTAACAATGAATTCAAAAAGATAACATCTCTTTTTACTAACTGTTTAATTTTATATTGATACACCATCGCACCAGATTTTAAAAATTTATTTGTAGGTGGTTCTATCGTATCTTCACTCCCAAATCCCAAACACGCAGATAAAGTTGGGGCATGTGGCGGATATATTATCCTTGTACCTGAACCCTTTAAGTGCTGTTTATATGCAGGACTCATTGTAATTATTGCCATATTTCTTGATAAAGGAAATATACCATAATCTTGCGGTGATACCATTTGAAGCAACATAGCATCTTCAATCCGACCACTTTGCATTAGTGCGTTCATCTTTCTTACACCAATAGGCCCCATATATGCAGCCCATCCTCTATCAGTAATAATTAAATCCTCTTTACTATTGTTTGTTCTTACAAATACATTATACGAAAAAACAACATCTTTTACATAATTAAAAAGATTCATGTTCTCGCCTTTATTTGCTATCCTAACCAACTCTTCCTTATTTTGACATTCTAAAATCTTATTCATGTTTTCGTAGAAATCACCACTGAATATATCCTTAAATGGGTCATTCTCAAAAATAAATCCATCTCTTTTTAAGGCCTTATACCAGAGATTATGCTCCATATTTTCATCCTCAACTCTTAAAGTCGTAATAATTAAATACTTCTTTATTGTTAATAAGTCCTCTGATGTTAAAGCAATATTGTAGTTTTCTTTAAGAATTTTGTTGTTCAATATATTAGCAAACTGAACCTCTATCTTGTGACATAAGTCTTTCTCAATATTCTCAGGATAATACCCTTTTTCGGAAAATACTGATTTGGTACTCCTGGACTCTATATTTCCTGAATTCAAATCATAATACTGGATTTTTTCGTCTTCACAAAAATGTCTCAAAATGAGTTGAGGAATAAAATGGCTATTAATCATATAATCACCTCTTTACTGATTTGAGTATAACATATTATTAATAATTATTACCATTAAAACTTGTCGAAATCTTCCTGCGTTGCTAGTTCTGCATATTTGCAATCATCGTTTCTGCTCTCTGCATACATATCATTGATAAGACCTATCGACAGCATATCAAGATCTGCCATCGATAAGCCTAACTGCACACATCGAAGCAGAAACAATGGGGTTGTCATTTCACGCTCAGTTGGGCGAACTTTTTTTAGATTCAACATCCGTTTTTACATTCAGTCCCCAGAGTTCAATCAGCTGTGGAAGAACCTGGTAAATAGAGAATCTAAAATTTTATTAAACCGACTAAAGACTCCATAGTTTGTGTGTTTGACTTACTGTTTATATCTATCTTCTCCTAAATATTTTTCTAGTCATTGCAATATAAAATTGCTTATACAGTCTCTCCCTTAAGAGTCCTGGTATTCTGGATAATATACAGAGCGACCGATATGACCATCATTATAGCGCACAAACCAATCAACAGATCTGATACCATCGGTGTAATGTGGAACCATATAATATGCACCGCTGCAGTTCCATATAATAAAAAGGTTACTATCTTTCCATGCCAGTCTGCACCATGTACTTTTCCTGTCTTTCGTATCACAAGACATCCACTGACTACCATATACAGCTCCTTACCTGCCATTATTACGATTAAAAGAAGCACATGCGGAAAACGAGTAAACAGACAGATTAACATCGCTGCCTGTGTCAGCTTATCAGCCACCGGATCAAGTATTTTTCCTAAATTACTAATCCTATGGAATCTTCTTGCGATATATCCATCAGCAAGATCCGTAAGACCAGACAGCAATAAGATTTCACCAGCTAACAGAGGATTTTTCTTT
>ERZ1027063.485-NODE-485-length-18094-cov-5.867731_pt1 | contig 18094 bp, 19 predicted proteins | sample MGYA00519423_ERZ1027063 | MGnify/ENA primary metagenome ERZ1027063 (study PRJEB26926, sample SAMN06164493) | human gut metagenome | biome: ENVO:00009003; feature: ENVO:2100002; material: ENVO:00002003 | host: Homo sapiens | place: USA | collected 2012 ...
CGGTATAATTGTAAAATAGTATGTTTTATGGAAAGGGCGCGTTTTATGCGTATCGAATCATTCAATTTTGCAGGTAATTCCGCCCATGGAGCCCGTGTAGTTTGGGCAAGGTGTACCCAAACGCTTTCCCCGGGCGCATAGACGGCTGCGCCGTATTCCGTCTGTGCGCCTGCCGCAGCCCATACGGTCAAAATCAGATCAGGAGGTAACGAGCATGAAAAAATTTCTATCCGCGCTTTTAGCGGCGGTCCTGCTGCTGTCTGCAACCGCCTGCGCGGCCCACGAGCCCGTTCTGCCCCCCAGCCGGTGGGGGGAGGGAGAGGCCAAAGGAATGCTTCCCCACACCTACTCCCTGTCGGAGGCCTATGACGCCGCAGAGGTGGTGGCCCTTGTTACGGTGGGGGATTGGCTGGAGGAGGAGCTGATCACCGGGCGAACCTTTTTCCGGACAACGGTCCAAAAAGTGTACAAGGGGGATATCCCCCATGAGTTTGTCCTGGCCCAGGAGGGCTGCTCCACCTGGACCTACCGAAATTATCCCGTATTCACCTATGGCAATCAGCTGCTGCTGTTCTTGATCAAATACGATGTGTCCATGTACCGGGATACCTACGACCTGGTAGAGTATCCGGACGCCTATGAGCTGATAAACACGTATTCCACGGTGATGTATGTGACCCGGGACGACAGCGGCATGTCTTACGTTCTGGACGCCCTGGGCATGATGACCCAATGGAGTCAGATCAATCAGCCCGCCGATTGCCCGGCCGTTGCGCACCCGGGGCAGGAGCAGCTTCTTCAGATCAGGGACAATCTGACAAAGCAGGACCCGGTTCTGGCTGCCATTGCGCCCTCCCAGGCCGACCCGGACCGGCCGGTTGCGTCCTCCGGCGACCTCTATCGTCTGACCGACCTGGAGGACTATTTCGCGCGCCTGTCCGCCGATTATACATAAAGAGAGGAAGGTTCACCGTGAACAGATCATTTTTGCGGCCAGGGATTTCTTTTGTTTTAGCGGCGGTCCTGCTGCTGTCTGCGACCGCCTGCGCGGCCCACGAGCCCGTTCTGCCCCCCAGCCGGTGGGGGGAGATGCAGATCCGGTCCATGTTTGAGCGCTATTATTCCATTTCCGACGCCTTTCAGGAGGCAGACGCCGTGGTCCAGGCCAATCAGAACCAGGAAGCCGTGATCTACCGGCAGTCCGACCTGGAGGAGCTTTTCAAAAGCCTGTCCTGACATTGCAGCAGCCCGCCCGCCGGGGTTCCGGCAGGCGGTTTTTTATAGGTTAAAGGAGCCCGGCACGCGCCGGACTCCTCTTGTTTATTAACCCAGCGCCCAGGCCTTCACATCGCTGCCGTCGGGGTCGGCGATGCGCAGGCCCGCCGTTACGTCCACCCCGGGCGCAGCCGCCCGGATATCCGCCACGGAGGTCTCGATGCCGCTGCTGCCGCTGGTGCAGAAGGGCCGGATGGTTTTCCCGGTCAGGTCATAGCTGTCCAGGAACGTGTTGATGATCCGTGGTGCGGTGCCCTGCCAGATGGGATAGTCCAGATAGATGGTGCCATACTGGGACAGGTCCAGCGGCTGGCCCGCGATCCGGGGCCGGGCCGCGGGGTCCTTTTGCTCCTGATTGGCCCGGCAGCTCTCGTCGTTGTAGTCCAGATCCTGGCTGGTATAGGGCTGCTCCGGCACCAGCTCGATCAGATCCGCCCCGGTCAGGTCGCGGATGCGCTCTGCCGCCGTCCGGGTGTTGCCGGTGCAGGAGAAATAGATCACCGCCACCCGGGTACCGGCCCAGCCGCTGCCGGTACTGCCGGTGGTATTTCCGCCGTTTCCGGCATTTCCGGTACTGCCTGCACCGCCGGGCACACCGGTACTGCCGCCGGGATTTTCCGCCGGGCCGCTTCCCGGGTCCGTGGCCCCGGGGGTCACCGTGGGACTATCTCCGCCGGGGGCCACCTCCGCCTGCTTTTTGCCGCAGGCAAACAGGGAAAAGGTCATACACAGCGCTAAAATCAAAGCAAAAATTCGTTTCACAGGGAGTCTCTCCTTCATTCGTCCTGCTGCTGCACCGCCGTGCCGCCCAGGCCGAAATCGTCGGCCACGGTGGCGCTGTCCCGGCGGAGCATGGTTTCCATAACCCGGATATCGCTGTCGATGTCCATGGCGTCGGCGCGGTACAGCTCATCCAGCTGCCGCTCAAAGCCCGCCACGATGCTGTCCATGGTGCTCTGGATTTTGGCCTTGGCCTGGTTGAGATTCTCGCCGCTGACCCCGGCCTCCTCAAACTCGGCATAGGAATTCAGCAGCTTCTGGGTGGTGGGCAGATAGTAGTTCAGGAAGGTGCCGGCCTTGCCCTTTTTGGCGGGCTCCTTTTCGATGATGCGGAAAATCTTCCCCGCCACCTCCTCCAGCCGGTCGATCTTCTGGCTGAGGACAGGGTCGGCAATGCGGTCGTTGGCCCGGCGGATCTCCCGCAGGATACCGGAATAGCCCTGCTCCGCCGGGGCCGGCTCCTGGGCGGTCTGCCGCGGGGCAAAGTATGCCTCCGCCGCCTCCGGAGAGCGGAACAGCATGTCGCTGCTCAGGTCCACATAGGCGTTCTTGCCCCAGAGGCCCTTTTCGATCATGATCTCCAGGTCCCTTTCCACCTTCCGCTGGGGGACCTCCGCCGTGTCGGCCAGCTTTTTCAGAGACACGGCGTCCTGCCCGTGGGCACAGGCCAGATATTTGCCGAAGCGGCGGGCCCGGCGGGTCATAGAGGCGCTGCCGATGACCAGTCCCAGGCCTCCGGCGGCCAGGCCCATGGTGGGAAACAGCTCCGCCAGCAGGCTCCAGCTCAGAACTCCGGCAGCGGCGCCAACGCCCTGCACCATAGACACCAAGCCTGCGAAAAGCAGCACCAGGCCCACAATTTTCATGGTATTGGCCCCTTTTGCGGAGTATTGGGGCGTTTTCGTCACCTTTTTGCGGGTGCTGGAGGCTGTCCCGGTACGAGGCCGGGATGGGGCAGGATTCTGCTGGGACAGGCCGGGATTCTGCCGGGACACGGGCTTGCGCTTCGTGTCGCCGCCGAACAGCTTGGCCAGCAGCACAACAAGGCCCACCGGCCAGGCCACCGCGAATAAAATTGCGATAATGGCCCAGGAGCCAAAATCGTTGTCGTCCTTTTTTGGCGGACGGCGGGGCGGCTCCTGCCGGGTCTCCCCCTCCCGGTCGTCATAGGAATAGGCCATTACTTCTCTCCCTTCCGGCGGAGCTTGCGCTTGTTGCCGTGCTCGTCCACCACATAGGTGTTATCCAGCTCCCGGGCCAGATTTCCCACCACGGAGTCGATGTATTCCCGGCGCAGGGCAAGCTGCTCCTGCTTCTCCTCCGGCGTCAGCCCCTCCGCCGTTTTCGACTTGGCGGCCAGCTGGTTGATCCGGGCGATCTTCTTTTCATCCATCATCGGTTCCCCCTTACAGATAGCGCTTCAGGGTGATGAACACCCTGCCTTTTTTCGTTTGATTGCCGACCTCCTCCAGAACGCACTTGCCCAGACCCCGGAGGGTCAGGGTATCCCCCTGGGATACCGGGCGATCCGGCTTCTGGCAGTCGGTCCAGTTCACCTGGACCTTTCCGGAGGTCACGGCCTCGGCGGCCTTGCCCCGGCTGAGGGAAAAGCCCGATGCCAGCACGCTGTCCAGCCGCAGGGAGGACACCGTGTCCCGGATGTGCTTCACCTTTTCCTCCGGCGGGATCAGATCCTCCAGAGGCAGGGACGCAGTGTGCAGCCGCACCCGGCCCGCAGCCGTCCACTCCGACAGCAGCAGCTCCGCCGCCGGTCCCGTGGCCAGTACGTCGGCCCAGCGGGGGGACACCAGAATGTCCCCCAATGTCTCCCGGGTGACGCCCAGGGCCATGAGACTGCCCAGAATGTCCCGGTGGGTCAGGGAATCCTCCTCATAAAACGAGGCCCGGACCACCCGGACGGCGTCCTCCTCCGGGGCCTCCTGCCAGTCCGGCAGGAACCACAGCTGCCGCCGCTGGGCCCCGTCGTATCCACCCCAGAAGGTATATCCCTCCGAGACGGACAGGGCGTTCAGCAGCCGCTGGGCCGCCGCCTGCTCCGCCGGGGACAGAAAGCCCGTTCCCTGGGGCAGATTCCTCCGGCGGCACTGCTCATACTTGTCCCAGACCCGGCCCAGCAGCAGCCGCTCGTCGCCGTTTGCCGCAAGCCGGTCCAGCATTTCGCGTTTATCCATGGTATTCCCCCAGATTCTGGGTGTGGTACAGCCGGGCGTAGGCTCCGCCCCGGGCCAACAGCTGGTCATGGGTCCCCTGCTCGGCAATGCAGCCGTCCTGGATCACCAGGATGCGGTGGGCGGCCCGGATGGTAGAGAGCCGGTGGGCGATGATCAGGGTGGTGCGGCCCCGGCTCAGCTCGTCGAAGGCATGCTGGATCCGGGATTCCGTGACGCTGTCCAGGGCGGAGGTGGCCTCGTCCAGAATGAGGATGGGCGGATTTTTCAGAAAAATCCGGGCAATGGCTACCCGCTGCTTCTGGCCCCCGGACAGCAGGGTGCCCCGCTCGCCCACATAGGTGTCGAACCCGTCGGGCATGGCGGCAATATCGTCGTACAGCTCCGCCCGGCGGGCGGCCTCCTCCACCTCCGCGTCGGAGGCGTCGGGCTTACCGTAGCGGATGTTTTCCCGGATGGTGTCGGCAAACAGGAACACATCCTGCTGCACGATGCCGATGGACCGGCGCAGAGAGTGCTGGGTCAGGCAGCGCACGTCGTGGCCGTCCACGGACACGGTGCCGCTGTCGGGGTCATAAAACCGGGGCACCAGCTGGCACAGGGTGCTTTTGCCGCCGCCGGAGGGACCCACGATAGCCACCGTCTCCCCGGCCCGGACCGTCAGGTCCACCCCGTGGAGCACCTCGGGGCTGCCGTTGTCATAGGAGAAGGTCACATGGTCCAGGGCCACCTCTCCCCGGACGTCCGTCAGGTCCGCGGCGTCGGGTGCGTCCTGGATGGTGGGCTCCGTGGCCATCAGCTCAATAAACCGGTGAAGGCCCGCGAAGCCGTTGGAGAACATCTCGGCAAAATTGGCCAGCTTTCGCACAGGACTGATGAACGTGGTGATATACAGGCTGAAGGTAATCAGGTCGATATAGTTCAGCCGGTTCTTCATAATGAGCCAGCCGCCTGCGGCAATGACCGCCACGGACAGCAGGCTGATGAACAGCTCCATGCTGGCGTTGAAAAAGCCCATCTCCTTATGGAAGTTGCGCTTGGAGGTCTTGAACACCTCGTTGGCCCCGTCGAAGCGGCGCTGCTGCTCCGCCTCGTTGGCGAAGGCCTTGGTGGTGCGGACGCCGGAGAGGCCGGACTCGATCTCGGCATTGATGGCGCCGGTCTTTTGCTTGGCGGCCCGGGACGCCTGGGACATCTGGCGGCGGCGGTACATAACCACCAGCAGGAACACGGGGATGATGCAGCACACCACCAGGGCCAGCCGCCACTGGATGGAGAACATCACCGCCAGAGCGCCGATGATGGTGACCAGGGAGATGAACAGGTCCTCCGGCCCGTGGTGGGCCAGCTCCGTCAGCTCGAACAGGTCCGTGGTCAGGCGGCTCATCAGCTGGCCGGTGCGGTTTTTATCGTAAAAGTCGAAGCCCAGGTCCTGCATATGGGCAAACAGGTCCCGGCGGATATCGGCCTCCACCAGGATGCCGAAGGTGTGGCCCCAGTAGCCCACGATGAAGTAAAGCCCCGCCCGGAGGACAAAGGCCGCCACCACCAGGGCCATGACCGTGAAGAAAATGGAGAACTGCTTCTCCGGCAGCCAGTGGTACATGGCGGTGCGGGAGATCAGGGGAAAGGCCAGGTCGATGACGGCAATGAAGAAGGCGCAGGTGATATCCAGCAGGAACAGGCCCCGGTGGGGGCGGAAGTAGGACAGGAAAATGCGCAGCGGTCTGCGGGTGCGGTAGTCTTGGGTGGTCATGATTTCTCTCTTTCTTGGGTAAAAATACGCATAGTAATCCAGTGTGTTGTTCTGTATAGTATAACACACCTGATTTCCTGGCGCAAGGCGTTCTTTTCCGGTATAACATCCTATTCAGACATACGCAAGCTGCCCCCCTCCGATGCAAAAGCGCCGGAGGGGGGCAGTCCTATACTCTTGTCGCTATGGGATTCCGGATTTACCACTCCAGGTTCTTGCCGGTGGTCTTATCGAAAACGTGGGCCACGTTGCCGCCGAAGATCATGTTGACCTCGCTGCCCATGGGGAAGTGGGCGGCGGCGCCGTTGGTGGGGACGATGACGATCACGTCCTTGCCCTCGGCAGTGACATGCAGATGCACGGAGGAGCCCATCATCTCGGACACGTCCACCGTACCCTTGACCCCGTCGGCGCACAGCATGATATGATCCGGGCGCACGCCCAGGGTCACGTCCTGCTCCGCCACGTTATGGGCGGCCAGGCGCTGCTGCTTCTCCGGAGACAGCTCCACGGTAACGCTGCCCACAGTGACGGTGTACTTGCCGTCCCGGCGGGACAGCCTGGCGTCGAAGAAGTTCATCTGGGGCACGCCGATAAAGCCCGCCACGAACAGGTTCGCAGGGTGGTCGAACACCTCCTGGGGGGTGCCGATCTGCTGAATGAAGCCATCCTTCATGATGACAATGCGGTCGCCCAGGGTCATGGCCTCGGTCTGGTCATGGGTGACATAGATAAACGTGGTGTCGATGCGCTCCCGCAGCTTGATGATCTCGGCGCGCATCTGGTTGCGGAGCTTGGCGTCCAGGTTGGACAGAGGCTCATCCATCAGGAACACGGCGGGGTTGCGGACGATGGCGCGGCCGATGGCCACACGCTGCCGCTGGCCGCCGGACAGGGCCTTGGGCTTGCGGTCCAGATACTGGGTGATGTCCAGGATCTCTGCCGCCTGACGGACCCGCTGGTCGATCTCGTCCTTGGGCAGCTTTTTCAGCTTCAGGGAGAAGGCCATGTTCTCATACACGGTCATGTGGGGATACAGGGCGTAGCTCTGGAACACCATGGCGATGTCCCGGTCCTTGGGCTCCACGTCGTTCATCAGCTTGCCGCCGATGGTCAGCTCGCCGCCGGAGATGTCCTCCAGGCCCGCGATCATCCGCAGGGTGGTGGACTTGCCGCAGCCGGAGGGGCCCACCAGCACGATGAACTCCTTGTCCGCAATGTGCAGGTTGAAATCCTGCACCGCCACAACGCCCTCGTCGGTGATCTGAAGACTGGTCTTTTTCTCGGGCTCGCCCTTCTTGGCCTTTTTCTTCTTTTCGGTGTTGGGATACACCTTCTTGAGGTTTTTCAGAATGACCTCTGCCATATGCACAGACTGTAACCGTTCTGCCTCCGCAGGGAACGGTCTCGCGCCCGGCAAAGCCGCAGCGCCTTACGGCAGGTCTCCACACTGCCGCACCGCCAGTCTCAGCGGGACCTTGTTCCTCCTTTGTTTTTCCGGCAGGGGGCCAAAAAGTGGAGTGGCCGCCGCCGGTTGGAATAGGATACGTTTATTTTACCACCTCTTGCCGCCCTTTGGCAACCGCCTTTGGGCAAAATTTTCCGCATTTCGCTGCCTTTATAGGAAAACTCTGCAAAAAGCGCCGTCATCGCCCGTTCTTTTTTCTGTTATAAGCAGAAATTATTGTATTTTTCAGATGTTATCTATTGTAAAAGGATGCGAATTATGTTACATTACTGTGTGCCTGTTGGCGCACATATTATAGATAAAGTGTTTTTCGTGCAAGGACAGACAAATTGTTTTAAAGGAGCGGGATAACATGCACAAAGCGTTCAAAGCCTGCACCGCTGTTCTGCTGGCTCTGGTTATGACGGTCAGCCTGGTCAGCGGCGCACTGGCAGTCGCCGTCCGCAATGATGACGACACCATCAGCTACGAGCCCCTGGAGCAGGGTGTTTACTCCAAGGGCGGCTACACCATCGACAAGGTCTCCCACCCCACGCTGGGCGCCGGAGAGGTGGACGGCATTCTGACCGGCGATCTGCAGGACCGGGGTCAGAGCTACTCCTGGTCCATGGCTGAGGCCGGTGACTACGTTTACATCGGCACCTGCTATAACTCCACCTACTACATCTATCACAACAACGTCAAGACGTCCCTGGACGCCATGAAGAAGGAGGGCAAGCTGGACCAGAACGTGGACACCAGCCGGGCTGCGGCAGATTTTGTGAAGGTCATGTTCGGCACGGACACCTTCGACGAAACCCCCATGTCCCAGTGGACCCCCGTGATCATGGCTGTGAACCGCTACACCGGCGAGGCCCAGGTGATCTTCCGGGAGCGGGACATCCTGAAGGATTACCCCGACATCTTCCCCGGCTATCCCCCTTATCTGAAGGGCGTGAACTATCTGGCCGGCTATCGCATGGCCTTTGAATTCAAGGGCAAGATCTATTTCGCGGGTATGGGCAGCCCCACGGCCACCCTCATCGAGGTGGACCCCGAGACCAACGAGTGCTCCATCGCCTATCACAACATCAACTACACCCAGGGCGTGTCCAACGGCGTTCACGGCCTGCTGGTGTTTGACGACGAGATCTATATGTGCCTGGCCACGGACAACTACGACGGCAAGGGTACCCCCGGCGGCATCATCGTGGCCAGCTCCGATCCCACCGCGGGTCTGAGCTCCTGGCGGCGTGTGGCAGATCAGGACGACTTTGACGGCCTGCCCGCCGTTATGAAGACCGACGGTCTCAACGGCGGCGGTATCTGGGACATCATCGAGTATAACGGCTCCATGTACGTCACCGTGGTCACCGACAAGTCCATCGACGGCCACATCAACAAGCAGGGCTTTGCCATGTATCGCGGCGACAAGCACGAGGACGGCAGCTTCACCTGGACCCAGGTAATCGGTGACCACGGCACCAGCGGCTACGACTTCGGCCTGGGCATCAACTACTCCATGAGCTGCAACATGTGGGTGTACAACGGCTATCTGTACCTGGGCACCTACAACGATCCCATGCTGGACCTGGCGGAGATCCCCGCCTCCGGCAACTTCGAGCTGCTGTACAACGATCTGGACCACTCCATCTATCTGTACCGCATGGACGCCGACGGCAACTTCCAGCAGGTGGCCGGTAAGGACGACAACCCCTATTTCCCCGACGGCCCCATCGGCAACCTGGGCACGGGTCTGGGCAACAACTCCAACCAGTATATCTGGCGCTACGGCGAGCACAACGGTGAGCTGTACATCGGCACCTATGACACCTCCACTCTGACCTATCATTTCACCCAGATCACCGACGGTCAGGTAGCCAATATGGACTATGCCGACATCAGCGGCCGGGCCGATATGCTGAAGGACGCCGTGCTGGAGGTTCTGCAGCAGCACGACAACAAGTATCTGACCTGGTTCCTGGACAAGGTCCTGTTTACCAAGTATACCGCCCATCTGTATCAGATGCTGGCAGGCTTTGCCACGGATATGTCCGCTGACAAGAATCCCGTGCCCAATTACCGGAACATGCTGGAGGAGTATGAGGCCTTCAAGCAGAAGGTGTTCGACCTGCTGGGCATGAAGCTGGACAGCGCAAGCTTTGCCCAGGAATACGCCCAGGTCACCGGCGTGGCTATGTGCAGCGCCGACACCCAGGGCCTGAAGGATGACCTGCAAAGCGCCGTGAAGGCCATCTTTGCCGCCCTGGACAAGGCCGTGTATGACGACACGATCCACAACTTTGTGTACTACTTCGGCTGCAACTACTATGCCCAGCAGTGCGAGAACGGCTTTGACCTGCTGGTGTCCAAGGACGGCGTGAATTTCGACGCCATCACCCGGGACGGCTTCGGCGACGGCTCCAACCACGGCCTGCGCACCATCTGCTCCACCGAGAACGGCGTGTATATGGGCACCGCCAATCCCTTCTACGGCACCCATCTGTGGCGCATGTACAGTGCTGAGGACAAGCCCCTGGTGAAGGAGCATACCCATCAGTGGTCCGATACCTGGTCCTCTGACGGCGTGAATCACTGGCATGACTGCCTGGCCGACGGCTGCACCGTCACCGACAACAGCCAGAAGGACGGCTTCGGCGCCCACGATTATGTGAACGGCGTGTGCTCTGTCTGCGGCCAGAAGCAAACCGGCAGCGGCTCCGGCGGTGACGCCGGAGGAAGCGGCCAGCCCAGTCAGCCCAGTCAGCCCGGTCAGCCCGGTCAGCCCGGTCAGGGCGGCGACTCCGGCAGCACCGGCGGCAGCGGCAGCACCGGCGGCAGCGGCAGCACCGGCGACAACGGCAATACCGGCAATACCGGCAACAACGGTCCCAAGACCGGTGACAAGGGTGCAGCTCTGTGGTTCGCCCTGGCGGGTCTGTGCGGCTGCGGCCTGGTGGCCATGGCGGTTACTCCTCGCTATAAGGGCAAGCGCGTTGCCTAACCCAATTTTCCAATAAGCAAAGCCCCCGGTGTACGGCACCGGGGGCTTTGAGCTTGTCAAAAATCCTTTTTGACAAGCGCAAAAGCATTTTCAGAGCTTTTATAAAAGTTCTGAAAATGCGGGCGCGATGCGCCGAGGGTTTTGCTTGTTTCAGCTAATTCTTCTTGACAGGTGCAAAAAGTCATCCATGTCAGGCAAAGTATTACACATTTTTCGTCCAAGCGCTTGATTCTTATCCCTATATCTGGTATGATATGCTGTAATACACGAATGGAGGACAGCGCATGCACGGTTTTTGGCGGGCCGCTCTGTACGCGGCGGCCCTGGGCGTTCTGGCCCACCCGGTGGGACAGGCCCTGCCCCGCCGCTGGTTTGACCCCCATCAGGCCCCCTACCGGTGCCGGGATTGGGAAAAGGGCGGACGGGTATATAACAAGCTGCACATCCGCCGCTGGAAGGACCGTCTGCCGGACATGAGCCGCCTGATGCCGGACATGGTGAAAAAGAAGCTGTCGGCGGCTGACCCCATGTCCCTGGTACAGGAGACCTGCGTGGCCGAGTGCGTCCACTGCTGGCTCATCGTTCTGTCTGTGGGCATGCTATTTTTGTGGAAAAGCGTGTGGTCCTGGCTGCTGTGGCTGGTGTACAACCTGCTGGGCAACGTGAGCTTTATCCTGATCCAACGCTATAACCGCCCCCGCCTGCTTCGACTGGCGGAGAAGGAGACAAAGAAGAATCTATGAAAATTGCTATTCTCTCCTGCAACACCGGCGGCGGACACAACGCCGCTGCCGCCGCCCTGGCGGAGGAGCTGGCCGCCCGGGGTCACGAGAGCAAAACCTACAACACCCTGGACTTTCTGCCCAAGGGCGCTGCGGACCTTATCAGCCGGGGCCATGATTTCGCCTATCGCTACACCCCCAAGCTGTACGGCGCCGGCTACCGCCGGGAGGAAAAGCGCCCCTCTCCCCTGCTGTATGAAAACAGCATCCGGGGCATTGGCCCCCTGTATGAGGCGCTGATGGATCTGGGAGCCGACGCGGCCATCTGCGTCCATGTGTTTCCGGCCATGATGATGACGGAGCTGCGGTGCAGCTACGGTCTGCGGATGCCCGCCTGGTTCGTGGCTACTGACTTCACCTGCTCCCCCGGCGTGGGTGAGCTGCAATTGGATGGCATCTGCATCCCCCATCCGGCGCTGACGCCGGAGTTTGAGGCGGCCGGTCTGCCGCGGGAGCGCATTTACGCTACGGGTATTCCCATCCGGCGGCAGTTCTGCCGTATGCCGGACCGGGCCGCCGCCCGGCGGCAGCTGAGTCTGGACAATTGCCGCCACGTGTTCACCCTGGCCTGCGGCAGCATGGGGGCAGGCCCCCTGCGCTCCACCGCCGCCTGCATTGCCGGGCTGCTGGGCCACGACGACATGCTGGTGGCCGTGTGCGGCAGCAACCAGCGGATGCATCGCCAGATGATCGACGACTTCGTGGACAATCCCCGGGTCCGGGTCCTGGGCTTTACGGACCAGATGTGCGCCTATATGCAGGCGTCGGACCTGCTGATCTCCAAGGCCGGGGGCCTTACCACCGCCGAGGCGGTGGCCTCCCGGACGCCGCTGCTGTATCTCAATGCCGTCCCCGGCTGCGAAAGCCGCAATATTGGCTTTATGACGGGCCGTGGCTATGCTCTGGCGGTGGAAAACGACGAGGAGCTGACGCCCCTGCTGTCCGGCGTGATTTCCGGGGCCATTGACCCCACGGCCATGCTGCGCCGCCGGGAGGAACAGTTCCCCCAGAATGCCGCCGCTGCCATCTGCGACCTGGCCTGCGGCCAGGGCGTGACCATGTAATCAAAAAAAGAAATGCCGCCCGGATGGGCGGCGCTTCTGCTATTTATCAAAAAAGGGTGAAGCCCTCTCAGTCACCTTCGGTGACAGCTCTCCCAAAGGGAGAGCCAAGTAGGGGCCGACGTCCCCGGCGGCCGGGGCGCAAAAAGGCGGGGCACATGGGCCCCGCCCTACGGGTGTTCTATCGACAGGCGCTTCGTAGGGCCCGCTGCCCTCAGCGGGCCGGGTCAGCCCCTTCAGCCTGTCAAAACGTTCGTGTCCTGGTACAACAGAAGAAGAAAACCATCCTGGGTCCCGTCCGAATTCAGCAGCCGCAGCTCCACATACTGAAGGTTATCGTACCAGTCGGCGGACAGGTCAAAATGCAGGGTCCAGTACTGCTCCTGGCAGCTGCCCTTGAAGGGCGGCAGGGTCAGCTCCTGGCCATCCTCGTCCACGCAGTAAAGCTGGAGGTCGTCCAGCAGCACGTCCCCGGGGTCCCGGTGGATCTCCAGCTCCACCTGGAGGACGCCGTCCTCATAGGACGCGCCCAACAGGCCCACCCGACCTCCCTGCCAGGTATCCCAGTCCAGCCATTCCCGGGCCACCGCCGATTCCTCGGTGGCGGGGGTAACCGGGTCGACGGGATAATCCGTGCGGCGGGCCTGGCAGCTGGAGACGATGGAGCTGACCAGGGACAGGACAATCAGCCCCGCCACCAGCACCCCCACCAGGCTCACCTGGCGGGCCGGGCCGCTGAGGTTATTCAGCTTTTCTCGGACCCGGCGGGCCTGGTCCTCGAAGCAGACCTTCTTCTCGTGGCACTCCTTCTTCTCGAAGCACACCTTGCCCCCGCGGGGGACGGAACGGCGCTCCTGCCCCGTCAGGTGATGCACCGTGCCGTCGGCGTCTACCCGCTCCCGCCGGGGCGGGCGGTTATACGCGCCGCAGGACGGGCAGCAGCCGTTTTTCTCGTAATCGTATATTTTCCCGCAGGCTTTGCACTGAACCATTGCCATACTGTTTTCCTCCTTATTCCCGCTCAAAGCTCACATAGCGGGTGCCCTGGAACGTCAGCCGTCCCCGGTCGCCCTCGGCCAGCATGCCGTATTCCGGTCCCGTCATCTGAAGCTCCATCCGGTCGCCGCTTTCCACCTGGAAGGTGACATAGTACCGGGAGGAGGTGGTGGACATATGGTCTCCGCTGTGGTGACGGGAAATATTCTGCCGCTTGGTCACCACCCGGGCCTCCACCGTCAGCCGGGGAGAATGGTTGTTTTTGTTCCACTGGGACAGGCCCCGGAACACCGTTACCAGGATCATCACCGCGATCACGCCGAAGATCAGGAAAAAGACGATCTCAAACCCGCCGCCGAAGAAAAAGCTGTCCATCATGCCGCATGCCTCCCTTTCCGGGGGGAATGCCCCCGTTTATGTGGTCCTATTGTACGCCCCGCCGGGCGGAAACGCCACCAACCTCAGGTTGCGCCGGGAAAAATTTCCGGAAAGCGGCAGGAAACCTCAGGTTGCGTGGTATTTTTATCCAGTATAGCATACGCGCCGGACTCTTGGCAAGCCAAAAGCCCGGCGCGGGGGTTATTCATCGGTTTTCAGGAGGTCCCGCAGCGTCACACTGTCCAGATAGTCGCCCATGATCTGCCCCAGCCGGTTCCACACCGGCAGGGTCCGGCACTGGGCCGCCCGGTCACAGGGGTGAGCCCCCTCCTCCAGACAGGCCACCGGAGCCAGGGACCCCTCCGTCAGACGCAGAATCTCCCCCAGGGGATACTCCTCCGGCTTTCTGGTCAGGCGGTAGCCGCCGCCCTTACCGGTGACGCCGCTTACCAGACCGGCCCGGCTCAGCAGAGACATGACCTGCCCGGCATACTTGTCCGACAGCTCCTGCCGCCGGGCCACATCACGCATGGAGACGTATCCGTCGCCGCCGTGCTCCGCCAGGTCCACCATCACCCGCAGGGCGTATCGTCCCTTGCTGGATATGACCATATCACACCATCCGGCAGCTTTCGCAGCTGCCGCAATCCTCCGGGAACTTGCTGCGGTCATACGCGATGCCGCTGCGGTCGTAGTAGTCCTTGACGGCAGACTTGATGGACTCCTCTGCCAGGACGGAGCAGTGCAGCTTGTGAGCAGGCAGGCCGCCCAGGGCATCCACCACCTGGCGGTTGGTGACGGCCAGGGCCTCGTCCACGGTCTTGCCCTTGATCATCTCCGTGGCCATGGAGGACGAGGCAATGGCGCTGCCGCAGCCGAAGGTCTCGAACTTCACGTCCTGGATGACGTTATCCTTGATTTTCAGGTACATCTTCATGATGTCGCCGCATTTGGCGTTGCCCACCTGGCCAACTCCGTCGGCGTCGGGAATCTCGCCCACATTGCGGGGATGCATGAAATGGTCCATTACGATATCACTGTACAGTGCCATAGCCAAACGCTCCTTTCAACGTCACAGCATGAATGCTTTCTTACCGGATTCCAGGTCCTTCCATACCGGGGACATGGACCGCAGATACTCCACCACCCGGGGAACCTCCCGCAGGATGTGGTCCACTTCCTCCTCCGTGTTCCACTCGCACAGACTCAGCCGCAGGGACCCGTGGGCCACCTCGTGGGGCCGGCCGATGGCCAGCAGCACATGGCTGGGATCCAGAGACCCGGAGGTGCACGCCGAGCCGGAGGACGCACAGATGCCCGCCGCATCCAGAAGCAGCAGCAGGGACTCGCCCTCAATGCCCTCGAAGCAGAGGTTCACGTTGCCGGGCAGCCGGTGCTCCAGGTCGCCGTTGACGGCGCTGTGGGGAATTTTGGACAGGCCCTCAATCAGCCGGTCCCGCAGGGCCGTGACCTTCACCCGGTTCTCCTCCATATGGGCGCAGGCCTCCTCCAGTGCCGCCGCCATACCGGCAATGCCGGGGACATTCTCCGTTCCGCCCCGCTTGCCCCGCTCCTGGGCGCCGCCCTCGATGACGTTCACCAGAGGGATACCGCCCCGGACGTACAGCGCACCCACGCCCTTGGGGCCGTGGAACTTATGGCCGGAGAGGCTCAGCATATCGATGTGCTGGGCCTGGACATCGATGGGCAGGTGGCCCGCCGCCTGCACGGCGTCGGTATGGAACAGCACGCCCTTCTCCCGGCACACGGCGCCGATCTCCTCAATGGGCAGGATACTGCCGATCTCGTTGTTGGCGTACATCACCGTCACCAGACAGGTGTCCTCCCGGATGGCGTCCGCCACCTGCTGAGCGGAGACCATGCCGTTTTCATGAACCGGCAGCAGCTCCACCTCAAAGCCCTCCTTCTCCTGCTTTTTCAGGGTGTGGAGAATGGCGTGATGCTCGAAAGCCGTGGAAATAATGTGCATCTTCCCCTTGCGGCGGCCGATGGCAGCGGCGGACAGCAGTGCCTGGTTGTCGGCCTCGCTGCCGCCGGAGGTGAAGATGATCTCCCGGGGCTGGCAGTTCAGGCACCGGGCCACGGTCTCCCGGCTCTTCATCAGCAGCTCTGCCGCCCGCTGACCCACGCTGTGCAGACTGGAGGGATTGCCGAAGTTCTCCTCCATGGCAGGCAGCATGGCATTCAGCGCCGTCTGGCTCATCTTTGTGGTGGCCGCGTTATCTGCGTAAACAGTCATCGTATATTCCTCCCTGTTTCAGGTGTAATTACCTACTGATTTGGTTTCTAATTGGAGTATACCCGAAATTAACTACCAAGTCAATGGGTAATTTGAAATTTTTTCTGTTTGGCGAAAAAAACTGCCCTGTCGGTTGACAGGGAATCAAAAAATGTGTAAACTAAACATGGTCTTAACGACCAGGAAGAAAGACGAATAAAGGAGTAAAAAACATGAAACGCATTCTTGCATTGCTGCTGACGCTGATGATGGCCCTGAGCCTGACGGCCTGCGGCGGCGACAACAACGCCGATCTGGTGGGAACCTGGAAATGGACCTGTGACATCACCGAGGAGTTCCAGAAGGGCGTCAATGAGGGCGCCGGCATGGACGTCCCCGTGGAGGCCAAGGTGGAAATGACCTTTGTGCTGGTCTTCAACGAGGACGGCACCTTCACCCTGAGCGTGGATAGGGACGCCCTGTCCGCCTCCGTGCAGGGGTACATCGACGCCATGGTGCCCGTTACGGTGGACCTGGTGTATCAGCAGCTGGAGGGCCAGGGCATGAGCCGCGCCGATATCGACGAGGCCATGAAGGCCCAGGGCATCACCGTGGAGGAATATGTGAAGCAGCTGTTCGGTGCGCTGGACGTGGACCAGCTGACGGACGGCCTGGACCAGGAAAACCTCACCGGTTATTTCCGCGCTGCCAAGGGCAAGCTGTACACCAGCGAGAAGGAAAACTCCTTCAGCCAGGACGATTATGCCGAGTACACCCTGGAAAACGGTGTTATGAAGTGGACCGGCGGCAGCAGCGCCCTGATCTCCGATTTCGGTGACATCGGCGTGGAGCTGCCCATCCAGTGGGTCAAGCAGTAACCGTCTCTCCCCTTGCGGCCCCCGTTTCGGGGGCCGCAAATTTGTAGGTTTGTCAAGCTCGTTGGGAGAGCGCCTGCGGTGAGACCTGAGGCGGCCCAGCGGGCCCGGTGACAGGGGTTGCAATTCCCGGGAAGGTGTGGTATACTTATTTACCAATCAAAAGAGAGGAGGTCCGCCATGGAAAAGCGCGGTATCAAGATCGCGGCCCAGAACCGCAAGGCGCACCACGACTATTTCGTGGAGGACCGGTATGAGGCGGGCATCGAGCTGGCGGGGACGGAGGTCAAATCCATCCGCCAGGGCAGGGTAAATCTGAAGGATTCCTACTGCGTGGCCAAGGACGGCGAGATTTACGCCCACAGCATGCACATCTCTCCCTATGAACAGGGGAACATCTTCAACAAGGACCCGGACCGGCCCAAGCGGCTGCTGATGCACAAACGGGAGATCCGCAAGCTCCACGATCTGCAGAAGCAGGACGGCTATGCCCTGATTCCCCTGAGCCTGTACTTCAAGGACAGCCGGGTGAAGGTGGAGCTGGGCCTGTGCAAGGGTAAAAAGACCTACGACAAGCGGGACGCCATCGCCAAGCGCGACGCCAAACGCGAAATGGAGCGGGCTGTCCGCGAGAAAAACCGATAAAAGGAGCGTATCCATGAACAATCCCATCGTCACCATCGAAATGGAAAACGGCAAGAAGATCACTGCCGAGCTGTATCCCGATATTGCGCCGCAGTCTGTGCGGAATTTCATTTCTCTGGCCAACAGCGGGTTTTACAACGGGCTGATCTTCCACCGCTGCATTTACGGGTTCATGATCCAGGGCGGCTGCCCCGACGGCACCGGCATGGGCGGTCCCGGCTACTGCATCAAGGGTGAATTCGCCGCCAACGGCGTGCCCAATGATCTGCGCCACACCCGGGGCGTGCTGAGTATGGCCCGGGCCCAGGATATGGACTCTGCCGGCAGCCAGTTTTTCATCATGCACAAGGACGCGCCCCATCTGGACGGGCAGTATGCCGCCTTCGGTATGGTCATCGACGGCATGGACGTGGTGGACGAGATCGTCTCCCAGCCCAGGAACATGATGACCAACAAGCCCAAAAAGCCCCAGGTGATGAAGTCCGTCACCGTGGATACCCAGGGTGTCACATATCCGGAGCCGGAGAAGCTGCCGGATCCCTTCCATAGATAAGCTTTTACACGGCATCCGGGCCGGCCTCCGGCCCGGGCGCCTTCCATCTCATACGGGGCTGTACCGGTTTCGACGGGGGTGTGGAGGCAGGATAAGCGGGCGGCGGCGCCTGAC
>ERZ1027063.493-NODE-493-length-17910-cov-4.945113_pt1 | contig 17910 bp, 15 predicted proteins | sample MGYA00519423_ERZ1027063 | MGnify/ENA primary metagenome ERZ1027063 (study PRJEB26926, sample SAMN06164493) | human gut metagenome | biome: ENVO:00009003; feature: ENVO:2100002; material: ENVO:00002003 | host: Homo sapiens | place: USA | collected 2012 ...
GCAATTCACTGTTCGAAATCCGCAACAATACGTTACAATACCCCTATCAAGAGAGATAGGGGTATTTTTATTATGGAACATTTATATGACTGACAAGATGGTCGAAGCCTATTTGAAAGCCCTCGGAAATGAAGAGCGTGCCGCAGCGACGATCGAAAAATATCGCCGTGCTTTACAAAGCTTTGCAGCCTTTTTGAGCGGCGCGGCGGTCACACCAGAGATGATTCGGCTCTGGAAAGACGACCTGCGCGCGAGAAACTACGTGCCGTCGACGATCAACACCTATTTAGCGGCGCTGAACGGCTTTTTCCGTTTCTGCGGTTGGGCAGATTGCCGCGCACGGTTTCTCAAGATCCAGCGCCGCCTGTTCCGAGACAGCAAACAGGAGTTAACGCGAGCAGAGTATGAATGTCTCGTCGCCGCGGCAGAGGCTGCGGGCGACCGGGGCTTTGCGTTCCTGATGGAGACCATCTGCTCCACCGGCATCCGTGTCAGCGAGGTGCAGTATATCACGGTTGAGGCCGCGAAGAACGGCAAAACAGAAATTGCGCTTAAAGGCAAAATCCGCACGATCCTACTGCCGTCAAAACTCTGCCGCAAGCTGCTCAAGTTCGCCGCGCGGCAAAAAACCGCCTCCGGCGCGATCTTTCGCGCCAAAAGCGGCAAGTCCATGTCGAGATATCAAATTTGGCCGAAAATGAAAAAGCTGTGCACCCGCGCAGGTGTCGACGCAGGGGAAGTTTTCCCGCACAATCTGCGCCACCTGTTCGCGACGGCATTTTATCGCGCATACAAGGAGATCGTCAAGCTGGCGGATGTCCTCGGCCATTCGAGCATCGAAACGACGCGCATTTACCTTGTTACGAGCATGGCGGAGCATCGGCGTCAGCTCGAACAGTTAAAACTTGTATCATAAAAACGGAATCTATATTCTGTTGCGCAAAAATGCCAAAGCGAATACAGTTACCACTATATTCACAACTAAAGCGCATGCAGAGATCGAGCTGTCTGCGCCCGAGAACGCTCAAATGGGTGCAGCGGCACAAGCTTACAGTGCGTTTTCCCCTGTAAACTCCATAATTTATATTTGAAATCATAATTTCCCTAGTCTTTGTCGGAAGATTGTGCTATATTTTGCTACGAGTAAAGGAAACGATAAGATCGTTTCGCTTCCTTTGCATATACGGAATATAGATTCCGTTCTCAAAATCTCATATTTTGGCAAAACCGCCGAAAGGCGGCGACGCAAAGCCAGATGGGTCTAACGCCTCTCCGAATGGAGAATACGCTATGACAGCCGGTTGCACCCTTACTGATGTATTCGCATGTCACTGCTCCGTCCGGCTTTGCTGGAACGGAGCTTTTTTCATGAGAGGGTGGCTGACGATCCGACGAACATTTAGAGCGTTTTGCACCGAACAGGGAAAGACTGCTTTGCTTGCCCAGTGGGATATTGAGCGAAATTTACCACTCACGCCGGATGATGTGACTTTCGGCAGCCACAAAAGAGTCTGGTGGACCTGTCCAAGCGGCCACTCATGGCAGGCCATGGTTTACACCCGCAGCGAGGGTGCAAGCTGCCCCTATTGCACGGGCCGCAAGGTTACGCCTAAACAGGGCGGCCTGGTGAAGCAGTTTCCCGCGCTGGCGGCAGAATGGGATGACGAAAAGAACGCGCCCTTGACGCCGCAGGATGTGACGACCGGCAGCCACAAGCTCATCTGGTGGAGATGCCCGAAAGGGCATTCGTGGCGCGCGGCGGTGTATTCGAGGACAACCCTCGGCACGGGCTGTCCGGTCTGCACCGGACGGCAGGCGCTCGCAGGCGAAAACGACCTCGCGACGCTGTACCCGGACATTGCCGCGCAGTGGGACGAGGAGAAAAACGGTGCGCTCCGACCGAGCAGCGTCACCGCGGGTTCAAACCGCCGCGTGTGGTGGCGATGCGAAAAGGGGCACTCCTACCGTGCTGTGATCGCGCAGCGCGGCGACGGCTGCCCCTACTGCGCCAACCGAAAGGTGCTGCCGGGCTTCAATGACTTAGCGACCGCAGCGCCGCTGGTGGCGAAGCAGTGGCACGAGAGCCTCAACGGCGCGCTGACACCGGAGATGGTGACCGCGGGCAGCCCCAAAAAAGCGTGGTGGCAGTGCTCTTACGGCCATGCGTGGAAAGCCAACATCTACTCGCGCGCAGGCGTGCAGCAGTGCGGCTGTCCCGTCTGCGCCAGGAAAACCAAGCGCAAAACCAAGTAAACTCAGCCCGCGGAGGCGAGCAAAAGATAGAGAATCTTAGGAGGTAATGGAATGAAACGGCGATTATTGGCAAGTTTACTGACGCTTGTCATGATGCTGAACCTGTTGCCAACGGTAGCTTGGGCAAGGAATGATGAGGGCATTGATGCTGATTCGGTAGAAATGTATTCCTCTGATGATGTAGTGACATCGGGGCCGATAACCATTTGGACGAACAAAATAGTCAAAATTACCGTTCCCGAGGAGAGCGAAGTCAGGAGTTCGAACACAGATATTGTCAGTGTTGAGCAGGATGGCACAGCGGTGACGCTGACCGGTGGCAGCAAAGAGGGACGCGCAGAGGTCACTGCGGGAGAGTCTGCCTGGGTCGTTTATAACTACGCCAGCGAAGCGGAGTATAACTATTTATACTCGCTGTTCCACGGGAAAACAATCTCCGTGATGGGCGACAGCATTTCGACGATCAAGGACAAAATCCCCAGCGGTAATGCTCTGTATTATGATAATACTACTGGCAAAGAGATGACTTTTGAGCGCAATTACTGGGGTGACATCATCACCCGCTTTGGCGCGGTAGAGGGCATTGATGAGGCATGGAGTGGAAGCACCATCGGTTCTAAAGCTGCTTCTATGGCAAGCAAGGATAGAATCAACAAGCTTGACGATAATGGCACGCCGGATGTGATCCTGTACTATGGCGGCAGCAACCCGGACGGCTCGGTCGGTACGTTTGATCCCGATGCAGACTATGCGAAGACTGTGGATTGGGCGCAGTCCTATTCGGATACAGCGAGCGCCTACGCGGCTTCTCTGCAGCGCATGAAGGCAACCTATCCGGGTGCTGAGATTATCGCAATTATTCCCTATTATGAGCAAAATAATATTCCTAAACAGGCGGAAGTGATCGAGCAGATTGCAAAGCACTACGATATCACGACAATCGACCTGCGGGAGCTTCGGAATCAGGAAGGCATTTCTCCGAATAACGCGCTCCACCCTAATATGGATGGTCACAGCCAGATCGCGGCCTACATCTGTCAGCAGCTCTATGAGCAGCGGGCAGTGACTCCGGATGAGAAGACCGTCACCTATAATGCCAACGGCGGTAGCTTCAAAAACGGCAGGGATCCCATCAAGCAGTTCGTGACAGCTAAGCTGCCGAAGGCCACCCGCGCAGGCTACGCCTTTGTGGGCTGGTTCGATCGGGCTGCTGGCGGGAACAAGATTGCATCCGCTCTGGACACGGCGATTCCCTCTGGCATGCAGGACAACCTTAACGGTACGACCCTGTATGCGCATTGGACCCGCAGCTTTACGTGGGACTTCGACAATAATCTGGACGCTGTTGATGCGGATGGCAATGTTATCATCACTGTGAGTGCTGAACATGGCAGCACCACGTTGAACGATGACAACACAGTGAAGTTCAATGATTATCAGGGTAAACTGAGCACTCCATTCACTCTTGACCCGACGCAGAATTGGTGTGTCGAGTGGAGAGAAAAGAATCAGGCAAAAGAGAATATGCTCTTCAGCTCTACTGCAACGAGAGAAAAGGGTATGACCTATATTTTCCTGTATGAGCCGAGCATCTATATGGGCACATATAATGATACGACCGGCGGTACGAAATATATCAACTTCGGTGGGCCTGCGTATCAGAAAGATCCAACCTCCAATGAGTATTCTGTTGTCAAACTGGAGAATAACTATGATAAAGCTACCGAAACGAGCCTTGTGACTCTTTCTGTTGATGGTGAGCAGGTGTTTGCCAAACTGAACACGCAGGGCAGATACGGAAGCCATGGATCTTCGTTGACTGCAAGTGACTATGAGCAGTATGCTTTGGAGAAGCTCAACTTTACATTTAATTACCTCGGCGGTAACAGAGACGGCGGCGATACTCCTGCTTGGAAGCTTTCCAACACCTTTGACTACATCAAGGTGACGCTGGGTGACGACCATACCCACACATATGGCACGACCTATTCCAGCGACAGCACTGGCCATTGGAAGACCTGCACTGAGTGCGGTGCAAACGGTGAATTTTCGAAGCACACCGGCGGTACTGCCACCTGTACTGCAAAGGCGGTTTGTGAAACCTGTGATCAGCCGTATGGCGAATTAGGCGCTCATAAGCTGACCAAGACCGATGCCAAGGCTGCCACCTGCACCGAGGCCGGCAACGAGGCATACTGGACCTGCTCCGGCTGCGGCAAGTACTTCTCCAACGAAAACGGAACCAACGAGATTGAGAAGGACAGCTGGGTGCTCAAGACCCTCGGCCACGATATGACCAAGACTGACGCCAAGGAAGCGACCTGCACGGAAGACGGCAACAACGAGTACTACACCTGCTCCAGATGCGGTGGAGTCTTCAAGGACGAGGCTGGTACGCAGGCAACCACCGTTGTGGCGGAGACGCTGAAGAAACTCGGCCACGACTGGTCCAACAAGGACGGCATCTGCGCGGTTTGCCACACCAAGTGCGACCGGGTGCACAAGCCCGGCACGACCTGCTCTGTCTGCCACAAGTACACGAGCTATCCTTACGTTCCCGGCGCGCCGACCTATCCCGCGACCGCTCCCGCTGTCCCCAACGGCACGGTGACCGTTTCCCCGGCCAACGCCTCCAAGGGCGCGAATGTGACCGTCACGGTGAAGCCCAAAGAGGGCTATGTTCTTGAGACCCTGACCGTCACCGACAAGAACGGCGACGAGCTCAAGCTCACGGACAAGGGCAACGGCAAGTACACCTTTACCATGCCCGGCAGTAAGGTCGAGGTCAAGGCGACCTTTATGGAAGATAACAGCGTCTTCAACTTCTTCTACGACGTGCCCAACGACGCGTTCTTCTATGAGGCCGTCAAGTGGGCGGTCAAAAGCGGCGTGACGAACGGCCTGTCCGACACAATGTTTGGCCCCTACGAGTCCTGCACGCGTGCGCAGATCGTGACGTTCCTGTGGCGCGCCGCCGGCAGCCCCGAGCCGAAGACGGCAAGCAGCTTCGCGGACGTTCCTGCGAGTGCTTATTACGCCAAAGCCGTCGCTTGGGCGATTGAGAACGGCATCACGAACGGCATGACCGAGACGACCTTTGCGCCCGACGCGACCTGCACGCGCGGCCAGAGCGTGACGTTCCTGTACCGCGCCCTCAAGGGCACCGCGAGCGGCAGCACGAACTTCACCGATGTGAAGTCCGACGCGTTCTACGCTGATGCGATTAACTGGGCGGTTGCGAATAACGTGACGAACGGTACTTCTGCCACGACGTTCAGCCCCTACGCGTCCTGCACCCGTGCACAGATCGTGACGTTCCTGTATCGTGCCTATCAGGGCAAGTAAATCCAACTGAAAAAAGCGGCGGTTCATCAGAACCGCTGCTTTTTTGCGCCGCATTGACAAGCGCTCCCGCCCTCGGTATACTATGACCAAAAGCAAGACGGCAGTCAAAAATGCAGACGAGTTTGAGAGATTAAACTCGAAAAGGGGAGAGCAAATGAAGTATCTTGGAAAGCCTGCGGGCATGTGGGCGCTGTTTGCCGGATCGTTTGAAAAGCACCTGACGGTCGAATTCGACCTGACCGCGGAGCAGGCGAAGGACGTTGCGGCGCGTGCCAAAAAGAAATATCGCGAGATCATCGCGAAGCTGCCGGAATTTGACAAGCGCGACCGCTTCGAAATGAACATCGTCAACTGCGCGATGCTCGCCGCGTTTATCCTGTGCATGCCGCAGCGGCCGGACATCAAAACGCTGACGGACTACTACGCCGCGGCGATGATGACGCCTACGATGAAGGCTTTCTGCCGCGCGAGCGGAAAGAAAAAGTTCACGCCCAAGGACATCGAGGGCATGAAGGCGACGGCGAAGCTGCGCGCGGGCGATCGCAACCCCTATTCGTGGAACATGGACTTTTTCGAGTACGAGGACGGCAGCGGCTACGAGGCGCGCTTCACGACCTGCGGCATCTGCACGCTGATGCAGGTGTTGGGGCTCTACGATCTGACGCCCGCGCTGTGCCATCTCGACTACACGATGAGCGACGCGGGCGGCGCGTCGGATTTCGTGCGCGAGTACACGCTCGCCTCCGGCGGCCCCTACTGCGACTGCGGGTATCACAAAAAGCAGTGAAAAAACAAAAAGGATGCGTCTTTCGATGCATCCTTTTTCCTTTATGTAGGGGACTCAATCTTCGTTGTAGGCATCCGAGGCCTTGATGCGCTGGTACATGTCCTGCATCTGGCGGTCGATCTCAGCGATCTTGCCCGCGCATTCGAACATCTCCTCGTTGATGCCCTCGGGCAGCTTCGTTTTGTCGACCTTGTAGCGGATATCGTGCTCAAGGCTCGCCCAGAAGTCCATGGCGATCGTGCGCAGCTGGATCTCCGCCACGACGTATTCCGTCCGGTCGGAGAGGTAGACGGGCACCTTGATGTCCATGTGCAGCGAGCGGTAGCCGTTGTAGTTCGGCGTCTGGATGTAGTCCTGCTTTTTGACGATCTCCACATCCGTCTGCCGCGCCAGCATCTCGCCCACGCGGTAGACATCGTCGATGTAGCTGCAAACGACGCGCACGCCCGCGATGTCGTTGATGTTTTTTCGCGCGGACTCGATCGAGAGCGGCAGGCCGCGCTTGATGAGCTTGGCGACGATGCTCGATTGCGATTTGACGCGTCCGTCGATGTGATGAATGGGATTGCGTGCATAAAGAACATTGAATTCACTGTTGAGAATATTGAATTTCAACGTGAGCTGCCGAACCGCCGCGTCATAGAGATTCTGCATGACAAGAAAGTCATGCGGATCTTCGCAAAGTGCGGCGCCGTTCCCCGTTCGATTCATTCTGAGCCTTCCTTTCCATCGGAAGCGTCAACGCCCGCCCGATGTGCTTTTCTTCCTTTCAGTATAGCAGACGATCACCGCCGCGCCAAGGGGAGAAATGCTGATTTTCCGCAAAAGTCTGCGCGAAAAAAGCTGCGGGCGGGAGAAACTACCAAGCGACGGGCAAAAGAACTTGCAATGCAGCGCAAGCCATTCTATAATTAACCTGAAAGGATATGCACAGCGTTCGGCACTTCCGCTCCGGTGGCAGAGCGAACGCGCGGAAGGTGCAGAAAAGAACAATGGATAAAAAAGGAAAACAGCAATTTCTTCTGGTCGCGTTCGGCGTGGCGCTCTATGCCGCGCTGATGAATCTCAACGAAGTCGCGGCGTTTCTCACGAGGCTCGCTACCCTCTTCACGCCGGTGATCATAGGGTTATTGATGGCGTTTGTCCTCAGTGTGCCGATGCAGGGCATCGCAGGACGTTTGACGCGCCTGATGCCAAAGGCAAAGGAAAAACACATTGACCTTCTCAGCCTGCTGCTGACGCTTTTGTGCGTGGTCATCGTCGTGGTACTGCTGTGCGTTCTGGCGCTGCCGCAGCTTGCCGCGTCGCTCAAGAGCATCGGCACACTGGTCAGGGAGAACTGGCCGGACTGGGCGCGCCTTCTCTCGGATCACGGCGTGGATACAAGCGAGCTCACCGATCGCATCGCCGCGCTCGATTGGAAAACGGTGCTGGAAAAGGCGCTCACCGGCGCCGGCGCGCTGATCGACTCGGTGGTGGATCTTGCCGGTACCACAGTCTCGGCGGTGGCCAACGTCACCTTTGCCATCGTCATCATGTTTTATGTGCTGCTCGACCGGCGCAGCCTTGCTAAACAGAGCCGCAGACTCCTCTACGCCAACCTGAGCGAGCGAAAGGCCGATCAGGTCTGCCGCATCGCGCGCCTGACGCACACCACCTACGCCCGTTTCCTGTCCGGGCAGTGCGTGGAGGTCGTGATCCTCGGCACGATGATCTTTCTCGCGTTCTCCCTGTGCGGCATTCCCTACGCGGGGCTGACCGCTGCGCTGACGGCGGCCTTCGCCTTTGTTCCCTACATCGGCGCGCTGGCCTCCTGCGCAATCGGCGTACTGCTGACGCTGCTTGCCCAGCCGGAGAAGGCGCTGCTGTGCCTGATCGTCTATCAGGCGGTGCAGTTCACGGAAAATCAGTTCATCTACCCGCATGTGGTTGGCAGCAGCGTGGGGCTTGCGCCGCTGTGGACGCTCCTTGCGGCATTGCTTGGCGGCAAGCTCTTCGGCCTTATCGGTATTGTGTTTTTCATTCCCCTCACGGCGGTAGTACTCCAGCTCGTACATGAGCACACCGCACAGCAGCTTTCGGAAAAGAAACTCGACCGCGAGGATCTGATCGAATAACAAAAAAGGACGACAGCTAAAAATAGCTGTCGTCCTTTTTTGTGCGGTCACGACTGCGCCATGCGCTCGAGGAGCTGGAAGGCCTCTTCGAGCTTGGGGTCGATATGGTCGGTCTGCAAAGCCTCGCGCACGCAGCCTTCGATGTGCGCGCGCATGATCTGCTGGTTGGCGCTTTTGAGGAGCGACTGCGTGGCGAGAAGCTGGTTGGAGATGTCCACGCAGTAGCGGTCGTCGTCGATCATCTGCAAAATGCCGTCGAGCTGGCCGCGGGCGATTTTGAGCTTGCGGCGGACGGAATCACGATCGGCTCTCATGGCCTTAGCGGATGGAGACGGCCTGATAGCCCGCCTCATCCACGGCGGCCTTGAGCGCCGCGTCGGTTACGCTGCCGTCCACGCTGACGGTGGCGGACTTGCTCTCGAGATCGACCTTTGCCTCCTTTACGCCGGGGACGGCGGAAAGCGCCTGCTGAACGTGATTCACGCAATGCATGCAGGCCATGCCCTCAATGCTGATGACTTTTTCCATGTTTGTTTCTCCTTTTTCATTACTTGCCATAATTTCCTTGCTTGCTATCTCCACTCCGCGATCCGACGGAGAAGAAACCATTTTCGGTGCTGCCGCCGTGTGCTTGGCCTTGAACCAGCGCAGGCGCAGCGCATTGCTCACCACAAACACCGAGCTGAAGCTCATCGCGAGCGCGCCGAGCATCGGGTTCATCTTGAGCTGGAAGGCGGGGTAGAACACGCCCGCCGCGATGGGAATGCCGATGGCGTTGTAGAAGAACGCCCAGAAGAGGTTTTCCTTGATGTTGCGGATGACCGCGCGGCTCAACTGCACGGCGGTCGAGACGTCGAGAAGGTCACTGCGCATCAGCACAATATCCGCCGACTCGATGGCGATGTCCGTACCGGCGCCGATGGCAATGCCGACGTCTGCGCGCGCAAGGGCGGGCGCATCGTTGATGCCGTCACCGACCATGGCGACCTTCTTGCCGCCCTCCTGTAAGCGGCGGATCTCGCGTTCCTTATCCTGCGGCAGCACCTCGGCCACGACGCGGTCCAGGCCGACCTGACGGCGGATGGCCTCGGCGGTCTTGGCGTTGTCGCCCGTGAGCATGACGACTTCAATGCCCATGCTCGAGAGCTCGGCGATGGCCTGCGCGCTCGTGGGCTTGACGACATCGGCTACGGCGATGAGGCCGATGAGCTTGCCGTCCAGCGCAAAGTAGAGCGGCGTCTTGCCGTCCTCAGCCAGCGCTTCGCCTTGTGCGAGCAGCTCACTGTTTTCGATGCGGTTTGCTTCCATCATGCGGCGGTTGCCGGCAAGGCAGAGCTGGCCCTCGACCTCGCCGCGGATGCCCTGACCGGGGATCTGCTCAAATTTGTCGACGGACAGAAACGTGAGCGACTCCTTCTCCGCCTCGGCCACGATGGCCTCGGAAAGCGGATGCTCGGAGAGCTTTTCGAGCGACGCGGCGACGGAGAGAAGTTTGTCCCTGCCGATGCCGCCGTCGACGACGTCGGTGACGACGGGCTTGCCCTGCGTGATGGTGCCGGTCTTGTCGAGCACGACGGTGTTGACGCTGTGCGTCGTCTCAAGCGCTTCGGCAGACTTGATGAGGATGCCGTTCACCGCGCCGCGGCCCGTGCCGACCATGATGGCCGTCGGCGTGGCGAGACCCAGCGCGCAGGGGCAGCTGATGACGAGAACGGAAATACCGATGGACAGCGCAAATTCCACGCTGTGGCCCGTCAGCAGCCACGCTGCCGTCGCGATGACGGCGATCGTGATGACGACGGGGACGAACACGCCGCTGACCTTATCGGCGAGCTTGGCGATGGGAGCTTTGGAGCTCGTGGCCTCGTCCACAAGGCGTACGATCTGGGAAAGGGCGGTATCGTCGCCGACTTTGGTCGCGCGCATCTTGAAATAGCCGGATTTGTTGATGGTCGCGCCGATGACGCTGTCTCCCGCCTGCTTTTCGACGGGGATGCTCTCGCCCGTCAGCGCGGATTCGTCGACCGAGGATGTTCCCTCGAGCACGACGCCGTCGACGGGGACGCTCTCGCCCGCCTTGACGATCAGCACGTCGCCGAGTTGGACCTCCTCGACGGGGATGACGCTCTCGACGCCGTTGCGCTCGACCGTCGCGGTCTTGGGCGCAAGGTCCATGAGCTTTGTGATGGCATCAGAGGTCTTGCCCTTGGCGCGGGCCTCCATCGTCTTGCCCATGGTGATGAGCGTCAGGATCGTGCCTGCGGACTCGAAGTACAGCTCCATCATATAGGTGTGCACCGTGTCCATGTCCATTCTTCCAAAGCCGATGCCGATCTTATAGATGGCGTAGATGCCGTACACGATGGCGGCGCTGGAGCCCAGTGCGATCAGCGAATCCATGTTCGGCGAGCGCTGCCACAGCGTCTTGAAGCCGACGATATAGTACTGGCGGTTGATATAGACGATGGGCAGCAGCAGCAAAAACTGCGTGAATGCGAACGTCATCGCATTTTCCATGCCGAGGAAGCACGCGGGCAGCGGCCAGCCCATCATGTGGCCCATCGAGAGATAGAACAGCGGGATGGTGAAGAGGAGCGAGAGGGCGAGACGCTTTTTCATGTCGCTGTACGCCTTCTGTGCGGCGCTGGCGCCGCCGGTCTCGGCAGTCTGCGCGGCGGGGGCGCTGCCGGGCTTTGCATGCAGAGACGCACCGTAGCCCGCCTTTTCGACCGCGGCGATGATCTGCGCGGACGAAAGCTGGGATTCGTCGTATTCGACGACCATGCTGTTTTTCAGCAGGTTGACCGCGACCTGCTGCGCGCCTGGCTGCTTGGCGACGGCCTTTTCCACGCGGCTGGAGCAGGCGGCGCAGCTCATGCCGGTCACGTCATAGGTTTCCTTTTTCAATTTGATTCCTCCTTCGGGACAAATACAATACCCGCGTGGGGTATTTTTCATTTACCGACAGTATAGGTCGGAAATTGGCGGATTGTCAAGACCTCTTTTCGAGAAATTTCCGTTTGGGCGAAAGTTGCGGCGTTTCGGTCGGGAAAACTTACCGCCGCCGCGCCGCTGGACAGCTTGCATCCCTTATGATAAACTGACGGCATGAGTTTTATGATAAGCAGGTGAAAAATGAAGCAAAAACATATCTTGAAATGGCTTGGCATCGCACTGAGCGTGTACCTTTTATATGGGGTGCTGACAGCCATTCTCGTCCCGCTGCCGCAAAAAGAGGCGGCGGGGGAGCTGTGGAGCCAGTATGAAGCCCGATTGAGTACGGACGCATCGCAGGAGCGCGTGAGGAGCATCGAGGATACGGACAGTGCGCTGCTTTGGCGCTTGCAGCTCATCGAGAGTGCGGAAAGGGAGGTCATCTTCTCGACCTTTGACCTGCGCGCGGACGGCAGCGGACAGGATTTGATGGCCGCGCTCTATGGCGCGGCGCAGCGCGGCGTGCGGGTGCGCATTATCGTCGACGGGCTGAACGGTTTTCTGCATCTGCAAAACAGCGGCGTTCTCCGTGCCCTCGCGGCGGAGGAGAATGTGGAGGTGCGCTTTTATGATCCCATCGACCTGCTGCGCCCGTGGAAGCTCAACTACCGTCTGCACGACAAGTATCTGATCGCCGACGGGAGCAAATACATCCTCGGCGGAAGAAATTCGAACGATTTGTTCCTCGGCTCATATCAGGAGAACCAGAACATCGACCGCGACGTGCTCGTTGTGTCGGACGGGGGAGAGGGCAGCTCGGTCTCCCAGCTTTTGACGTATTTTGAAAGCGTCTGGTCGCAGCCGGAGAATCAGACCATCACAGGCAAGACGTCCTCGCAGACCGACGCGCTGCAGGAGCGCTACGCGGCGCTATGCGCGGTGCATGGAAAAGAGCTTGCCGCCGTCGACTGGGAGGTGGAGACCGCGGCGGTCACGCATGTGAGCCTTCTCAGCGGCTTGCCGCGCGCGGAGGCGAAAGCGCCTGAGCTGTGGGACGCGCTTGTCCGCCTGATGGCGCAGGGCGATGACGTCCTGCTGCAAACGCCGTACATCATCTGCAACGACAAAATGTATAACGATTTGGAAGCACTTGCCGAGACGCGGCAGCTGCGCGTGCTGACGAATGCCGTTGAAAACGGCGCGAACCCGAGCGGCTGCTCGGACTACTTACGCGAAAAGCAAAATATTTTATCGCGCGGCGTCGACGTGTACGAGGTCGTCTGCGGCCAGTCGCTGCATACGAAGACAATTTTAATCGGAAACGATTTGAGCGTTGTCGGTTCATTCAACGCCGACATGCGCAGCGCATATCTCGACACGGAGCTGATGCTCGTCATCGAGAGCGAGGAGGTCAATGCCGCGCTGCGAGAAGAGAGCGGAAAATACATGGGCCAGAGCCGCCTCGCCCTGCACGACGGCGGCACGGAATACGGTGCGCAGTTTGAAGAAATGACGCTGCCTTGGGCAAAGCGCGCGCTGTATACGATTCTGAGCGTTGTCCAGCGTCCGATCCGCCACCTGCTGTAACGAAAAAACGCGGCATAGCGGAAAATGAGAGAAAGGAATGCGGATTTTGCCCGTATTTCCGTTTTTTCGCCTTGCAAAAGACGTTCGGGTTTGCTATGATAAAAAATACGTATGGATACGTTCCGCTTTTTGTGGAGACAGAGGATAAGAAAGGAAGATCGTTATGATTTACACGACCGAAGTGCAGCATATGTGCCCCGTTGCGAAGGGCGCATATCACGGTCCGGCCCCGATCCCCGAAGAGGGCAAGTGGGTCCAGGCCAAGCAGATCGCCGATATTTCCGGCTTCACCCACGGCATCGGCTGGTGCGCGCCCCAGCAGGGCGCCTGCAAGCTGACGCTCAACGTCAAGGAGGGCGTCATTCAGGAGGCTCTGATCGAGACCATCGGCTGCTCGGGCATGACCCATTCCGCTGCCATGGCTTCCGAGATCCTGATCGGCAAGACCATTCTCGAAGCGCTGAACACCGACCTTGTTTGCGACGCCATCAACACCGCCATGCGCGAGCTGTTCCTGCAGATCGTCTACGGCCGCACCCAGTCCGCCTTCTCTGAGGACGGCCTTGCTGTCGGCGCGTCCCTCGAGGACCTCGGCAAGGGCCTTCGCTCCCAGGTCGGCACGATGTTCGCCACCGCCGAAAAGGGCCCCCGTTACCTCGAGATGGCCGAGGGCTACTGCTCCCGCGTCGCGCTCAACAAGGAAAACGAGATCGTCGGCTACGAGTTCATCAACCTCGGCAAGATGATGGACTTCATCAAAAAGGGTATCGATGCGAACGAAGCGCTCGAAAAGGCCAAGGGTCACTATGGTCAGTGGGACAACGCTGCCAAGTACATCGACCCGCGTCAGGAATAAGGAAGGGAGGACGAAACAATGGCTTTATTTGAAAACTACGAGAGAAGAATCGACAAGATCAACGGCGTCCTCGCTCAGTACGGTATCTCTTCCGTCGAAGAGTGCCGCGAGATCTGCAAGGCCAAGGGCTTTGACCCGTATGAGATCGTCAAGGGCATCCAGCCCATCTGCTTTGAAAACGCCTGCTGGGCGTACACCGTCGGCGCGGCCATCGCCATCAAGTCCGGCGTGAAGTCCGCGGCCGAAGCCGCCAAGATGATCGGCGTGGGCCTGCAGTCCTTCTGCATCGACGGCTCCGTCGCCGAGGACCGCAAGGTCGGTCTGGGCCACGGCAACCTCGGTGCGATGCTGCTGTCCGACGAGTCGAAGTGCTTTGCCTTCCTCGCCGGTCACGAGTCCTTCGCCGCCGCTGAGGGCGCGATCGGCATCGTCCGCAACGCCAACAAGGCCCGCAAGGAGCCCCTGCGCGTCATCCTGAACGGTCTCGGCAAGGACGCCGCTCAGATCATCTCCCGCATCAACGGCTTCACCTATGTTCAGACCCAGTTCGACTACTTCACCGGCAAGCTGAACATCGTGCGCGAGATCCGCTACAGCGAGACCGAGCGCGCCGACGTCCGCTGCTACGGCGCTGACGACGTCCGCGAGGGCGTTGCCATCATGCATTCCGAGGGCGTGGACGTCTCCATCACCGGTAACTCCACCAACCCGACCCGCTTCCAGCACCCCGTCGCCGGCACCTACAAGAAAGAGTGCATTGAGCAGGGCAAGAAGTATTTCTCCGTCGCCTCCGGCGGCGGCACGGGCCGTACCCTGCACCCGGACAACATGGCCGCCGGCCCTGCCTCCTACGGCATGACCGATACCATGGGCCGCATGCATTCCGATGCACAGTTCGCCGGCTCATCCTCCGTGCCCGCGCACGTTGAGATGATGGGCTTCCTCGGCATGGGCAACAACCCGATGGTCGGCGCCACCGTTGCCGTGGCCGTCGCCGTTGCGGAGAGCCTGAAGTAAGAAAAGCTTTCCAAAACGCCGCAAAAAGCAATCTTTTCGCAAAGAACAAAGTACCCGCTTCCACAAGGAAGCGGGTACTTTTGCGTTTTTGTCAACATTTTGCCAACCTCTGCTCAAAGTCGGCACTAAAATGATGCAGTGGGCGATGTCACTTTTCGAGTGCGTCTTCTATATGAGAACTCAAATCGCGGCCTGCTGTGAAGACATTCCAGATGTAGACGGTTTGTGCAGTTTTATCTGTGGAGTAAACCACAACATCCTGCCGTGTGATGAACAGGCGGACGCCTTTGCTGTGCCATGGCTCTTCGTTGTAAAGCGGATACTTCTCCGGCATAAAAGAAAGATCGTGCCAGATCGCATCCTTCAGGCGAGCGTACCAGCGTTCGGCGGTGGTGCGGTCGTGAAGGACGCTGGTGATGTATTGAAACTTTTCAGCGATATCATTGGCGGCAGCATTTGTGTATACGATATTGTATTTGTCCATGTTTGCTTATAGTCCTGCGATTTTTGCGTCAAGCGTATCCTGAGAAAGGGTACGGCCAGAGGCAATATCCGCTGCACTCTTGCGGAGTTTGGCGTTGATCTCATCCTGACTCAGTTCATCCCAGGTTTTTAAGGACGGGGTAAAGGGCATACCGCCTTCACGAAGACTTTGCTGCGCAAAGATGCGGACGGCCTCTGCAAAGGAGGTACCGAGACTGCGATAGAGACTCTCTACCTCGGATTTCAGTTCGCTGTTCATACGGATTTGAAACGTTGCATCCATTGCCATAAAAATCAACTCCTTGTGTTACGATTGTACTACAAATGAAAAAGGAATGTCAATAGCAGTATCTGCCGAACGGCAGAGAAACAATGCAGATGAAGGGGAAAATCTTAATTATTTTTTCAGCAATACCTAAAACAGCTCCAATAGCTGTGCATTTTCGGTGGACATCTTATTTGTGAGATGCTGATAGATCTGCATTGTGACCTGAATGTTTTTGTGACCGAGGCGGTATTGCACATATTTGGGCGAAGCACCCTTTTCGGCAAGCATGGTGGCGTGGGTGTGACGAAGACTGTGGTAATCAAACTTGTCAAACCCAAGCTCTGTGCGGGCGATATGACTGACATGCTGCATGACCTGTCGGTCGTTAAGCACATTTCAGATGAGATTGCAGTGATGTATTTGGGGCAGTGTGTGGAAAGAGTGCCCAGTAAAGAGCTGTTCCAGAATCCGCTGCACCCGTATATAAAGGCGTTGCTGTCAGCAATTCCCATCCCGGATCTTTCAACACACGGAAGGAAGAAACACCCTGTTCTTATTCGCCGGACGGAGAGTATCCCGTCATCAACCTGGAAAAGGGCGGCCTATATACGAGCTATTCAGGCACATGGGAAGAGAACACTGTGCTTCCCTGCATAGTCCGTTTATCCAGACGCTTTTAGGCTGCTATGAGCAGGTCATGGGCGAACCGGGCAAGTGCCTTGCTATTGGCGGCGGGACATATGCGCGCTTTCTGAAAAATGGCGTGGCGTTTGGCGCTTTCCGATTAGGTGTAGATTATCACATGCACGGTGCAAATGAGTACCTTGTGGTAGATGAGATCGTGCGAAGCGCGGAGCTGTTTGCGCTGACCATTGCTGCACTTTGCGGCGAACACGCTGAGCCGATGTAAAATGCGGTTATGTAACTAACACCCGTCGGTATGATCCGATGGGTGTTATTATTTGTGCTGTGTTTTTTGACAGACGAATCGGATTCTTGCAAAAATGCCCAAAGATGTCAATAGAATCCGTTCGCCTGCGCAAGAATTTTATGGCGTGCGGACAGAAAAGACTTTTTCGTGCTGCGAGACGGCGACAGACAGCAGATCTCATGGCGATAATGACGAATTTCTGTCATTGGAGTGTTTTTCGTAGAAATACATCTGTCCGCTCCTTGCAATTTCCTGCACATAAAGATATAATAAAGGCCGTTAGTGAAAGCGCCTTTGCGGCCTGAGCAGAGAGAAGAGGATCGTAAGAGCGTTAGATTTTGTAAAGAAAGAAGATGCCCCTATGAATCCCTTTATGAAGACCCTTAAAAAAATTGCCGCCGCGTATAACGGCGTCAGCCTGATTTTGCGCATCGCGATCGGCCTTGTCGTCGGCGTGATCCTGGCGCTGGTCTGTCCCGGCGCGACGTGGTTAAAGGAGCTTGGCAACCTGTTTGTCGGCGCGCTCAAGGGCATTGCCCCCGTGCTGGTGTTCGTCATCGTGGCGAGCGCGCTGGCGCAGGGCTCGTCCAAGCTCGACCGCCGCTTCGGCACGGTCATGTGGCTCTACATGCTTACGACGTTCGTCGCCGCGGCGCTGAGCGTTGTGACCAGCATGCTCTTCCCGCAGATGCTCCTGCTGGCCGAGGCCGCTGAGGCCGAGGTCATCCCGCAGGGCCTTGGCGAGGTCATGCACACGCTGCTGTCCAACATCGTCTCGAACCCCATCTCCGCCATTATGAACGGCAACTACATCGGCATTCTGATGTGGGGCTGTCTCTTCGGCGTGGCGATGAAGAAGCTCGGTGCGGACTCGACGAAGGTCTTCCTCAGCAACACGGCGGACGCGGTGTCCACCATCGTGCGCTGGATCATCAATTTGGCACCGTTCGGCATCATGGGCCTTGTGTTCACGAACGTTGTGAGCAACGGCCTTGCGATCTTCACCCAGTACGGCAAGCTCCTGCTGCTTTTGGTCGGCACGATGCTCTTCATGGCGCTTGTCATCAACCCCATCATCATCTTCATCTATCTGCGCTGCAATCCCTATCCGCTGGTGTTCCGCTGCCTGCGTGAAAGCGGCCTGACGGCGTTCTTCACCCGCTCTTCCGCGGCGAATATCCCCGTGAACATGGCGATGTGCGAAAAGCTCGGCTTGGACAAGGACTTCTACTCCGTCTCTATCCCCCTCGGCGCGACGATCAACATGGACGGCGCGGCCATCACCATCACCATCATGACGCTGGCCGCGGCCAATACGCTGGGTATGCAGGT
>ERZ1027063.505-NODE-505-length-17699-cov-5.040864_pt1 | contig 17699 bp, 16 predicted proteins | sample MGYA00519423_ERZ1027063 | MGnify/ENA primary metagenome ERZ1027063 (study PRJEB26926, sample SAMN06164493) | human gut metagenome | biome: ENVO:00009003; feature: ENVO:2100002; material: ENVO:00002003 | host: Homo sapiens | place: USA | collected 2012 ...
TGTGTATAAGAGACAGCAACACTTTTGGTGAGCGGCAGCTCACTGTTTATGCGGCTTTCGGCGGTTTTAAAATATGCAAAAAACAGTGATTTCATAAAAACTTAACATAAATTTTGTTTTGACTGAACCGTTTTTTTATGATGCGAAATTATATTTTTTTCGATGAATCAAAAAAATAATCAACAAAATCAGAAAACAATTGAAGAAACATCAAAACAATTGACAAAAAACGAGGCAATCAATATGGAACAAATGAAAAAGAGGTTTTTGAAATTCGCCAAAAAGCACGCTGAAATTTGATAATTCATAAAATTCAACATTATGGTAATAGTGACATCTGCACTTGATATAATAAGTCATTTAATATTTTTATACATTGTATTTGCAAAATATAACACAACGCCGCTTCAGGGAAACAGTGTTTTGCCTTTTTTGGGCATCAAATACAACGGTGACAAAATAGGAATAGAAACGAATATAATGCGAAAAAGCTCCGAGAACCAAATCTCAGAGCTTTTTCAGTTAGGAGTAAATTAAAATATGCTTTAATTATTAAATATCGTCTTCGCCCTGCAATGCATCGTATCCTCTTTCGCCGGTACGAACTTTAACGACATCATCAACATCGTAAACAAATATTTTACCGTCGCCGATATTGCCTGTGTAAAGCACCTTGCGGGCAGCTGAAATAACGGTTTCAACCGGAACAGCCGAAACAACCATTTCGAGTTTCATTTTCGGGTTGAGATTCATTTCTTCAATCTCAACGCCGCGGTATTTTCTGATATGTCCTTTTTGAACTCCGCAACCCATAACATTTGTGACTGTCATTCCGGTTACGCCGATTGAGTTCATAGATTCTTTGATTTCCTCAAACTTTGCAGGGTTGAAAATCATTACAACCTTTGTGAGCGGAGCATCTGTCGATGTGGTATAAGTTTCAACAGGGACAGATTTTTCAACGGGTGCCATAGGCTCAACAGGGATTTTTGCCTCAGGTGCAGCGGCAATAACTGATGCGGAAGTTGCATAGTTTACCGCCGGCATAAAGTCTGCATAAGCAGACGGGAGGTTGTGCTCAGTAGCATCAAGACCTTTGAGTTCTTCATCGGCTGAAACACGCAAGCCGACCGTTTTTTTAATGATGATAAATGTGATTGTGATTGTAACTGCTGTCCAAGCGGCAATTGTTACAAAGCCGAGAGCCTGAACACCGAGAAGGTGAAATCCGCCGCCGTAGAAAAGACCTTTTTCAACGCCGTCGGCACCTGTTGAAAACAAGCCGACTGCAAATGTGCCCCAAATGCCGTTTGCCATATGAACGCCTACGGCACCGACGGGATCATCGACATGCACTTTTTTATCGAGAAATTCGACAACAACTACAACGAGAATACCAGAAACAGCACCGATGATGATTGAGCCGAGAGCGTCAACGCAATCACACGGAGCGGTTATGCCGACAAGTCCGGCAAGTGAGGCATTGAGCGACATTGAAACATCGGGAGCACCGTCTTTAATCCAAGTGAAAATCATGGCAACGCAGGTTGCGACAGCCGGCGAAAGCGTTGTTGTGAGGAATATTGACGCAAGAGTGTCGGAATCCTTTGCAGCTGCGCCATTGAAACCATACCAGCCAAACCAAAGAATGAAAACACCGAGTGCGCCGAGTGTCAGAGAGTGACCGGGGATAGCTTTTGCTTTAAGTTTGCCGGTCTTTTTGTCTTTAGCATATTTGCCGATTCTCGGACCGAGGAATGCGGCGCCAATAAGAGCCGAAATACCGCCGACCATATGAATAACTGTTGAACCGGCATAATCATGAAAGCCGAGATTCGCAAGCCAGCCGTTTGAGTTCCAAACCCAACCTGCTTCAATAGGATAAATAACGGCTGAAATAACGCCGGAATAAATACAATACGAAATAAACTTTGTGCGCTCTGCCATAGCACCTGAAACGATTGTGGCTGCTGTTGCACAGAACACAAGGTTAAACACAAAACTTGACCAATTTGCGCTGTTGCCAGCATAATCGGTGAGCAATCCGAGAGTCGGCAAGCCGCAAAATCCGCCGAGCACCTCCTCGCCCATCATCAAGCCGAAGCCGAGAACGACGAACACTACCGCGCCGATACAAAAGTCCATAAGGTTTTTCATTATAATATTTCCGGCATTTTTTGCTCTTGTAAAGCCTGTTTCAACCATTGCAAAGCCGCATTGCATAAAGAATACAAGCGCCGCGCCGATTAAAAACCAAACGCCGAAAACATTTTCTGTCACCGCATTTAAAATATTTTGGGTCATTATAATCTCCTCCTGTTCCCCTATTGTTTGTTATAGACAGAAAAAATAAAAGCGACGTGTGAAAGGGCAATAATACCTTTTCGCACGCCGTTGTGCTTTCATTAATCGGCGTTTCGATTACTCAAAAGCGCCGATATAATATTAATGGCTTTCGCCATAAGAGAGGGTGTATTGACGGTGCCGCAGGAAAAGCAAAGCATATACTTCGCTTAACCAATACGGCTGCAAAAAGCAGCCGCAAGCAACCTGTCGAACTGCCGCAGACATAAAGCCGCAAGCCCGCGGGCAGCCCTATAGCTTGTTAAATCGCCTAATCCAAAGGATTAGTAATTAATCATATATCTGTCGATTTCCCACTGTGAAACTGCTGTCTTGTAGGAATCCCACTCTGCCTTTTTACCGCTGATGTAGTTGTTGAATACATGGTCGCCAAGCGTTTCTTTGATGAACGGGTCAGCCTCAGCAGCTTTGATAGCTTCTTCAAGTGAGCCGGGAAGACATTCGATACCTTCGTTTGCAAGATCCTCGTCAGAAAGCTTAAATACATTCTTGTCGTATGACGGAGCAGGCTTCAAGCCTTTTTTGATACCGTCAAGACCTGCTGCAAGGCAAAGAGCCATTTCGAGATACGGGTTGCAGGTCGGGTCAGGACAACGAAGTTCAACTCTTGTACCCTTACCGCGTGATGCAGGGATACGAACGAGACAAGATCTGTTTGATGTTGACCAAACAAGATATGACGGAGCCTCATAACCGGGAACAAGTCTTTTATACGAGTTAACTGTCGGGTTTGAAACTACTGCAAGACCTTTTACATGAGCCATGATACCTGCGATAAAGCTGTATGCTGTTTCTGAAAGACCAAGCTCACCGTTAGGATCGTCAAATACATTTTTGCCTGTTTTAATATCATAAAGCGACATATTTGTGTGCATGCCCGAGCCGTTGATGCCCTCAACCGGCTTCGGCATAAATGTTGCGTGAAGTCCGTGCTTTGTTGCATATGTTTTAACGACATGCTTAAATGTCATTACACGGTCAGCTGTTGTCATAACATCGCCGAACTGGAAGTCGATTTCGTGCTGACCCTCGGCAACCTCATGGTGAGAAGCCTCAATTGTGTAGCCCATTTCTTCAAGAGCAAGGCAAATATCGCGACGGCAGTTTTCGCCGTGGTCGATTGGGTTAAGGTCGAAATAGCCTGCCTCGTCGCCTGTTGTAAGGGTTGGGGTGCCGTCCTCATTAAGTTTAAAGAGGAAGAATTCGCATTCGGGACCTACATTGAAGCCATAGCCCATTTCTGCTGCCTCGTCGATAACCTTTTGAAGAACATTTCTCGGGTCGCCCTCAAACGGTGTAACATTATCTGATTTATAAACGGAACAGATGAGACGGGCAGTCTGTGCATTCAAATGCTTTCTCCAAGGGAAAATTGCCCATGTATCAAAATCGGGATGAAGATACATATCCGATTCATCAATTCTTACAAAACCGTCGATTGATGAGCCGTCGAACATGCAATCGTTGTTAAGAGCCTTTTCAAGCTGTGAATATGTGATAGCAACATTCTTCATAATACCGAAAAGATCTGTGAACTGAAGACGGATAAATTCAACTCCGTTTTCCTTTGCTTCCTTAAGGATAGCTTCCTTTGTGTACTTACTCATTAGCAAATACTCCTCTCTTAAATTATTGATTGATAAAAAAACAAGGCGCTCCGAATAAAATCGGAACGCCTTTGTTCTAACTACAATGCCATTATATCCGCACAGAGGGCTGTTGTCAACAATATATTTCAATTTTGGTGAATATAAAATTCATCGTTTAGTTTTCCACACCCGTTTTTGTGCAATTTCAACATCGATATTATTCCAAATCGAGGAATTCGTCGCTGACAGCACTTTGGGCAATACTTTTAGCCTTATCGGGTGAAAGTGATTTTGAATGCGTTGACGCAATTTGTTTTGTGTAGTCGCAGAGCTTGTAAACTGTAAAATTGTAGCCCGAGCCTGTATTGTGGAAATAATCAACAACGGGTGCAAGTTTTGCGTTTGTAATACTGATTACGCCGTTATTGCGCTCCACTGTTATTTCAGCCATACCGCCCACAAGCTGATCAAGGTTGACTTGATGGCTGATGAAATTGCCTATTGAATAATAAACAAGCATTTTTTTGCCCGTATTTTCGTTGGTTACCCACTCGACCGGCTGTAAAACATGAGGGTGAGTGCCGATAACTATATCAACGCCGAGATCGGAGAAAAGCTGAACATATTTCTTTTGAGTTGCATCGGTTTGATGACTGTTTTCCGTACCCCAATGAGGCAACACAATTATGACATCGGCATTTTTCTTTGCCTGGGCGACATCTTTTTTGACCTTATCCTCCGACAGCACGCTGATAAGATACGATTTACCGCTTGGGATAGAAATTCCGTTTGTGCCGTAAGTGTAATTAAGCATGGCAAATGTGATGCCGTTTTTAGTTACATATGACACGGTATCGTATTCGTCCTGACTTGAATATGTGCCGATATGCGTAACCTCAGGGTGCTTTTTAAAAAACTCACATTCGCTGACAATGCCCTTTTCGCCGACATCCATAGAATGATTTGTGGCGCAGGTAAAAACATCAAATCCGGCGTTTATCGCCGCCTCGCCGACCTCCCACGGTGTATTGAACATAGGATAGCCGCTGTATGCAGAAACGGTACCGCCGAGCATTGTTTCCTGATTGATAACGGCAATATCGGCAGACTCGATATATGATTTTGTGTTTTCATAAAATTTATCATAATTATATGAGCCGTCGGACTGCTTGCCTGCCGCAATCATTGTGTTGTGAATAAGATTATCGCCGACAGCGACAAGAGTAACCTTGCCGTCGGGCTTATTCTCCTGCGGCTCGTTATTTGTAGACGGCTGTGTCACCGCAGCTTGATTTGAGTCTGTTGTTTGAATGTTGTCGTTTTTATTATTCATATTGCCGGTGAGGGCGAAAACGACAACTACGACAACGGCGATTAAAACCGGAACTATTACCGAAAAATGTTTTTTTGATGATTTTTTTGAAGATTTTTTCTTTTTTCTCATAGATATACACTCCATTCACAGTGATTATATCATTGAGTGCATGCAAAATCAATCACAAATTTGTCACATCGCATTGACAAAATCGCCGGTTATAGAATACTCCACCCATTCGGCGATATTTTCGGCATGGTCGCCGATGCGCTCAAAGTATTTTGAAACCATAAGCAAATCGACCAAAAGCTCGGCATCGGTATCGTCCTTGGATATAATCGAAATAATCTCTTTTTTAACCTTATCAAAAAGAGCATCTACCTCGTCATCCTTGGCATAGACAAGCCTTGCCGTTTTCAAATCGGACTCTGCAAAAGATAAAACAGCCATATCAAGCATTTGAATAACGCACTCGCTCATTTGTTTTAAATGGAGTTTGTGACTGATACTGCAACGGCTGATATATCCCGAAAGTTCTGCAATATCGGAGCACTGATCGCCGATCCTTTCAAGGTCGGAAACAGCCTTGAGTGCAACAGTGATTGTTCGCAAATCGCTTGCAACCGGCTGCTCGCAAATAATGAGGTTTGTGCAAAGCTTTTCTATCTCGCCCTCGGAATTATCAATATCCCGGTCTATATTGTGAACAAGCGCAAGATATTTTTTGCTCTCGTCATTATTTTTGGCAAACAGAGCATTGACCGAATTTTCAATTGCAAAGCGGCAGAGATTGCACATTTCCGCCATAAGTGAATTTAATTTTTCAAGCTTGTGATTGTATCTTTCTTGCATTATCCGAACCTACCTGTTATATAATCCTCTGTACGCTTATCCGACGGTGAGGTAAAGATTTTTTCGGTATCACCAAACTCAATCACCTCTCCGAGGAGAAAAAACGCCGTTTTGTCTGAAATTCTTGCAGCCTGCTGCATTGAGTGAGTAACTATAATTATTGTATATTTCTTTTTTAGTTCGAGCACAAGGTCCTCGATTTTTGAGGTTGAAATCGGGTCGAGAGCCGAGGTCGGCTCGTCCATAAGTATTACCTCGGGATTGACGGCAAGGGCACGCGCAATACAAAGCCTTTGCTGTTGACCGCCTGAGAGCGCAAGCGCGCTTTTTTTGAGCTTATCCGAAACCTCGTCCCACAAAGCTGCCTGTTTAAGCGATTTTTCAACAATTTCGTCAAGTTCCTTTTTCCTATGAACACCGTGTGTGCGCGGACCGAATGCGATATTATCATAAATGCTCATCGGAAACGGATTCGGTTTTTGAAAAACCATACCGACCTTTTTGCGTAAATCATTTGTATCGACATCCTTATAAATATCAACGCCGTCATAAAGAATTTGACCGTTTATTTTACAGCCCTCTACCAAATCATTCATACGGTTGAGTGTTTTCAAAACGGTTGATTTGCCACAACCCGACGGACCGATGAAGGCTGTTATTTTGTTTTCGGGGATTGTGAGGCTGATACCCTTAACAGCCTTAAAATCGCCGTAATATAATTCTAAATTTTTAATATCAAAATTTCCCATATATTTACCTTATTTGGATATTTTCTTTGCTATCGCGCTTGAAAGCGCATTAATTATGAGCACAACGACAAGCAAAACCACAGCGGTTGCATATGCTTGGTCGGTATGCAGACCCTCGTTTAGGAGGCAATAAAGATGCACCGACAGCGTACGCGATGACGAGGTGAGTTTTGTTGCGGCGTCGGGTACTGTACCTGCCGTATAGATTAGTGCCGCGGTTTCGCCGACAATTCTGCCTATTGCAAGAATTATGCCTGAAAGTATGCCCGGTACTGCCGACGGCAAAACAATCTTGAATATTGTACGAAGTTTGCCTGCGCCGAGTCCGAACGAGCCTTCTCTGTATGAATTATCAACAGCCATTAGCGACTCTTCGGTTGTTCTGATGATAACAGGCAAAACCATTATTGCAAGCGTTATGACACCGGCTATCATCGAGTATCCACAAGAGTGCGCAATAACAAACGCAAGAAAGCCGAACAAGCCATAAACTATTGACGGAATGCCTGAAAGCGTTTCGTTTGTAACGCGAATCAGCTTGACGAATTTTGAGCCTTTTTTGGCGTACTCAACAAGATATATTGCCGAAAACACGCCGACGGGAACGGCAATGAGAAGAGTCAAAAATGTTAGATAAAGCGTATTGATTATCGACGGCAGCATTGAAAGATTTTTTGAATTGTATTTGAGCGAAAACAGCTCGGGCGTGATATTCGGAACACCCTTTATAAGAATGTAGCCGATGATAAACAATATCACGGCGACGGTGAGAGCGGCGCTCAACATTATTAAGATATAGACAACAAGCGATTTCGGGCGGCGCAAATATTCTTTAAATTTATTCATAAGCTATCAATCCTCCCCTTTTCTTGAAACAAGCGAAAAGCAAACATTGATAATGAGGATAAACACAAAAAGCACAACCGCCGTTGCAATAAGCGCCTCGCGGTGAAGCCCTGCGGCATAGCCCATTTCAAGCACGATATTACCCGTGAGCGTTCTGACGCCCGATGTGATTGAATCGGGCAAAACCGCCTGATTTCCCGCAATCATAACAACAGCCATCGTTTCGCCGATTGCTCTGCCTACGCCAAGAATAATGCCGCTCATTATACCCGATTTTGCGGCAGGAATAACAGTTTTGAAAATGCAGTGTTCCTTTGTTGCGCCGAGCGCAAGCGAGCCTTCAAAATAGCTTGAGGGCACTGCACGGAGCGCCGCCTCGGAAGTATTGATAATAGTAGGCAAAATCATAATGCCGAGCAAAATCGACGCGGTTAATATTCCCTTGCCGCTTGAATAATAGTTTGTGAGCCTTTGCACAAGCGGAACAATCACGACAAGGCAAAAGAAACCGTAAACTATTGACGGAACGGAGGCGAGCAAATTAATCAACGGTTTGATGATGCGATAAAGCCTTTTCGGACAGTAGCACGCCATAAACACCGCCGTTAAAACTCCGATTGGAACGCCGACAACAATTGCACCTGCGGTGACATAAATGCTTGCGACAATCATCGGAAATATGCCGAAAAGTTCCTGTTTCGGTTTCCACACCGTGCCGAATATAAAGTTTTTAAAGCCAATTTCCTTAATCGCCGGTACACCGTTTACAAATATGAAACGACAAATCATTATAACCGCAAAAACGGATATACATGCGCACAGCAGAAACACTGCGCGCATTGCATTTTCTTTAAATTTTTTCATTATTTGATTGCATCCCAAGTTGTTGTGTTGCCGAGAAAAATATCCTTAACCTGCTCACTTGTAATATTATCAAGTTTATTTTCCTTGTTCACGATGACTGCGATACCGTCGAGAGCGATTTTTTGTGATTTTAGTTTTGCGGATTCGTTATTCTTAAGTTCTCTTGATGACATTGCGATATTTACTGCGCCCTGCATTGCCGATTCGATACCTGCCGACGAGCCGCTTTCCTGAATTTCGATTTTCATACCGGGATTGAGTTTTTTATACTCGTCTGCAAGAACATTCATAACCGGTGCAACCGATGTTGAGCCTGCAAGAGTAACCGTACCGCTCATTTTTGAGGCTGTGTATGACTCTGTTGCGTCAATGCCGATATAGCCCTCTTTGGTGATGATTGCCTCGCCCTCTTTGCTTGTTATGAATTTAATAAAATCCTGAGCCTCTTTTGAGAGTGAGCCGTCGATATAAGCGATGTTAAACGGTCTTTGGAGCTTGTAGCTGCCGTTTTTGATTGTTTTGACCGATGCCTCGGCGCCGTCAAGTTTAAGAGCCTTTACGCTGTCGGAAAGTGAGCCGAGTGAAACATAGCCGATTGCGTTTTTATTGCCCTGAACGGTTGACATCATAACAGAGGTTGAGTTTGTGATTTCCGCACTTTGTGCGGTTGCGTTGTTGCCGCTTTCATCCGTAATGCCCATAAGCTCGGTGAAGGCATCTCTTGTGCCGGAGCCTTCTTCACGCGAAATGACTGTAATTGCGCCCTTTTGAGCGGAGTTGCTTGTGTTTGAATCTGACTTTTTCGATGAGCAGCCTGCGAAAATTCCCACTGCGACTGCGATTACACAGATGACTGAAATTACTGATACTATTGCTTTCTTTTTCATTTTTCTTTTCCTTTCGTATTAAAAAGTCTGTGTGTACTCCTTTTGAGTACAGCTAAATAATAGCAGTGTATTATTAAATCAAAAGCAAAATCGGGTAAAACATCGGCAAAAACGAGGTTAATATTGATTTACCGGATTTTAACCGACATTTTACAAACAAAAAAACCGTGAAAAGATTGATACATTTCAATCTTTCCACAGTTTTAATGCTTTTATTATAAAATTTAATCGTCATCGTCGCTTGAAAGTTTAAGCACGGCGAGGAATGCCTCCTGCGGCACCTCAACGGAGCCGAACTGGCGCATACGCTTTTTGCCCTCTTTTTGCTTTTCAAGAAGTTTTTTCTTACGGGTGACATCGCCGCCGTAGCATTTTGCGAGGACATCCTTGCGAAGTGCCTTAACGGTTTCGCGCGCAATAACCTTGCCGCCGATTGCAACCTGAATCGGAATTTCAAACAAATGGCGCGGTATATATTTTTTAAGTTGTTCGGCAATTCGTCTTGCACGCTGATAAGCCTTGTCCTTATGAATGATAAACGAAAGTGCGTCGATAATATCGCCGTTGAGCATTACATCAACCTTTACAAGGTCAGACTTTCTGTAATCTTTCATTTCGTAATCAAACGAGGCATAGCCGCGTGTGCGCGATTTGAGAGCGTCGAAGAAATCATAAATAATTTCGTTGAGCGGCAATTCATAATGAATATCGACTCTGTCGGGAGTGATATAGTTCATGTTTTTGAAAATTCCGCGTTTATCTTGGCACATATCCATAACGGTGCCTACGAAATCGGACGGAACATAAATATGAGCATCGGCGAACGGCTCCTCGCAATAGTCAATATAAGCCGGGTCCGGATAGTTTGTAGGATTGTCAATCTCAACCATTGTGCCGTCGGTAAGGTGAATTTTATAAACAACGCTCGGAACGGTTGCGATAAGGTCGAGATTATACTCACGGTCAAGCCTTTCCTGAATAATTTCGAGGTGCAAAAGTCCCAAAAAGCCGCATCTGAAGCCAAAGCCGAGTGCACCCGAAGTTTCAGGCTCATATGAAAGCGAGGCATCGTTGAGTTGGAGCTTTTCGAGTGCGTCGCGAAGTGCCTCATAGTCTGCGCCGTCTGCCGGATAAAGTCCGCAATAAACCATTGGGTTTACCTTGCGATAGCCGGGAAGTGCCTCCGTCGCCGGATTTTCGGCAGTTGTGACTGTATCGCCGACATGAGCATCACCTACTGTTTTAATTGACGCGGTAATATATCCAACCTCGCCTGCTGTCAACTCCTTTGCAGGCTCCATTGAGGTTGCACGCATATAGCCGACCTCAACAACGGTGAACTCAGCGCTGGTTGACATAATACGCATTGTATCGCCGGCTTTGATTTTGCCCTCTTTGATTCTGACATAAACGATAACGCCGCGGTAAGAATCGTAAACAGAGTCGAAAATAAGCGCCTGCAACGGCTTGTTGTCATCACCCTGCGGTGCGGACACACCGTTTACGATATACTCCAAAACCTCTTCGACATTTTCACCGGTTTTGGCACTGATTCGCGGAGCGTCCATACAAGGAATACCGACAATCTCCTCAACCTCCTCGGCTACTCTGTCCGGGTCGGCAGCAGGAAGGTCAATTTTATTAATAACGGGGAGAATATCAAGGTCGTGATCAAGCGCAAGATATGTGTTTGCAAGCGTTTGAGCCTCAACGCCCTGCGACGCGTCAACAATGAGTATCGCACCCTCGCAAGCGGCGAGAGAACGCGAAACCTCGTAGTTAAAATCGACATGACCCGGTGTGTCAATGAGATTGAACTCATACATTTCGCCGTTTTTTGCCTTGTAGTCAAGCTTAACGGCGTGCGCCTTGATGGTGATGCCGCGCTCGCGCTCAAGCTCCATATCATCAAGGATTTGAGCCTGCATATCACGCTTTGCAACCGAGCTTGTAAGCTCCAAAAGTCTGTCGGCAAGCGTTGATTTGCCGTGGTCGATATGTGCAATTATAGAAAAGTTTCTGATGTGGTCCTTATTAACTGACAAAATTATTTTTCCTCAATATCTTTATTTTTAATTTGCTTAATCTGTTTTGCCTCGTCGGCGATTTTTTTTGCGCCGTGGATGCCCTTGTCGAAAAATCGTTTTATATAGTAATACAAAAACAGATATTTTTTTGAATTAAGTTCGGGATAAATCGCTTTAAGACGTGACGGTGAAATAAAAATACGCTTTAAAATATATTTAAAGAGATTTCCCCTGCCGTTGTCCTGAGTAAAGCGGTGATAAATTTCCTCGATATTTCGCGTTGAATTGTCGCTGTCGAGACTGCCGAAAACACCGTCGGACAAAATTTTGCAAATAAGCTCCTCTTGATTTTCGTTAAGCTCGGAATCAAACAAATCAAGCGAAAGATGCCTGATTGTGCTTTCAAAATCGGTGAGTTTCATTTCTTCGATTTTTTGATTTATGAAATCGAAATCAAGAGAGCATTTTTTCAAAATCAAATAGGTATCAATCAAAAATCTGACGCCGAAGCCGCCTATCATATAATGCTTATACATATGCGCAATGTTGTGCAAATACAAATCACTGTTGGACATTTTTAAGCAACAGGGCTTATCGTCGGATACCGTTGCCCTGCCCCAAACGAAACCGAAATCGGGACAAAAGCCATATGAATCCTTAAAAAGTCGGTTGTGAAACTCGAATGTGTAATACGGCTTTTTATGGAAATCGTCGGAATTTCCGCTTTCAAACGGCTTGGGATAGCCGAGCGAGTCCATAATTTCAAAGACATCGCCGCGTTTGGCGACATCGTAAAGAATATCGACATCGCTCATCTGACGCATAAGCTGTTTTGGGTACAAGTTGCGGATAACCGAGCCTTTGAGCAGCATATATTTTACGCTGTGCTCGTTAAGAAGCTTTTCAACAGTCGAAAGCTCGTTGTTCATCGCAATTATGCGCACCATTTCGCTTTTTGTGAAATTGTCAAATTTTTGTGCCAAATCGCACGGCAGATATTCTGTCGGCAACGCAGTTGTGACAAGCGAAAAAATCTCGTTTTTCTTTGAGAGAGCAAAAAATTCGTCCCAATTGAGTGGTTCGCTCGGCGGGTCTATTTTTTGTTGTTTAACGGCGTTGCGAATGACATATAAGAGATAGCGCGATTCATTAGTCAAATTTTTCATTAAAACCGTTCCTGCTGAATTAATTCTCAATAAAGCCGTAGCTTTGCATTTTTTCCAAAATCTCTTTTACATCGGCTCTGATAACATCCTCTGGAGCATCGTATTTTTCACACATGGCCTTTACGATGCTGTCCTCCGTTTGCTCGGACTGAAGAAGTTGAAAAATATAGTTTGCGGTTTTATTATTATTAATCAAGCCGTGAAATTTATCGGAAAGCGAGCCGGTTGCGATTGCAAAATCCTGACCGTCAATATTTCCGAGAACTATTTCTTTTTTTAATTTCATAAAATCAATCCTTAAATTCAGTTAAATTTATCCAAAATCTGTCTTGCAACATATATGCCGCTTGCCGACGCATGAGAAAGCGAGTGTGTAACACCCGAGCCGTCGCCGATGACAAACAATCCCTTATGATTTGTTTCAAGGTTGTTGTCAATATCGACCTGCATATTATAGAATTTTACCTCGACGCCGTAGAGAAGCGTGTCGGGATTTGCCGTACCGGGTGCGATTTTATCAAGCGCATAAATCATCTCGATAATTCCGTCAAGAATACGCTTTGGAAGAACGAGCGACAAATCGCCGGGTGTTGCGGCAAGAGTAGGTTCGACAAGACCCTCCTCAATACGCTTCGGATTACTTCTTCTGCCCGAAACAAGGTCGCCGAAACGCTGAACGATTACGCCGCCGCCAAGCATATTTGAAAGCCTTGCGATGCTTTCGCCGTAGCCGTTTGAATCCTTAAACGGCTCAGAAAAATGCTTTGAAACGAGAAGAGCAAAGTTTGTGTTTTCAGTTTGCTTTGCAGGGTCTTCGTAGCTATGACCGTTAACGGTGACAATACCGTTTGTGTTTTCATTAACAACACTGCCCTTTGGATTCATACAGAATGTGCGCACCTGATCCTCATAATTCTTTGTTCTGTAAACGATTTTGCTTTCATAAAGTTCGTCGGTGAGGTGGCTGAAAATAACTGCGGGAAGCTCAACACGAACGCCGATGTCGACTCTGTTTGAAAGAGTGCCGATACCGAGTTTTTCACAAACACCCTGCATCCACTTGCTTCCGCTTCTGCCGACAGAAACTATACAATCCTTACAAGTAAACGAGCCTTTGGAGCAATCAACCTGATAATATCCGTTGAGTGACTCGATATTGTCGATATGTGTATTGAAATGCCAATCAACCTTGTCCTTAAGCTCGTCATAAATATTCTGCAAAACGACATAGTTAATATCCGTGCCGAGGTGGCGAACAGACGCCTCTAAAAGATTAAGCTGATTTTGCATGCAAAGTTTTTTAAATTTAGAGCCTGCTGTTGAATAGAGCTTGCACTCCTCACCGCCGTGAGAAACATTGATTTCGTCAACATATTTCATAAGCTCCATTGCTTTTTTCTTGCCGATATACTCATAAAGAGTTCCGCCGAAATCGTTTGTGATATTATATTTACCGTCGGAAAAAGCACCGGCACCACCAAAGCCGCTCATTATAGCGCAGGTTTTGCACTTGATGCAGGACTTAACCTTGTCGCCGTCAATCGGGCATTTGCGCTTTGAAAGCTCAAAGCCTGCCTCAAAAACGCCGATTTTGATATTCGGATTTTTTGTAGCCATTTCGTAGGCGGAGAAAATACCGCCCGGTCCTGCTCCGATAATAATTACATCATAATCTGTTTTAGTCATCCTTTTAACCTCTCATTATTTAATTACTTCCATTGAAATGAGGGGAAGCTGGCTCATATTTTTTATTTATTTTGAGTGCACAGCTCGGCGAGTCGTACATATTTTGATGAACAAAATAGTTGTATGACCTGCATATGCCGGCACATTATTTGAAATGTTTTCAATATTAAGCTTAAAGTTTGATTTTTGATGCATATCTTTAACAATATGATTATTGTCTTCTTTAATACACATAAAATGTATCATCAAACCGCTGTTATCATAATCAATATTACTTACGGTCTTTTGTCATCAACACAACGCACTCGACATGCTTTGTGTGGGGAAACATATCGACAGGAACCGCTTTGCGCACCTTGTATCCGCCGGACACGAAAAGCCGAAGATCTCTCGCAAGTGTTTCGGGGTTGCATGAAACATAAACCACTTTTTTAGGCGAAAGCGTAAGCACGGACTTAATAAAATTCCTGTCAGAGCCTGCTCGCGGCGGGTCCATAATCACGACATCCGCCTTTTCGCCGCCGGCCGCCATATCAACCATAAAGCGACCTGCGTCGGCATTGAAAAATGTTATATTATCGGCATTGTTAAGCCGTGCATTTGTTTTGGCATCTCTTACGGCATCGGAATTAAGCTCGACACCGATTACTCTTTTTGCGTTTTTTGAGGCGATTAAGCCGATTGTACCCGTGCCGCAATATGCGTCAATCACGGTTTCGTTGCCGCCAAGGCCCATAAAATCGACGGCAGTATTATACAAAACTTCCGTTTGCTGCGGATTTATTTGATAAAACGATGCAGGCGAAATTTTAAAGGTGCAACCACAAAGGTTGTCATATATATAACCTCTGCCGTAAAGAGTAATAAACTCCTTGCCAAGAACGAGAGTTGTGAACTTGTTGTTTACACTTTGGACAACGGTTGTGATTTCTGGATGAATTTCAAGGAGCCTTTTGATAAAATCACGTTTTTTTGGAAATTCCTTTGTGCCGGTAACCATAACAACCATAATTTCATTTGTATAATAGCCGACTCTGACGAGGACATGGCGCAAAAAACCTTTAAGCGTTTTTTCGTTGAACACGCCGAGTTTAAACTCTTTCAAAAGGTGACGAATTGTTACGATTATTCTGTCAGCCTGCTTATTTTCGATTAAACAATTATCGACCTTGACTATTCTGTGAGTTGAGGACTGATAAACGCCCGAAACAATATTTGAATTGATTTTGCCGAACGCCGCCTGAACCTTGTGGCGGTAATGATACGGCTCGCTCATTCCTATTATATCGTCTACCCTGCAATATTTGCCAATCAGCTTGACAACGGTTGCCTGCTTAAACCTTAGCTGGCGTTGATAATCCATGTTTTGGAGCTGACAGCCGCCGCATTTTTTATACAGCGTACAGCCGTTGCCGATTGCCTTTTTGGGTTTCGTTCCGTTCAATTTGATACTTAACCTTTCTTTGTCAATAAGCACACACATTCTACATGAGGGGTGCGCGGAAACATATCAACAGGTGTGATTTGATTTGCTTTATACCCGTATTCGTCAAGAATTGCCAAATCGCGGGCAAGCGTTGCGCTGTCGCACGAAACATAAACTATTTTTTCGGGCGACATTGAATTTATAACGCCGAGAAGTTCCTTTTGACAGCCTTTTCGCGGTGGGTCGAGAACGATAACATCGGGCTTAATATGCCTGCGTTTCAGCTCGTCTGCGGCAAAATAAGCATCGCCGCAAAGGAATTCGGCATTTTCGATATTATTGATTTTTGCGTTAATTTTGGCATTTTCAATAGCCTGTGGGACTATTTCGACTCCGATGATTTGCTTTGCCTTATCAGCCATTGTGATGCCGATTGTGCCGACACCGCAGTACAAATCAAGCACCGTTTCACTGCCGTTGAGCGAGGCATACTCCGCCGCCTTGGAATAAAGTTTTTCGCATTGGGCGCGGTTGACTTGATAAAACGAATTCGGCGATATAACAAATTTTTTGCCGAGCAGTTCGTCAGTAACGGTATCACTGCCCCAAACTGTTTTTGTTTTTTCGCCCAAAATAACATTTGAATTTTTCTTGTTGACATTGACACAAATGCTCTTAACGCCGCGAACAGCTTTTAACTGCTCGACAAGATAATCCGAATCGGGCAAGGAGTCGGCATTGATTACGGCGCAAGCCATAATTTCACCTGTGGCGCATGCCTCGCGCAAATAAATATGGCGCAAAATGCCCCTGCCGCTGTTTTCGTCATACGAGGTAACACCGCTGTGCTCAACCCATTTGGCAAAGGCGTCAAGGCAAGACTTAAAATTCTTGCTTTGCAATTTGCAATCATCGCACGATATTATGCGATGGGTTTTGTAGGCATAAAAGCCGGCAAAAAGCTCGCCGTCGCAAATCGAAATGGGATACTGTGCCTTGTTTCTGTAATTATAGACTGTATCGGCTGCTGTTACATCGGTAATTTCGGTTTGAATATGACCGATACGCTCAACAGCATCGACAACGCGGGAACGCTTGTATTTTAGCTCCTCGTCATATGTCATATTGCGGAATGAGCATCCGCCGCACTTGTCCGACACCGGGCAATCGCTTTTAATCCTGCTCGGTGAGGCGGTTATAATATCCTTGATTATGCCGATTGCATATTTTTTTGATGTTTTGATGATATGCGCAACGATAATATCGCCGGGAACGGCACCGCGAACAAAAACGGCAATGCCGTTGTAATGGCCGACCGCCGAGCCCTCGGAAGTTACGGATTCGATATTCAGTTTTATATCGTCGTTCTTTTTAATATCCATGGCTACACTCGTTATACACATAAAAATACAGTCCGAACAGTGCCATAAGGGCGGCCACAAACAGCCAGCCGATCACATTCTGGAAATACGACCGGAATTCTCTTTTTAACACAGCAAACATTACTGTGCACCTCCTTCCTGGGTAATCTCAAGGAATACATCTTCAAGAGATTTCGTCACGGTCTTCATCTCCAGCACCGGGACGTTATGCTCTGCCATCTGCCGGAAGACTTCTTCCCGCACATCGGCACCTTTCTTTGCATAAATACGGATTTTATCATGATCCGCCTGCTCAACCCTTGCAATGTTTTCTTCTCCCTGTAAGTATCCGGCTGCTTCCCCGGCACCGGTCCGCACCGTCAGTTCAATCTCTTGCGCACCCGACATCAGATTTACCAGATTTTCCGTAGAGTCGCTCGCTACAAGCTTTCCTTTGGAAATAATAAACACATGGTCACACACGGCAGAAATTTCCGGCAAAATATGGGAACTTAAACTGTCTCTTATACACATCTCCGAGCCCACGAGACTAGCGCTCATCTCGTA
>ERZ1027063.567-NODE-567-length-16378-cov-7.217117_pt1 | contig 16378 bp, 14 predicted proteins | sample MGYA00519423_ERZ1027063 | MGnify/ENA primary metagenome ERZ1027063 (study PRJEB26926, sample SAMN06164493) | human gut metagenome | biome: ENVO:00009003; feature: ENVO:2100002; material: ENVO:00002003 | host: Homo sapiens | place: USA | collected 2012 ...
CCTATTAAGTCGTCGGCAGCGTCAGATGTGTATAAGAGACAGGTGATGAACTCGCTGTGCTTGCACTTTGGGCAGCGGTAGTGGGGCGGCAGACTGTTCACCTCCGAGATGCCGGAAAAGTGCGCCACAGCGGAGGAGCCGACAGAACCACGGCTGCCCACCTGATAGCCGCCCGCATTGGAGTAGGCCACCAGCTTGACCGCAATGACGTACAGAACCGCGTAGCCGTGGCCGCAGATGGAGTCCAGTTCCTTTTGCAGCCGCTTTTCCACGATCTCAGGCAAGGGGTCGCCGTAATCCCGCTTGGCGTGTTCCCATGTGGCATCGCGCAGCTGCTGCTCTGCACCCTCGATGCTGGGCGGGTAGGTGCCCCGGGGGATGGCACGCACATTGTTGTCGATCATAGCGGCGATCTTGCGGGGGTTCTTTACTACCACCTCGTAGGCCTTTTCCTTGGGCAGATAGTAGAACTGCGCCAGCATATCCTGCGTGGTGCGGAAGAACAGCGGCGGCTGATTGTCGGCATCCTTAAAGCCGTTGCCCGCCTGCAATACGGCGCGGTAGATCGCATCCTCCGGCTCGGTAAAGTGCACGTCGCCGGTGGCAATGACCGGTTTATGCAGATCCTCACCCAGCTTGATAACGGTGCGGTTGAACTCCTTGATCAGTTCCTCGCTGTCCACCTTGCCGTCCCGCACCATATAGGCGTTGTTGCCCAGCGGCTGGATCTCAAGAATATCGTAGTAGGCGGCGATTTTTTTCAGTTCCTCGTAGCTGGTGCCGTCCACGATGGCGCGGTACAGCTCGCCTGCCTCACAGGCACTGGTGAGCAGCAGGCCGTCCCGGTACTTGTTCAGCAGACTGCGGGGCACGCGGGGCTTTTTGAAGAAGTAGTTGACGTGTGCCTCGCTGACGATTTTGTACAGGTTCTTCAGACCCATCTGGTTTTTGACCAGAATGATCAGGTGGTAGTATTTCTTTTTCAGCACCTCACGGTTGCCGCCAAGACCGGTGTTGATTTCGCTGACCTTCGTTACCTCTTTTTCCGCTAAGTCGTTCAGCATCACGCAGAAGATGCGTCCCAGTGCAGCGGAGTCCTCGCAGGCGCGGTGCGCCTCGTAGGCGGGCAGTTCCAGATGCTTATTGATGGTGCCCTGCTTATAATTGTGCAGGCCCGGGTACATAGTCTGCGCCATGGTCAGGGTGTCAATATAGGTAGGCTCCAGCTTGATGCCGCTGCGCTTGGCAGCTGCCCGCAGAAAGCGCATATCAAAGGCGTGGACGTTGTGTCCCACCAGAATGCGGTCGCCCGCAAAGGCAAGAAAAGCTTCCAGCGCTTCCTTTTCGCTGGGGGCATCGGCTACCATCTCGTTGGTGATGCCGGTCAGCTCGGTGATCTTGGGGGTGATGGGCTTACCGGGCTTGACGAAGGTATCGAACTCCTCCACCACCTCGCCGTTGCGGATGATGACCGCGCCAATCTCGGTAAGGTACTCTACCCCGGGGTCAAGGCCGGTGGTCTCGGTGTCAAACACGCAGAACTCGCCGTCCAGTGGCTGATCCTTTACGCCGTAAACGCAGGGCACCATGTCGTCCACAAAATAGGCTTCGCACCCGTAGATGAGCTTGAAATCCGGGTCTTTTTTGTGGATGTCATCGGCTGCCAGCATGGCTTCCGGATAGCCCTGACACACGCCGTGGTCGGTGATGGCAATGGCGGGATGCCCCATACGGTGCGCCAGCTTGACGATGCCGCCGGGGTCGCAGAAGCCGTCCATGCTGGAAAGCTTGGTGTGCAGATGCAGCTCCACCCGCTTTTCCGGGGCAGTATCCTCCCGCTTTTTGCGCTCCACGATCAGCACATCGTAGGGGTACACGATGTAGTCGTGCTCGTATTTATCGTAGGAGCAGTCGCCCCGCACGATGACCGTGCTGCCCTTGCCGATGCCCTCCCACTTGGAGCAGTCCTCCCCTTCCTGTGCGCGGACCTTCAGGTTGATAGATCCGGTATAGTCGGTGATAGACACGGTGTAGATCTTGCGGTAGTTGCCCTTGACCTCGGTAAAAAACACATCGCCCCAGATCATGCACTTGCCGCCCTCGCCGCCCAGATCTTTGAGGGGGGTAAGGTTTTTGGGGGTGAACATTTTGCCGTGGAAGATGGTAACCGGCTTGTCGGTAAGGTTGAGCCCCTCCACCTTGATAGACGGTGCGGTGTTCTTTTTCTCAAATTTGACCACCGGCGGTGCGATCTTGCGTTCCAGCTTTTCCTCCATCTGCTGCTGCTCCGCCGCAGTCACTGCGCTTTGCAGCGTCACCTTGGGGGTAACGCCGGTATGCTCGGCAATACGCTTTGCAAGCAGTTCCTCAAAGCCCATCTCCTGCAAAAACTTTGTGCCGTGGCACACCCCCACCGTGATATTCTGCCCGGTGATGGTAATGCTGCTCCTGTCCAGAAAGCCGTTGATGGGCACACCGTCCCGCTTCATGTCCTCCAGCAGGGTGCGCAGAGCGTGCTCGTCCAGCATGGCATAGCCGAACAGGTTTTTGATCTTCAGTTCAAAGCCCTCGTAGTCCGGCTGCAGGGAAGCCAGCAGCCGGGCGCAGAGATTCTGGTCCAGCGGGGCGGCGCTGCGCAGAGTAAACTCGACCTGCCGGTCCTGCCGCAGCATCCGGGCGTGCTCCACGATCACCTGCCCGAAGCAGGCCGCAAAATCCGGGTCCGCCATAAACTGCGGCCACAGCTGGGAAACAAGTGGTTTCACAAATGGTACTCCTTTTTGGTGGGTTCTTTACAGCACAAACTGCCGCACCCGTTTTTGCGGGTGTGGCAGTAGGGAAAAAAATGCTTACAATTTATAGATCTCGTCCATGAACTGATCCAGAATGTTATCGCCGGTCAGCTTTTTGATGGGCTTGCCATGGATGAACAGCACAGCCTCGCCCTTGCCGCCCGCAATGCCGATATCGGCTTCGCGTGCTTCGCCGGGACCGTTGACAACGCAGCCCATCACGGCCACCTTGATGGACTTTTTGTAGCCCTGCAGCCGCTTTTCCACCTCGTTGGCGATCTCGGTGCAGGGGTACTGAGTGCGTCCGCAGGTGGGACAAGTGATGACCTCCGGTCCGGTGACCGGGAAGCCCACGGCGCGCAGAATGTTGAAGCCTGCCTCCACCTCTTTTTCCGGCTCGGCAGCCAGCGACACGCGGATGGTGTCACCGATGCCCTCCAGCAGCATCCCACCGATGCCCATGCCGCTTTTCAGCAGACCCATCTGGTAGGTGCCGGCCTCGGTGACGCCCACATGGAGCGGGTAGTCGGTGACGGCGCTGAGCTGGCGGTAGGCTTCCATCATGCGGGGCACGTTGGAGTTTTTGATGGAGATAACGATGTTGTTAAAATCGAACTTTTCCAGCAGCCGTACATGGTACAAAGCGCTTTCCACCATGGCTTCCGGGGTGGGTGCGCCGTAGCGGGTCAGAATGTGCTTTTCCAGGCTGCCGCCGTTGACACCGATGCGGATGGGAATATTCTTCTGCTGGCAGGCATCCACCACCGCCTTTACCCGGTCGTCATCGCCGATGTTGCCCGGGTTAATACGGATCTTATCTACGCCTACGTCCGCGCAGGCCAGCGCAGCCTTATAGTCAAAGTGGATATCTGCCACGATGGGGATGTTCACTGCGTTTTTGACGGCCTCGATGCACTTTGCATCTGCCGGGCTGGGGCAGGTGACCCGCAAAATCTGACAGCCAGCGGCTTCGCACCGCTTGGCCTGCGCCACATTGCCCTCGATGTCCTCCACCGGCACATTGAGCATGGTCTGCACCGCAATGGGGTTGCTGCCGCCAATGGTCACATTGCCGATCTTCACTTCACGTTTTTTCTGCCGCATAAGGGTTCCCCTTTCTTATACTGTCCCGGTAATAAGCCGGAGAATATCGTTGTAGGTTGCAAAGATCATCAGCCCGAACAGCAGCCCGAAGGTTGCAAGGGTGAGCATGCTTTGCAGCTTTTCCGGCACTGCATGGCCGGTGACGCCTTCAATGACCAAAAATACCACCTTGCCGCCATCCAGCGCCGGGAAAGGCAGTAGGTTGAGGATACCAAGGTTGACGGTAATCAGCGCCAGCAGCTCCAGCAAGTCCTGCCAGCCATAGCTGGCGGCCTGCCCGATGGCCGACACGATACCCACCGGGCCGGAGAGGTTGTTGATGCTCTCCCGCCCGCGCACTAAGTCCACAAGGGAGGTGAACACGATGCGGCCGTAATACAGCACGCTGTTGCCCGCCTCCCGCAGCACATTGCCGGGGGTCTTTTCCAGTCCATAGACGGAAAAACCGATGCTCATGTGGGTCTCGCCCTCTTCGTCCTGCCATGTGTCGAACTGCACCCCCGGCAGCTGCACCTTTTGGCCATCCCGCAGGACGGTAAAATCTGCGCTGTAAGACCGGGTGCGCACCAGCTCGTACAGGATATCGTTGGCCACAAAGCAGCGGCGGCCGTTCACCGCCAGAACCTTGTCCCCCGCCTGCAGGCCGGTCTGCCCGCAGAGGGCACCGTCCTGAATGGCGTAGATGGTCTTGCTGGTGATAGGCTCATTCTGGGCGGCGATCAAAAACACCAGCACCACAAAGCCCAGCACGAAATTCATGACAGCACCGGCTACCATGACCAGTGCCCGCTGCCATACCGGTGCCTCGTTCAGAGGGATGCCGGTTGGCTGCACAGACGCTTCCGTCTCCGGGGCGGGCTGCTCCTGCACAGTATGGACAGCTTCTGCCTGCTGGCTTTCGGGGCTTTCCTCCCCTTCCAGCGCTACAAAGCCACCCACAGGCAGGGCACGTAGGCTGTACTGGGTGCCCTTATGGTTCTTTTTCCAGAGCACCGGCCCCATGCCGATGGAAAACTCGTTGACCTGAATGCCGCAGAGCTTTGCCACAGTAAAATGCCCGAATTCGTGGATGGCGATCACCGCACTGAACACGAGCAGCGCGGCAAGAATGGTGATAATAAATGACATTCGTTCTCCCACAGCGTCCCAGAGCCATTACAAAAACAGCGCCAGGGCGTATATTGCTGATAAAGCGTTACAGGTGTGCCCGCACGAATGCACGCGCCATGCGGTCGCATTCGTACACGTCTGCCAGCGTATAGTCGCCGCCAAAGCTGTCGCTGTCCACAACAGCCTCCACCAAGCGGCCGATATCCAAAAAGCCGATCTTGTCCTCGAGGAACAACTTAACGGCTTCCTCATTGGCACCGTTGGCGGCGCAGGGGCCAAGACCGCCCTTGCGAATGGCCTTTTTGCAGGCGGCAAGGCAGCGGAAGGTCTCCTCGTCGGCCACATCAAAGGTAAGCAGCTTCAGGGTGGTAAAGTCCAACTCTGGCACTACGCCCGGCACACGCTTGGGGTAGGTCAAGGCGTACTGGATGGGGATACGCATATCCGGCACACCCAGCTGCGCGATGATCGAATTATCGCTGAACTGCACCGCAGAGTGGACGATACTCTGGCGCTGCACCACGATTTGGATTTTTTCCGGGGGCAGACCGAAGAGCCATACAGCCTCGATCAGTTCCAGACCCTTGTTCATCAGGGTGGCGGAGTCGATGGTGATCTTTGCGCCCATATTCCAGTTTGGGTGCTTGAGGGCGTCTGCACGGGTCTTGCCGCGCAGCTGCTCGGTGGTCATGCCGAAAAAGGGGCCGCCGGAGGCTGTGAGCAGAATTTTGGTCAGGCTGGGAGCGCTTTCCTTATCCTGCAGACACTGGAAGATGGCGGAGTGCTCGCTGTCCACGGGCAGCAGCTGCACGCCGTGCTTTTCCACAGCCTGCGTGACCAGATGACCGCCGGTAACAAGGCTTTCCTTGTTGGCCAGTGCCAGATCGTGGCCGCTTTCGATGGCGCACAGGCTGGCACCAAGGCCGGCAATGCCCACCACACTGTTCAGCACCACATCCGGGCCGTCCAGCGCAGCCAGCTCCTTCAGCCCCTCCGGGCCGGTGAGCAGCTTGGGCGCATTTGCCCGGCCTGCCAGCGCAGCGTCCAGCTTTGCGGCGGCGTCCGGGTCGGTCATGCAGACGTATTTCGGGTGGAACTCTTCGATCTGCTGTAAGAGCTTTTCCACATGGCTATGGGCAGAAAGGCCGTAGACCTCGTACCCTTGAGCGCGGATGACATCCAGACTCTGGGTGCCGATAGAGCCGGTAGAACCCAGCAGCGTAATTTTTTTAGACATAATAGTTTCCTCCCCTGTATCAGGCGTAGAACACGGCGGTAATGACCATGGTCACGAAGGGCGCGATGAACATCACGCTGTCAAAGCGGTCCAGAATGCCGCCGTGCCCCGGGAAGATGGTGCCGTAGTCCTTGATGCCGCACTGGCGCTTGACCACGCTGGCAAACAGGTCGCCGTAGATGCCCAGCACAGCGGCGATACAGCCCAGCAGCGCAATGATAACATACATGGAAACGCCGATATTAGAGCGGGTAAAGGCCTCCATGCGGTTTGCCGCTATGGAGTAGATGAGGGTGGCGACCACGCCGAACACCATGGTGCCCAGCACGCCGCCGATGGCACCCTCCACCGTCTTTTTGGGGCTGACCACCGGGCACAGCTTATGCTTGCCGAAGGCGCGGCCTGCAAAATAGGCACAGGTATCGCCGCCCCATGCAAAGCAGAGGATGAGCAGGATGAAGAAAACCGCGTCATAGCCGAATTTTTCCACTGGCAGACGCTCCTTGAGCAGAACGAAGGAGTAGAAGCAGAAGATCACGATGCCCGAAAACACCAAAAGACCGCTGGCCTTCTGGTAGCTGATGGTGCCGTTGCGCACCACCAGATAGATGGCAAAAAAGGTGACCAGCACAAAGGACATCGGCATGACCAGCTTGCGCATGGCGCTATAGCTGGAAAGCATGACCAGCAATGTATAGGGTACCAGCACTGCGTACATGAGCCAGTCTTTTTTTTCAAAGCCGAGGGCGCTGTAAATCTCGTGGATGGCGATCAGGGTAATGGCTGCGATCACCAGATTGAACACCATGGTGTTGAAGGTAAACATCACGCCGATGAGTACCAGAATGCCCACGATCGCAGTAATAATGCGTGTTTTCATAGGTTTCGATCTCCTTTGTTCTTCCGGCAGCAGCCCCTTGCAGGGCAACGCATTCCGACCCGAGGAAGTACCGGGTCTGTCGGGTCTGCACCATAGGTGCAGGGTTTGCAATACGGACAGATTGCCGCTCAGATGCCGCCGAACCGGCGGCTGCGGTGGTTGAACTCCTCAATGGCGGTATCCAGATCGGCGCGGGTAAAGTCCGGCCAGAGCACATCCATCTCCACCAGTTCCGAATAGGCGGCCTGCCAGAGCATAAAGTTGGACAGCCGCTTTTCGCCGCTGGGACGCAGGATAAAGTCCGGGTCCTTCTGTCCGGCGGTGTACATGGCATCGCTCATCATCTGCTCGTTGATGTCCTCGGGGCGGATCTCGCCTGCCACAGCCTTTGCGGCCAGCTGCTGCGCAGCCCGCACGATCTCCGGGCGGCCGCCGTAGTTGATGGCGATGTTCAGGGTCATGCCGGTCTTGCAGGCAGAGTCCCCTTCCAGTTCATTCATCATCTTTTGCAGCTTGGGGTCCAGCGCGGTGCGGTCGCCCAAGAACTTGATGCGGATATTGCGGTTCTTGTAATCAAAGCCCTCGATGAGGTACTGGGCGAACAGCTTCATGATGGCACCCACCTCTTCCAGCGGGCGCTTCCAGTTCTCGGTAGAGAAAGCATAGAAATACACCGATGCTACGCCAAGTTCATCGCAGTAGTTGGCAATATCCTTGAACACCGCCGCACCTTTTTTGTGTCCTGCGGTGCGGGGCAGGCCGCGGTTTTTCGCCCAGCGGCCATTGCCGTCCATGATGATGCCGATGGAAAGCCCCTCGGCAAATTCTTTGGGGTGTGCCATTTATACCTCCCGGCAGCAGGGCTGCCCTGCAAAAAGTGCCGCGCACCTTTCACCAGCGCACGGCACCTCCCAGTTGTTATTGTGTGCTGCGGATCAGACGGCCATGATCTCCTTCTGCTTTTCTTCCACGGCAGCATCAATGTTCTTGATATACTTATCGGTCAGCTTCTGGACATCCTCTTCCATGGTCTTCTGGGTGTCCTCGGTCAGCTCGCCGGCCTTCTTCATGGCCTTAGCCTTATCCATAGCGTCGCGGCGCACGTTACGCACGGCAACCTTGGCGTCCTCACCCAGCTTGGAGACCTCCTTGGCCAGCTGCTTGCGGCGCTCCTCGTTGGGTGCGGGGAAGTTCAGGCGGATGGTAACGCCGTCATCAATGGGGGTGATGCCCACATCGCTGGCCATGATTGCCTTGCTGATGGGGCGCAGCAGGGTGCGGTCCCAAGGGGTGATGGTGAGGGTGCGTGCCTCAGAGACGGCCACAGCGGCCAACTGCTGGATGGGGGTGGGAGCACCGTAGTAGTCCACGACCACCTTATCCAGCACGGCGGGGTTCGCACGGCCTGCGCGCACAGCGGCCAGCTCGCGGCTGAGGTGCTCCACAGAGCTCTTCATCTTATCTTCGTAAACCTTGGTGTTGCTGCTCATTGTCGTTGTTCTCCTGTTTCTTTATTCTATTGATCCATGCAGGCAGCGCACTGCGCCGCTGCTGCTCTATCCAATCGTATGCAGTTGCACCGGGGCGCTATGCTCAGCCCTCGTAGACCAGCGTGCCCACGTTCTCGCCCTGCACAGCCCGTGCGATGTTGTCCGGGTCGGCCAGATCAAACACCAGAATGGGCAGCTTGTTGTCGCGGCACAGGGTAGCTGCGGTACCGTCCATAACGGCCAGCTGATCCTCCAGCACCTTGGTAAAGGTAAGGGTATCGTACTTTTTGGCATCCGGGTACTTGTGGGGATCCTTATCGTAAACGCCGTCCACCATGGTTGCCTTGAACATCACGTCGGCGCTCACCTCCACGGCGCGCAGGGCAGTAGCCGTATCGGTAGAGAAGAAGGGGTTGCCAGTGCCGCCGCCGAACACAGCGATCTTGCCCTCATCCATGGCGCGCAGAGCGTCCTTGCGGGTAAAGGCAGGGGCCACCTGCGGCATGGTGATCGAGGTAAACACCTCGGTGGGCACACCCAGCTGCTCCAGCTTATCGGAGACAGCCAGTGCGTTCATCACCGTAGCCAGCATACCGATCTTATCGGCCAGGGTGCGCTCCATCTTACCGCTGGAGCGGCCGCGCCAGAAGTTGCCGCCGCCTACCACGATGCCGATCTGCACGCCCAGCTCATGAGCTTTCTTCACGCCGCCGCAAATGGCGTCCATGGTGGGCTCGTCAAAGCCCATGCCCTTTTCGCCGCCCAGCGCCTCGCCGCTGATCTTCAGAAGGATACGCTTATATTTCAATGCCATAATCCAAACACCACCTATTTTATCTTTCGCCGGATAGACCCGGCATTTTTGCTATACTCTATTTTACAATAAATTCGCCACATTGTAAACAGTCAAACGCACCGTTCTTCGCAAAGCTTTTGTGAACGAATGCGCAGCGCCCGCAAAGCCTGCTTTTGCTCCGGGGGGATGCGGCGGCTTTCTACTGCTTTCTGGATGGTCTTGTTGTGCGTCCACACGTCCAGCCGCTTATCGGTCAGCCACGGCAGTGCCGCTGCGGGCTGCTTCGCCAGTGCAGTGGCAAAATACCACGCTCGCATCATATTGACATAGTATTCCTCGCTGTGCACCGCCGCCACCCAAGCCAGATATTCCGGCCGGAAGGCATCGTCCAGATAATACCGCATCAGCATCCCGATCCCGTAGCGCACGGTATACACTTGGTCAGAGCCCAGCCAGCGCCGGATAGCAGGCAGCAGCTCCGGCTTATGCTGCGCAAACACCTTGGGGCTGAAACAATCGCAGACTGCCCAGTTATCCACATAGGGCAAAAAGCGCTCCGTTGCCGCCAGCGCTGTGCCGTAATCCCGGACAGGCTCCAGCAGAAAAGCATGGAGGGCGTTTTCTTCACAATAAAAATGCGGTAGTTCTTGCAGAAATGCCTCCGCTTCCGGGGTATCTGCCAGCTGTTTTGCCAGCTTACGCAGCAGCGGCACCCGCACCCCGATCACCGTTTCCGGCGGCAGGGTGGGCATCAGGCGGCTGTAAAAGACCTGATATTCCTTATCCTGCAGCGCAAACAGCTGCGCACGGATCGCATCTACTTCCGGCATTTTGTCACTTCCCTTCTGCACCATTGTACCAGATGGGAAGGAAAATGCAAAGAGAAAAGACCGCAAACGGCTTTTGTTCCGTCTGCGGTCTTTCTCTTATTCGGCTATTGTATCTCAATCCAGATGGTCAATGGCATACTGAGCTTCGGACGTTGTAAACTGCTCACCGTATTCAGAAGTAAGCTGGTCATAAACTGCGCTTTTGGACATCGACATATTATAATAATATTGCTTTGCCTTTTCGAGGGCATTCGCATTCCAGTCTACGCCCGTCATATTATCAATAGCATATTGTGCAGCATCCGCAGAGAAACCTTCACCATAAGAGGAAGTCAGTTGGTCATAAACACCTTTCTTCGACATATGAAGATTTTTAGCATATGACAAACCTTTTGTTAGCGCATTTTGATATTCCTGCGGAACAGAGGTGTTTTGCTTTGAACTATCCGTTGCCGTATTGGCTGTTCTATTTGAAGCGCCATTCGTTGAACTGCTCGTCTTCTGCTTTTCCTCAAATTTAGTAAGCACGTCCGCATAAATTGTTAGTTGGTTATACAATCCATCTGGATATGCAAAAATTTCTCCATAGGCCACTTGGTCGGACTGGACACGTCTTGATTCACCTGTTTCCATTGAGACGCAGTTCAAATTGCCCGAAATCATCAGCGCCATGCTATAAGTCATCAAACTTGAAGTATCGTTGCCCGCCAATTGCTTTGCGGCACTTACACATTCTTCACTGCTAAATCGTGCAATATAATACACTTCATCATTTTTAATTACAAAAGCTTGAACCCTTGTATCCTTGACTAACTGATTGGCGCTTTTATCTCCTTCAAGAGGTACTTCGTAAATACCAGTTTTGTTAGAGAAATACAGTTTTCCACTATCGTAGATGATATTATAAAAAGGTGCATACTCTTCCAAAGACTTTAGTTGCGTTGACTCTTTTGTCTTTAAATTATAGGAATACACGGTATTATCCGCTATATATAGCATTTTTCCATCAGACAGTACAAACCATTGTACCCCGGATAAAAGTTCTTCCTCTGTATTGTCTTTCAAGCTGTGCTTATATACTACTTTATCTTTGCAATAATAGAAATTATCCTTGTCCGCATCAAAATCGCTTACATATGTATTTATCTCATTCTGAAAAGTTGCAAGTACATTCTTGTTTTCGCCAGTTTTGTCCATCACACCGAGTTCATACTGGCTATCAGTATACTTTTCATAATAGATTTTGTCGCCGCAAATCCGAATCTTTTTAATATTGCTATCTTCTGCTAGCATCATTTTATCAGTTTCGTCATACTTTGTCGAGTACAGACAGGTGTTATCATCACTGCTGTTGTAATAGCCTACAAAATAAAGACGGTCATTATCATATGCCAAAATGCCGCCATTTTGAAAATTTGCTTGAGCCAGTATATCGGCACCAGTCTCTTTTGCGCCACCACTATTTTTTGAAAGAATAAACGCACATATTAAAACTACTACTAGGAGCAACCCCACAATTGCGAATATCTTCGTGCGTTTAACAATGTTTTTAGGTTTTACCGGCTTCTCTTCTTCTTGAACTCGTGCCACCTTATTTCCGCAGTACGTACAAAAAACCGCGTCATCTTCAATCTGTTTTCCACATTTAGGGCAAATCATTCTTCACTCACCGCCTTTTTTGACACATAATGAACCGCAACAAGGCCAATTGCCGCAAGCACAAACATTGCAGTCAGGACAAAGAATGCCGTTGCATACGTTCCATTGATGATGTAGTTATAAGCATCTCCGCCAACATAGGCATTCACATATTTGTGAGGATAGGAATCACCAGAATCATACCGGAACATCTTATCAAGGCCTTTATAGAATGTAAAAGCCCCACAGCACAGGGATGCAATTGCCAAGTAGCACCATACACTCCACTTTGTTTTTACCTTCTCGGCATGATTTTGTCCAGAAACGGTCAGTGCCTGCTCCTCCGTAGGAGAACTGACCACATCTTGATCATTTTGCGGCACTTCCCAACCACATTTTTCGCACTTTAATTGTCCGTTTGGAATCATTGCTCCACATTTTTTACAGTACATCGTAATTCCTCCAAGTTTCAAATGTTGTACTTCCGATAGCTTACTTCTCCGGCCTCCTTCCCGTTTTCTTCATTATACATCGCAAAACTACAAATGTACACACTTTTGGTTTATTTCTTATAATTGTAGTCTACAAATTCATCTGCTTTTTGGCTACACTTGTAGTAAAAAGAGGTGCGCTATGGATAACAACTTGAACAAAAAGCTTATAATTCGTCCCCGCCGGGCTGCATTGGGTAAGACCGCCGTTGTTTCCGTGCGCCTGTCAGAGGATACAATCAAGCGCTTAGACGCTATCACTACACAAACCGGGCATAGCCGCAATGAACTGATTCAATTGTGCGTTGAATTTGGGCTGGAAAATCTTGAGATCAAAAACGATTGATGTCTATATTGTAAAAAAGCGAGCCGCAGCCGGGAAGAAAATCCCCGACTGCGGCTCTTCTGTTAATTTAGTCTTTATCACGCTTTTCAAAAGCAGCGCTCAAATCAGCTGTATTTTCAATTTGCAGATGTTACCCCACCCGCTGCCGCTTATCCAGCCGCATCTTGTCAGCTATCATTGCGATGAACTCGCTATTGGTGGGTTTTCCCCGCAGGTTATGGATGGTATAGCCGAAGTAGCTATTGAGGGTATCCACATCTCCCCTGTCCCATGCCACCTCGATGGCGTGGCGGATGGCGCGCTCCACACGGCTGGCGGTAGTGCCGTTTTTCTTGGCGATCTCCGGGTACAGGCGCTTGGTCACGGCGTTGATGTACTCCGGCTCGTTCATGGTGAGCAGGATGGCATCCCGCAGGAACTGGTAGCCCTTGATGTGCGCAGGCACGCCAATTTGGTGCAATATTTCGGTGACGGTCAGTTCGTCACTGTCCACACTGGTGTGGAGCAGGTGTTTTTCTTGTCCGCTGGCTGCTTTGAGCACCCGGGCGGCAAGGACACTTTCGTCAAAGGGCTTGACGAAATAGTAGGCAAAGCCTTCGTCCAGCAGCTCCTGTACCATCTCCTCGCTCTGGAACGCGCCGGTGACGAAAAACGAAGTGTGGCGCTCTCCTGCGGCGTTGTAGCGCTGCTTGACCGCCAGCGCGTCCAGCCCGGGCATAAAGGCGTCCAACAGCACTACCTGCGGGCGAACGGCCAACATCTTCTGTAAAACCTTGTTTCCATCCTTTTCCACAACGGTCACTTCCACGCCCTTTTGCTCCAGCGCCTCACGACAGGCTTCTGTAATCTGAGCACCGGTATCCGACATCAAGAATCTCACTTTATCCATGGTTGTTTCCTCCAATGTGTGCAGTTCCCTTAACACCATGGATTTTACCATAATTTTCCAGATAGTTCAACGGTTTATTTTGGGAAATTATGGAAATTCCGCTCGAATGTCATACTTTTTTATGCTGCTGCGTCCGTTCCGGGCACGGAATGTGCCTGTTCCAGCATGGTTTGTGCAAAAATACCGTAGCCTCGTGTCGGGTCGTTGACCAGCACATGGGTCACTGCACCCACCAGCCGTCCGTTTTGCAGGATGGGGCTGCCGCTCATCCCCTGCACGATGCCGCCGGTCTGCGCCAGCAGTGCCGGGTCGGTGACGCGCAGCACCATGTTGCGGTGCGGGTCGGCGTCGTTCACCTTTTCTATATAGACACGGTAGCTGCGGGGCGTTTCGCCGCTGGTAGTGGTCAGGATCTCTGCCGCGCCGGGCAGCACCTCCTGCGCAAAGGCGATTTCCGTCTGCTGCCCCGCAATGGCGGTGCTTACCGTGCCGTAGACGCCGTTTTCGCCGTTGATGCAAATTCTGCCAAGGGCGTGGTCGCTGATAAATTTGCCCTTCAACTCTCCGGGGCTGCCGGCGGTACCGCCGGTGCAGCCAACGATCTGGCAGGCCACGATCTCGCCACTGCGCAGGGCGACCCGCTCGCCGGTGTCACTGTCGCTGATGGGGTGACCCAGCCCGGCGAATACCCCGGCCTGCACATCCACAAAGGTCAGAGTGCCCACCCCGGCGGAGGAATCCCGCACCCACATTCCTGCCCGCCACTGGGCGTTCTGCGTATCCCACACCGGCAAAAGGGTGGTCTGCCGCTGCTCCCCCTTGCGGACATAGACCACCTCCACCGCCGCACCGGCGGCGGCTTCCAGCGCGGCATGGACCTGCTCGTTGGTCTCGGTGACCGTGTTTCCCATGCGGATGACCCGGTCACCCAGCCGCAGCCCCGCCTGCTTTGCAGGGTTTACCGTACCGGCGGCGGTGTGCACCTCGGAAAAGCCCACGACAAGTGCCCCCTCCGAGAACATCTTCACCCCAAAGGGCGTGCCGCATACCGTGACCGTGGGGCGCTGCATCACGGTGGCGCGGATGGTCTTGACCGGCAGCCAGCCGCCCAGTGCCAGCGTGGTCTGATAGCTGCCCGCTGCCCGGGTGCTGGCCACATTGCGGCTGCCGTGCCCGCGCAGCGGCTCCACCCAGCCAAAGCGCGGCAGCGTGAGCGTCTGTTCCGGTTCCAGATAGACTTCCTCCGGCAGGGCGCACCACAGCCAGCCCAGCGCCGCCACGGCGGCCACCAGCAGATAAACCCCTATCATCTTTATCCACCTGACAATGCTGTGCTTGGACATTTTACGGCCTCCCTGCGCATTTTTCGGGGTTAGTATGCGCAGACAAGCACGAAAAAACCGCACCCGCATCCAAAAATGGACACAGGTGCGGTTATGGTTTTACAGGGACAGGCGCTTATGCGTCCTGCAGCTCGCCGCGGCTGGCGGCCTTGAGGTAGGCGAAGATGAACTCATCGATATCGCCATCCATCACGGCATCGACGTTGCCGGTCTCGTAGTTGGTGCGGTGATCTTTGACCATGGTGTAGGGCATGAACACATAGCTGCGGATCTGGTGACCCCATGCGATCTCGTTCTGTACGCCCTTGATGTCGTCGATCTTATCCATGTGCTGCTGCTTGGCGATCTGGTAGAGCTTAGCCTTCAGCATTTCCATAGCGTAGTCGCGGTTCTGGAACTGGCTACGCTGGGTCTGGCAGTTGACCACGATGCCGGTGGGCTTGTGGATCAGACGGACAGCGGAAGAGGTCTTATTGATGTGCTGGCCGCCGGCACCAGAGGAGCGGTACACCTGCATCTCGATATCCTCGGGGCGGATGTTCACCTGAATGGTGTTGTCCAGCTCGGGCATAACCTCCAGAGAAGCAAAGCTGGTCTGGCGGCGGGCGTTGGCGTCAAAGGGAGAGACACGCACCAGACGGTGCACGCCGTTCTCGCTCTTAAGCAGACCGTAGGCGTTGGCACCCTTGACCATCATAGAGGCGCTCTTCAGACCGGCCTCGTCGCCGTCCTGATAATCCAGCACCTCCACGGTCATGCCATGTGCCTGTGCCCACTTATTATACATACGATACAGCATCTCGGCCCAGTCCTGTGCCTCGGTGCCGCCGGTGCCTGCGTGGAAGGTAAGGATGGCGTTGCTGTGGTCGTACTCGCCGTTCAGCATGGTCATCAGCTGCAGTTCCTCCACGGCCTTGCCCACGGTGTTCACGGCCTCCTCGGCCTCGGGGATCATGGCGGGGTCGTACTCCTCGTCCAGCATCTCCAGCATGGTCTCAGCGTCATCGTACAGACCCTGCAGCTTTTCAAAGCGGTTCAGCTTGCCCTTCAGGTCGCCGACCTCGTCAAAGACCTTCTTGCTCAGTTCTGCATCATCGTAAAAGCCGGGGCGGGACATGGTGTGCTCCAGCTCCTGCACGCGCTTGCGGCTTGCTTCAATGGCCAGTGCTTCCTCCAGGTCCTTAACGGCCTTGGCGTGCTCGGCCAACTGCACTTTCAGTTCATCAGTCGTGATCATTCTCTAAGTTCCTCTCGTTCAAGGGTTTACATCATAACAATAATGTCCCCGGCAGGGTGCAAAACGCACGCGCAGCGCGCATTTTCTGCTCCGCCAAAAGACACAGTTTATACACAGATACTTCATTAGTATACCGAGAATCTGTGATCTGTCTCTTATACACATCTCCGAGCCCACGAGACTAGCGCTCATCTC
>ERZ1027063.573-NODE-573-length-16243-cov-7.710712_pt1 | contig 16243 bp, 16 predicted proteins | sample MGYA00519423_ERZ1027063 | MGnify/ENA primary metagenome ERZ1027063 (study PRJEB26926, sample SAMN06164493) | human gut metagenome | biome: ENVO:00009003; feature: ENVO:2100002; material: ENVO:00002003 | host: Homo sapiens | place: USA | collected 2012 ...
GGTAGGGAGGGGGGAGTCGGAACACCCCTCCCTGCCTCTGGCCCAGCGGAGCGTCTTTGCACGCTGCTGGCAGGCAGAAAGTTGCCCCGCAGAGCGCCACACTTTTCTGGTTTTCTTTTGGTGTCAAAAGAGAACATCTCTCGGCTATATCCTCTCCCCCTCCCCTGTTCCACATGGAACACTTTACTTCTCCGCGGCGGCGGTGGGGATGCGGACGGTGTACTCGATGTAGCCGTCCTTCTCTTCCCGGTGGGCGGTGGCGGGCACGCCGTTGTCGGTCATCAGCCGGATGGCGTGGTCGATGGTATTGACAAAGATGCGCACGTCCCGCACCATGGAGATGCGGTGTCCGGCCTTGGGCGGGCTGTTCAGCAGCTGCTCGATGTAGCTGTCAGTCTGACGGGCGTTCAGGCGGCGCTTGGCGATGGTGATGAGCGCCTCGCTGCGGCGGTTCTCCGGCAGGCGCAGCACCGCGCGGGCGTGGCGCTCGGTGAGGTTATTGTCCAGCACAAACTGCCGCTGGTCTGCCGTCAGCTGCAACAGCCGCAGCTTGTTGGCAAAGGTGGGCTGCGCCATGCCTAAGCGCTTGGCGGCTTCCGCTTGGGTGCAGTCCCACAGCACCATCACATCCCGCAGCCCCTGCGCCTGCTCAAAAGGGTTCAGGTCGGCACGCTGGATGTTTTCCAGCAGCCCCAGCGCGGCGGTGCGGTCGTCGGCGTAGCTGCACAGGATGGCGGGGATGGTGGTCATCTTTGCCAGCTGGCAGGCGCGCAGCCGTCGCTCCCCTGCCACCAGCTCGTAGCCCTCTGCCACTTTGCGCACCGTAACCGGCTGGAGCAGACCGTTTTCCCGGATGCTCTGCGCCAGCGCCGTCAGCTCCTGCTCGTCAAAGCTTTTCCGTGCCTGAAAGGGCGACGGGTGGATCTGGTCGATGGGCAGAGAGAGTAATTTCCCGGACGGTTTCTTGCGTTCAAACATGATGCTGCCCCTTTCCTGTGAAATAAGCCTTCGGTTTTTCCACATTTCTCCGGGAAATCGTGGAAAACCTGTTCAACTTCAGTGTAGCACACAAAGAAAGACCCCGCCAGAAATTTCGTTCGGCAGGGTCTTACAGGTTGCGTCAAGTTATGCGTTATTTCAGCGGGCTTTTTGCAATTTTACCGCCGTTTCTGGGGTATGCTGTCGGAGTTTGCGAAATCTTTTTGCACAAAATCAGCGTGCGGGTGTCGCCGCCGGGCAGGTGCAAAGTGCGGGTCTCGCGGTACTCGCCGCCCAGCTTTTTGATAGCGCCCCGGGCGGCGGTCAGCTCCTCTTCCCCGGATGCACCCTTCATGGCAAGGAAGTTACCGCCCACCTTCACCAGCGGCAGGCAGTATTCTGCCAGCATGGGCAGGGCTGCCACGGCGCGGGCAGAAGCCAGATCAAACTGCTCCCGCCACACCTTGCGGGCGGCTTCCTCGGCGCGCTCCTTGGCAAACTCCACCCCGGTCAGCCCCAGCTGGGCGCAGGCGAACTTCAAAAAATCCACCCGCTTGCCGGTGGGCTCCATGAGGGTCAGTTCCAGCTCCGGTTTGAAAATCTTGGTCACGATGCCCGGAAAGCCTGCCCCGGCACCTACGTCCACCATACGCCCGGCTACTTCCGGCTGGCTGGCAAACAGCAGGCTGTCGAGGAAGTGCTTATCCTCGATGCCCTCCGGGTCGGTGATGGCGGTCAGGTTGACCTTCTGGTTGTAGTCTACAAGGATCTGGGCAAAGGCATCCAGCTGATCCAGCTGGGTGCCGGTGAGGGCAATGTTCCATGTGGAACACTTTTCCACCAGCCGCTGTTTGTCGATCATAGTGTTTTCCTTTCTGTCAGGTGGTTGGGGTAGCACAATCGTTTATTTTATCGCAATTTCGTATTATTTTTGTTGTTTCCCTGCCAGTGCGATGCTCAGCTGCGCCACATCGGAGGGTGAAACGCCGGGGATGCGCCCCGCCTGCCCCAGATTGCGGGGACGGATGCGGGCCAGCTTTTCCCGGGCTTCCAGCGTCAGGCCGGTCAGGGCGGCATACTCGAAATCCTCCGGGATGAGGGTCTTTTCGTGGCGTGCCACCTCCCGGATCATCCTGTCCTGTCGGGCGATGTAACCGGCGTACTTGATCTCGGTCTCCAGCCGCTCCGCCAGCATGGGGGTGATCTCCTCTCCCCAGCCGATGATGCCCGCCACCAGCGGGTAGCTGATCTCGGGACGGCGCAGCAGCTCCTCGGCAATGCCGCCCTCGGCGGCAGGGGCAAGACCGGCGGCTTCCATGGCGGCGCGCAGGTCTGCGGTGCGCAGATGCGCCTCGTGCAGGCGGCGGCGCTCGGCTTCCAAAATGTTCTGGGTGTGCTGGTACTTTGCCCAGCGGTCATCCTGCACAAGGCCGTATTCCCTGCCGATGGGGGTCAGGCGCTGGTCGGCGTTGTCCTGCCGCAGGGTCAGCCGATACTCGCTGCGGCTGGTCATCATGCGGTAGGGGTCCATGACGCCCTTGGTGACAAGGTCGTCCACCAGCGTGCCCAGATAGCTGGTGTGCCGGGGCAGCACCAGCTGCTCCTTGCCCAGCGCGTTGCGGGCGGCATTCAGACCCGCCAGCAGACCCTGCGCGGCGGCTTCCTCGTAGCCGGAGGTGCCGTTGAACTGCCCTGCCCCGTACAGACCCCGCACCACCTTGCTTTCCAGCGTGGCTTCCAGACTGGTGGGGTCTACGCAGTCGTACTCGATGGCGTAGGCGGGGCGCATGATCTCCAGATGCTCAAAGCCTTTGATGCTGTGGTAAAAGGCGTTCTGCACATCCTCCGGCAGGCTGCTGGATGCACCCTGCAAATACATTTCCTCGGTGTTCTCGCCGCAGGGCTCTACGAACAGCGGGTGACGGTCCTTGCCGGAGAAGCGCACCACCTTATCCTCAATGGAGGGGCAGTAGCGCGGGCCGACACCCTCGATCATGCCGCCGTACAGCGGGCTGCGCTGGATATTATCCAGAATGATCTTGTGGGTCTCCGGGTTCGTGTAGGCAATCCAGCATTCCACCTTATTGTGCAAGGGTGCATCGGTCAAAAAGCTGAAGGGCTGCAATTCGCTGTCCGGGTCGCCGGGCTGGCATTCCAGCTTGGAAAAATCAATGCTGCGGCGGTGCACCCGGGCAGGGGTGCCGGTCTTGAACCGGCGCAGCGGCAGACCGGCGGCCTTCAGGCTGTCGGTCAGGGCGTTGGCGGCGTGCATGCCGTCCGGGCCGGACGCATACCACGCATCGCCCACAAAAATTTTGCCGCCGAGGTTCGTACCGGTGGCAAGCACCACACACTTGGCGGTGTATTCGCCGTGCAGCTGGGTGATAACACCCTTCACATGGCCGTTTTCCACTTCCAGCGCCACCACCTCGGCCTGATGGATGGCCAGACCCGGGGTCTGCTCCAGCGCGTGCTTCATGTATTCGTTGTAGCGGCGGCGGTCGGTCTGCACCCGCAGTGCGTGCACGGCGGGGCCTTTGCCCTTGTTCAGCATCCGGCTTTGCAGGTAGGTGGCGTCTGCCGCCAGACCCATCACGCCGCCCAGCGCGTCCACCTCCCGCACCAACGTGCCCTTGGCAGTGCCGCCGATGCTGGGGTTGCAGGGCATATTGCCGATGGCGTCCAGACTCATGGTAAAGACGGCCGTTTTTGCGCCCAGCACAGCAGCTGCATGGGCGGCTTCGATGCCCGCATGGCCAGCACCAATGACGATGACATCATAATCTCCTAAGTGGTTCATATACTTTCGGGTTTCCTCTAATCAATGATTTGAATTTATTTCCCCACACAGAACCGCTCGAACACCTGTTCGATGACGGCCTCCGAGGCGTTTTCGCCGGTCAGGTCGCAGAGCGCGTCCAGTGCATCATCCACGCAGACCGAAACGGCGTCCAGCCCAAATCCGCCTGCGGCAGCATCCAGTGCACCGGCTACGGCGTCCCGGGCGCGGAGGGCAGCGGAAAGCTGCCGCTGCCCGGACAGGCTGGCGGCGTGGGGGTCGATGCTGCCCGTGCCCAGCAGCCGCGCCACCGCAGCGGCGATGACCTTGCGGCTCCCCTCTTCCCGGCAGCAGACCGGCAGCACCATGGCAAAATAGGGAGCGATGAGCTCTGCATCAAACCGGGTGGGCTTGTCCTCCTTGTTGACAAGGGCGATGGCGGGGCGACCGGCGCAGCGCTGCGCCAGCGCCAAGTCCTCCCGGCTGGGCGGCTCGGAGCCGTCAAAGACAGCCAAAATCAGCCCGGCTTCTTCCAGCTTTTTCCAGCTGCGGCGGATGCCCTCGGCCTCAATGGCGTCCTCGGTCTCCCGCAGACCGGCGGTGTCAAAGAGGTTCAGCCGGATATCTCCCAGCTGCACCGCCTGCTCCACCACATCGCGGGTGGTGCCCGCCACCGGGGTGACGATGGCACGGTCGAACCCTGCCAGCAGATTGAGCAAGGTAGACTTGCCCGCGTTGGGGCGCCCCACGATGGCGCAGTCCACGCCCTCGCGCAGCACCGCACCGGCATCGTAGCTGCGGATAAGGCCGTCCAGTTCCTCCCGCACTGCGCCCAGCACGGTGCGCAGGTGGGCGGGGTCCAGCTCCGGCACATCCTCCTCCGGGAAGTCCACCCAAGCGGCAAGATGCGCCTGCAGGGCGGTCAGCTGGGCTTTCTGGGCGTTGATCTTTTTCGCCAGCGCACCGCCCAGCGCGGCGTTGGCCAGTGCGGCCCCCTGCCGCCCGTCTGCCGAAATCAGGTCCATGACCGCTTCCGCCTGCGTCAAGCCCAGCTTGCCGTTCAGGAAGGCACGGCGGGTGTACTCGCCGGGAGCGGCAGGCTGCGCACCGGCGGCAAGGCAGGCTTCCACCAGACGGCGGGCCACCGCATTTCCGCCGTGGCAGGAAAGCTCCACCACATCCTCGCCGGTGTAGCTGTGAGGCGCGCGGAAAAACAGGGCCACGCCCTCGTCAAAGGCTTCTTCCCCGTCCACGAAATGCCCGAAAAGCGCGGTGTAGCCCTTAGCTTCTTCCACCTTTTTTGCCGGGTTGGCCGGGTGGAACACCCGGGCCGCCACCTGATAGCTCTCCGCACCGGAGAGCCGCACCACGGCAATGCCGCCCGCACCCGGTGCTGTTGCAATTGCTGCAATGGTCGCTTCCTGCATGGTTTTTTCTGGCTTCCTTTCCGCGCCCGATCTGGCCGCTTGCTCCCATCTGCCCACAGCAGCGAGACCAATACAGTTTCATTGTACCACGAAATGCTGCGGAATGGTACTGTTTTTTCAACCAATTCCCGGGAAACGGTTGAAAATCCGCCCGTTTCTCACACAAAAAAGGGACTTTCCGTCCCAACACGGAAAGCCCCTTTTTACAGGAAACTGATTTTTAGAACTTGGCGATCTCTGCCGTGGTGATGGCCTTGCCGGGCAGCGTGCGTGCATCGGCATTCTCATGCAGGGCCAGCTTGCCTTCGCGCAGCAGCTGCACAGCCTTCTGGTGATCGGCGGCCTTCCAGTTGTTGCCCACGATCTTCCAGTTGTTGTTCACGTGCGGCTCGATGGTGCCGCCCTTCACGGTGCGGATGTACTCGCCCAGCAGCTCGCGGATGCCGCCCACATCGCCGCGCACATCGATCTCCAGCAGCTTGGGCAGATCCTCACCGGGCAGGAAGATGTCCGCAGCCGTCAGCAGCTGGGTGGTGGCACGGTAGTTGTTCACTGCCACAACAAAGGTGTCGGTGTCCTTCACGGCCTTGCCGTTCGGCCACTTGAGGTTCTTGATGCGGTGGCCCGGCTCCTTGGAGACGTCCAGCTCGTAGTTGACGCCCTCAAAAGCATCGTACAGGTAGTAGCGCACCGAGGGGTCAAAGGCGATGGTCACTTCATCCGGCTTCCATGTCTTGAAGAAGGCTGCGGACCACTCCATAAAGCGGCGCAGCTGCTCGCCGGTCATCTGCAGCTTATACAGGGTGTTCTGGTAGGTGTAGATGCTGGCCATATCGCACTTGCGGATGGTGCCTGCGCGCATCTGGGAGGTCATGGAGGTCAGGGCCGTTGCGGAGACCTGCGCACCGGTGTAGTACATCTGCACTTCGTTGATGAAGTCCAGCAGAGCGGTGTCCTGCACCATGGCCTGCGGCAGGCAGTCGATCTCGTTTTCGGGGGCCAGATCGCCGCCCTTCAGCTCGCCGATGGGGGTGACAGCGTCTTCCTTGGCGCGGGTGTCGTAGGGAGCCAGCAGAGCGGTCAGCTCCGGATCGGGTTCGTACTCCTTGATCTGCAGGTTCTCCGAGGTGCGGTTCACGACCTTCCACTTGCCGTCCAGCTGGCGCTCCAGATAGACGTGGATCTCGGACAGGGTGGCACCGGCGTTCTTGTTCTCCACCACCAGCACGTTGTTGATCATCATGTTGGGGATGCTCCTGTGGCCGTGGCCGCCCACGATGACATCGAACTCGGGGCAGGCATTTGCCAGATCGGTGACGCCGGAGCCATAGACGCCGTACTCGTTCTCGGTATCCATGTGCATGACGCCGATCAGCACATCCACCTGATCCTTGATCTTATCGATGATTTTGCGGCTCTCGTCCACAGGGTTGGTGACCTTCCAGCCCTCCAGATTCTTGGCATCCCAGCGGATGATGTTGGGGGTAACCATGCCAATGACGCCGATCTTGACAGTACCCTTTTTGATGATGGTGTAGCCGTCGGCCAGCGGGGTGCCGTCCGGTGCGTAAACGTTGCCGGTGAGCACCTTGGCCTTCTGCTGTCCCATGACCTTTTTCAGCACATCCATGCCGTAGTTGTACTCATGGTTGCCGGTGGTCCAGATATCATAGCCGATGGCATTCATGGCAGCGATCATGGGATGCAGGTCATCGTTCAGGAACAGCTCTGCGGAGTTGGCCTGAATGGTATCGCCTGCATCCACCACCAGCGTGTTCCGGGTGCGGCACTGCTTGATGGCGGTCGCTTGCTGGGCCACGCTGCCGGAAGTATCTGCCTTGTTGGCGGCGTAATCCCAGGGGTCGAACTTGCCGTGGGTGTCGCTGGTTGCAAGGATCTGCAGATCCATGCTCCACAGGGACTTGATGTCACAGGCGGCTGCAGAGGGTGCCATGCAGCTGGCGGCTGCGATGGTCGCGGATGCCCCTGCACCACGCAGGAAGCTGCGGCGGGAAATCTTGCTCTGAGACATAGTCGATTACCTCTCTTTTCATCATTCTGTCTGTTCTTCACGAACAGAACGCCCTTGACTACAGTATAAATCCTTGACCAATTGTTTTACAATTGCCATTTGAGAGAAAGATTTCGGCAAAAAACAGGCAGTTTCTCCAAATTTTGAGAAGAATGACTTTAAAAACACAAGACCGGACAGCCTGCGGGCTGTCCGGTCCTGTTGCTTCAAAAATATTTTCGCTATTACAGCTCGATCTTGCCGAAGCTGAAATCTGCAAAATCGTCCACGCGCTCGGTGCGCTTGGGTGCTACGGGTGCTGCGCTCTCGGCGTCGCGGGGGGCGTAGGTGCGCTCCGGCACACCGGACGGACGCGGGCCGCGGGGTGCACCGCTGCGGCTGCCACGGTAGCCGCCATTGCTGCGGCGCTCACCGCGATAACCGCCGTTGCGGTTGCCGCCGGGACGACGGCCATTCCGGTTGCCGCCACGGCCACGGCGCTCGCCGTAGGTATTCTCAGTCTGGGCATCCGGTGCGGTGGAGTAGATGACCACGCGGCGGTCACGGCCCTCGCCCTTGCTCTCGCTGCGCACACCCTCCATCTTGCTGATGGCAGAGTGGATGATGCGGCGCTCGTAGGGGTTCATGGGCTCCATGGCAAAGCTGCGGCCGGTGCGGCGCACCTTGGCACCGATGCGCTGTGCCAGTGCGGTCAGGTCGCTCTCGCGCTTGTCGCGGTAGCCGGCCACGTCGAGGCCCAGCTTGATGTAGTCGCCCTCGAGGCGGTTTGCCACGAGGCTTGCCAGATAGGACAGGCTCTCCATCGTCTCGCCGCGGCGGCCGATGAGGGCGCCCATCTTCTCACCGTCCAGACGGATGATGGTAGCCTCACCCTTCTGCACAGCGCTGAACTTGACGTCCTGTACGCCCATCTTCTCGATGACATCCTTCAGGTAGTCCACAGCGGCCTTGACCTTGGCGTTCTCCTCGATGTTGATGGGGACTTCCACCTCTTCGCCCTCTGCGGCGGGAGCAGCCTGCTCTTCGGCAGGGGCAGCTTCCTCAGCGGGAGCAGCAGGCTCTTCCACAGCAGCGGGAGCTTCAGGGGCAGTCTCTTCGACGACAGGCTCAGCCGCCACAGGAGCAGCCTTCTCCTCCACAACGGGAGCGGGCTCCTCAACGGGGGCAGCAGGAGCTGCCGCAGGCTCGTCCGGCAGCTCGACGCTGACGCGGACCTTGGCGGGAGTGAGCTTCAGGCCCAGAAAACCGGTCTTCTGGGGCATTTCCAGCACTTCGTAGCTGACGTTGATGTCGTCCTTTTCCACGCCCAGCAGAGCGCAGGCGTTGGTGCGTGCTTCATCGACCGTCTTGCCGGTCGCTTCCTGCGTACGGATCATAACCGTCAATCCTCCTTTTTGTTCTGCAGCTCGCTCAGCGGGACAGTGCGCTCGTCCTTGTAGCGCTCAGCATCCTGCTGGCGGGCATACTCGAGGCGGCGCTTGTTCATCTCGCTGGCGGAGATGTTCTTTTCCACGACCTCACCGGTCTTCTCGTCCTGGACCTTGATGGTGGTGCTCTTCACGCCGCGCTTCTCTTCCTTCTTGCGGGAAGCGATCTCGGCCTTGACCTGCTCCTTCATCTTCTCGGGGTCATAGATCTTGCGCATGACCTGGGTCTGGACGGTCATCACGATGTTGGAAATGACGTAGTACAGAGAGAATGCGCAGGGAACGGTAAAGCAGAAGAAGACGTACATCAGAGGCATCATATACATGGTCAGCTTCATGCTGCCCTGCATCTCCTGGCCGGAGGCCTTCATGCTGATGTGGGTGGAGATGAACATGGTGACGACAGCCAGGATGGGGAAGATCAGCAGGGGCAGGTTGTCTGCTGCCAGGCTGTACTGCGGCACACGGGTCAGGTCGATGCCGAAGAAGTCCATGTGCTGGCCGAACTCCGTGATGGTGTTCAGCTGGTCTGCGGTGAACACAGAGGTGACGGTGGACTCACCGGCCAGCACCTGTGCGATGATATTGGTGTCGCGGGTCACCTGAGTGAAGCTGATGCCCAGAGCGGTCATGGCATCGCCTGCGGCGGTGATGGCCTCGGCGCCGATGTGGAAGATGCGCTGCAGCGGGCGGTACACGACCTCGATAACGCCGAACATGACGAGGAAGTTGACCAGCATGGGCATACAGCCGGCGGTGGGCTTATAGCCGTACTCCTGCTGGAGCTTGAGCAGCTCTTCCTGCTGCTTTTCGGGCTTGTCCTTGTACTTTTTCTGGATGTCGGCGATCATCGGCTGGAAAGCGGACATCTTGGCCATGCTCTTCTGCTGGTTGAGCTGCAGAGGGATGCTGATCAGGCGGATGACGATGGTGAAGATGATGATGTCCCAGCCGTAGTTCGGGATGAGGTTGTAGATCCACTCCATCACATAGCCGAGAGGTACACCGAGGATGTACAAAATATTCATGTCTCTGTCCATTCTGCCCCGCCTGTGGTGCGGGACGGTTATTTTTATCGTAGGACACGCCGCCCACAGTTCAGCACGTCACAAGAAGCAATGATAATAGCTTTTCCTCTCAGCCTCTCCTATCAGGAGAGGTGTCACGCCGCAGGCGTGACGGAGAGGTTTTCCTCCCCTCTGCCGCCCTTTTTCAAAGGGCATTGACGGAGAGGTCTTCCCTGTTTCAGCGCTCTTCCAAAGAGCATCAACGAAGAGGTTTTCCACTTATTTTTCGTGTCTGGTGGAAAACAGAGCCGAGGCCGAGAGATGCCGGGCCGGATTTTTCCAGCGGCCCTTTTCCGGTACGGGGTCGTAGCCCCAGCGGCCCAGCGGATTGCACCGGGCGATGCGCCACGCCGTCAGCAGCAGCCCTTTGACGCAGCCGTGGGTGCGGATGGCCTCGATGCCGTACTGGCTGCAGGAGGGCGAAAAGCGGCAGTTCCGCCCCAGCCCCGGGCTGATGAACTTCTGGTAGAGCTGGATGAGCCCGCAGAGGGCTTTCTGAAAGATGCTCACGCCTCGGGCTTCCGGACCGGCGGCAGGGTGGCTGGGGGCTTTGCGCCCGGCTGTTTTGCCTTATCCGGCAGGCCGGCCTGGGCAAAGAGCTTTGCCACGATGGCGCTGAGCTGCCAGCTCTTGAGCCGGGGGGTCATGCCACGGGCCACGAAAACGAGGTCGTAGCCGCCGATGTTGTAGTCGAGATGCTCGTCGATGGCGGCCTTCATAACACGGCGGGCGCGGTTGCGCTGCACGGCGTGGCCGATCTTTTTGGTGGCCGTCAGGCCCACCCGGGTGCGCTTGCTCCGCGTTTTGAGCACGTAGAGCACCAGCGCCTGGTTGACATAAGACTTGCCGCGGGCATACACGCGGCCAAACTCGCCGTTGCGGCGGATGGGACGATAGCGCATCCTGTGCGCCTCCCTTCAGGTGATGTGGGAGCACCGCCCGGAAAAAAGCAATGCTCAGTGTTCAGTATAGCAAAAAAACGCCGACATGAAAAGCTCATCCGGGCGTTTTCTCTGCCAAATCTTTGACAGTTTTTTTAGGCAATGCGACTATTCACCGCAGCTTTCCGGCCTTTTTCCCCGAATGCCGGGTAAAAAAATAAGACCGCCAATCCAATATCAGCGGCCTTTTTGCGCATATTCCATTCTGCGCCGGACCTGATGCATACTGCTCAGGATCAGACGGTCAGGCTCTTGCGGCCCTTAGCACGGCGTGCGTTGATGACCTTGCGGCCGTTCTTGGTGCTCATGCGGGTCAGGAAGCCATGAACTTCCTTGCGCTGACGCTTCTTGGGCTGAAAAGTTCTCTTCATGGTGTATTTCCTCCGTAAAAACTCGTCCCCGGTATGGGGTCTATTCTGGTCCCAAAATGGGGACAGGCTTGCAATTCAACAGTATATCGCACACTATGGCCTTCTGTCAAGCATTTTTTTCGCTTTCCTTCAAACTTTTTTGAAAAACCTCTGTGGAGAAACTTTCAACTTTTTCACCCATTTCCCGTGGAAAACTTTTTATCCACAATATCTTGTGGCTTTTCTCCGCCTTGGACACAAGGCCGTTTCCCAGACGCAGGTATGTCTTTTTATGTATTATAAATTACCTTATATAATATAGACGCAGGGGGATTTTTGTGGTATACTAACCTGGTATCAGCAGCATTGTTGAAAACTTCAATGGAGTGGATGTACTATGGATTCTTTCAAGGACGTTTTAGAGGCTGCCCAGAGCTACTGCAAGGCGCAGATGGCGGAGCCGACGTATAATCTCTATATCGACGGGTTGGAGCCTATCAGCTTTGAGGACTCCAGCCATATCACCCTCTCGGTGCGCAACGACTTCATCTGCAAGATCGTGACGGACCGTTATCTCGGCCTGCTCAAAGAGGCCTTCAAAACAGTGCTGGGCTTTGACGTGGACATCACCCTCGTCGTCCCCAGCACGCCGCCCCACGAAGTGGTGCTGGCCCAGCAGTACGAGGCGAACCCCGCCTCCCCGCAGGGCAACTATGAATTCACCTTCGAGAACTTCATCAAAGGCCCGTCCAACCAGTTTGCGTTTGCTGCGGCGCAGGCTGTTGCGGCCAACCCTTCCGGTGCTTACAACCCGCTGTTCATCTACGGCGGCTCGGGCCTCGGCAAGACCCATCTGCTGACGGCCATCCAGACCGAGATCAAGCGCACCCACCCCGACTTCGTCATCATGTATGTCACCTGTGAGCAGTTCACCAACGAGCTGATCGCGGCCATCCGCGCCGGCAGCACCGAGGACTTCCGGATGAAGTACCGCGTGGCCGACCTGCTGCTGGTGGACGATATCCAGTTCATCGCCGGCAAGGAGTCCACCCAGGAAGAGTTCTTCCACACCTTCAACTCCCTCCACGATGCCCACAAGCAGATCGTCATCGCATCCGACCGCCCGGCCAAGGAGATCAAGAGCCTGGAAGAGCGTCTGCGCACCCGCTTCGAGTGGGGCCTGACCGCCGACGTCCAGCCGCCGGATTTCGAGACCCGCGTGGCCATCGTCAAGCGCAAGGCGGAGCTTCTCCACCTCGACCTGCCCGAGGATGTGGCCGAGTTCATCGCCAACCATCTGAAAAATAACATCCGCCAGCTGGAAGGCGCGGTCAAAAAGCTCAATGCCTACTATATGCTCGAGGGCATCCAGCCGGTCATCAGCGTGGCACAGAATGCCATCAAGGACATCCTCAACGAGACCCAGCCCGTACCGGTGACCATCGAAAAGATCATCGGCGAGGTGTCCCGCACCTTCAACGTCTCCCCTGCCGACATCCGCGGCACCAAGCGGAACGCCAATGTGGCCTCCGCCCGCCGTGTGGCCATCTACATCCTGCGCGAGGTCACCGGCATGAGCATGGAGGAGATCGGCCGGGAGTTCTCGGGTCGTGACCATTCCACCATCGTCTACTCCCTCAAAACCATGGAGCGGGACATGAAGAACGACCAGCACCTGCGGGAGACGGTGAGCGACATCATCAAGAATGTGAAGGCTTAACGCACCGGAGCAAGCTTAAAAGTCATACTCATTCAGGGGTCAAACCCCAAAATATGGGGAGAAAGAGGAACAAAAAGGGGAAAATAGACCTAGATATTGTGGTGAAAGGCCGAAACTTTCCACTCTTTCCACATGGTTTTCAACATTCAACTTCCGTTTTTCACAGCGGATGTGGAAAGAACCACCACTCTCCCCGATTCAACATTCCATTCACAGTTCCTCAACATCTCCGTGGAAAACCAAATCCCCGCATTCCGGCAAGGGTTTGCAGAGTTTTCCACATCTTCCCCACCCCCTACTACGATTACTACAACAAGTTCAATAAAGAAAACAGGTTTTTGCATCGGATCCCATGAGGAACGACAGCAAAACTGACGCAAAAAAGGAGAGAAGAAGATTTGAACATCATCTGCGACAAAACTCTTCTGAGTGCAGCCATTGACGGCGTATCCAAAGCAGTCACTCTGCGCTCTACCATCCCGGTACTGGAGGGCATTTTACTGAAGGCAGAAGGCTTCCAGCTGACCCTCACCGGCTACGACCTTGAAATGGGCATCGTGACCACCATCGAAGCCAATGTCAAAGAACCCGGTGAGATCGTGCTGAATGCCAAGCTGCTCAGCAGCATGATCAGCCGGATGCCGGCAGGCCAGATCACGATCCAGTCTGCCGACAATGGCAAAACCACCATCCAGAGCGGCGTGGCGCAGTTCGAGATCCAGTCTATGTCGGCCACCGATTTCCCCGAGCTGCCCAACACCGGCGCCGAGGAGACCCTGACCATCAAGACCGGCGTGCTCCGCGATATGATCGACCGCACCCTCTACGCCGTCAGCCAGGATGAGAAAAAACCTGCGCATACCGGTGAACTTTTTGAGATAGAGCCGGATAAAATGACCATCGTTGCCCTGGACGGCTACCGTCTGGCCATCGTGGAACGGCCCGTCACTGCAGTCAAGGACATCCGCATCATCGTCCCCAGCAAGACCATGACCGAAGTGTCTCATCTGCTGCCCAACGACGACGAAGAGCCGGTCCACATCTGTGCCAACCGCCGCTACGTCGTGTTCATGGCCGCTGGCTACACCATCATGAGCCGCCTCATTGAGGGCGAGTTCCTCAACTATCACAATGTCATTCCGGCAGGCAGCCGCACCCGGGTGACCATCGACACCAAGGAGTTCATCGAGACCATCGAGCGCGCTTCTCTGATTATTACAGAGCGTTTAAAAAATCCCCTCCGCATCACTTTTACAGAGGGTAAAGTCGTCGTCCGCTGCCAGACCAATCTGGGCCGCGTCGTCGATGAGTTCAACGCCGAGTGCGAGGGCGACGAGGTGGAGATCGGCTTCAACAACCGCTACCTGTTGGACGCGCTGCGCAATGCCCGCACCGAGAAAGTGCGGATGGAGATCAGCGGCCCGCTGAGCCCGGTGAAAGTGCTGCCGGTGGAGGGCAATGACTTCCTGTATCTGGTCCTGCCCGTCCGCTTCAAAAACGACTGAGAGGCGTAATAAAATGCAAAAGATCCTCATCCATACCGAATTTATCAAGCTGGACGCCCTGCTGAAATATGCGGGCCTGTGCGAGACCGGCGGCGAAGCCAAGGAACTCGTTCAGGGCGGGGCCGTGAAGGTCAACGGCGAAGTCTGCACCATGCGCGGCAAGAAGTGCCGCCCGGGCGATACCGTGGAGCTGGACGGACAGACTATCGAGATCGGGATGGGCGGCTGATGCGGCTGCTCTCTCTCGAAGTCGAAAATTACCGGAACATCGCCTCGGCCAGCCTGACGCCGGGCCGGGAGCTGACTGTCATCTGCGGCAACAACGGCCAGGGCAAGACGAACCTCTTGGAAGCCATCTGGCTGCTTACCGGCGGTAAGAGCTTCCGGGGCGGCAAGGACGCAGAGCTGGTGCGCCGGGGCGAACCCTTCGCCGTACTCAAAGCGTCCACCCTCCGCGCACAGCAGGAAGAGCAGGAAAAGGAAGAGCCGAACCGCGTCCGCCTGACGGTGGGCGCGCCGGACTCTCCCCGCCCGGGCCGGACAGTCTCGGTGAACGGGGGCGCAGTCAAGCGGGCGGCCAGCCTTGCGGGCAGCTTTCCGGCGGTGGTTTTCGACCCCGGACACCTGAGTCTCGTGAAGGGCGCGCCGGAAGGGCGGCGGAAATTTCTGGACGCTGCCCTCTGCCAGCTCTACCCCGGCTACCTGACCCTCTACCGCCGCTATGTCCGGGCTTTGCAGCAGAAAAACGCGCTGCTTCGGCGCTCTTCCAATGGCATTGAGCGGCCTTATGCTGAAAAGCGGGCCTTATTAGAAGTGCTGAATGTGGAGCTTGCCCAGCAGGGCGAGGCCATCCAGCAGCGGCGCAGAGCCTATCTCGCCGCTCTCTCCCCGCTGGCCTGTGCCAACTATGAGGAGCTTTCCCGCGGGGCGGAAACACTGAGTCTGCGGTATGCGGCCCAGTTCGAGCCGGGCGGTCTGGCCCAGCTTCTGCGGCAGAAAATGCCCGAAGAGCTGCGGGCCGGGCAGAGCCTCTGCGGCCCTCACCGGGAAGATTTAGACCTTCTTCTGGATGGTCAGCCTGCAAAAGTGTATGCGAGTCAGGGACAGCAGCGGAGCGTCGTGCTCAGCCTTAAAATGGCCGAAGCCGCCGCAGCTGCCTCCATCACGGGCGAACACCCGGTGATGCTGCTGGACGACGTACTCAGCGAGCTGGACGATGGCCGCAAGCAGTATCTGCTCACCCGGATGCGGGAAAAGCAGACCTTCGTGACCAGCTGCGACGACACCGCTTTTCTCAAAACGGACGGCGAGGTCTACCGTATGAACGGCGGCGTGCTGACGAAAGTGTGATGCAATGTATGTGCACCTTGGCCGCGATTATGTCCTGAACGACCGGGACATCATCGGCATCTTCAATCTGGAAACGACGACCATCTCACCCCGGGGGCGGGAGTTTCTGAACTACGCCCAGAAAAACGGGGCGGTGGTGAGCCTGTCCGATGAGCTGCCCCAGAGCTATGTGCTGGCAGATTCCCCGGTGGATACGATCTATCTCTCGGAGCTGTCGCCTGCTGCGCTCAAACGGCGCACGGAGATGAAACTGGAATAAGCCAACCAGCGATTTATCGCTTTTACAAATAGTAACGAAAAAACGAAACAAAACAAAAGGGAGAAAGGAAATGGCAGAGGAAATCATTACCAGTACCAACGCAGAAACTGCGACGGACCATGAATACAACGCCAGCGAGATCCAGGTCCTGAAAGGCCTGGAGGCAGTGCGCAAGCGCCCCGGTATGTATATCGGCTCCACCGGCGAGCGCGGCCTGCACCATCTGGTGTACGAGATCGTGGACAACGCCATCGACGAGGCTCTGGCCGGTTACTGCGACCACATCGAGGTCAAGATCCTGAAGGGCGACATCATTCAGGTCACGGACAATGGCCGCGGCATCCCCGTGGACATCCAGGCTGATACCTGTCTCTTATACACATCTCCGAGCCCACGAGACTAGCGCTC
>ERZ1027063.574-NODE-574-length-16238-cov-6.986962_pt1 | contig 16238 bp, 12 predicted proteins | sample MGYA00519423_ERZ1027063 | MGnify/ENA primary metagenome ERZ1027063 (study PRJEB26926, sample SAMN06164493) | human gut metagenome | biome: ENVO:00009003; feature: ENVO:2100002; material: ENVO:00002003 | host: Homo sapiens | place: USA | collected 2012 ...
GTATTAGGATTATTCTATAATACTTGCATGGTGGATTTTCACTTTTTTATGATGTTTTTAATACCTAACTTTTAATTTTTTATTAACCCCGAAGGGGTGTCCGGATTTCGATCCGGTAGCTCTTTCACCAAACCACTTGTTATTTTTTTCTATGAAAAAGTATTTTTCTTTTGCGATGGCGCTTGTGGCGATGCTCGCAAATGGTAAGTGCAAGCAGTGGCTGTAGCGACGATGATGGTGCAAATTACAGTACCACTATTGTCGCCAAAACTACGCTTTCCTTATCGAAGAACGCCGGGACAGGCCGCTTGGCGTATGAAATTCAGGGTGCCGATAAATCGTCTGTTGTTACGGCGACGACGAACGTGGATTGGATCACGAATTTCAATTACAGGGAGCCGGGATACGTCCAGTTTGATTACACCGCCCTCGATGAGGGCGTCGAGTCTCGTTCGGGGCAGATCACCCTTTCTTATATGGGGGCAGCCGATGTAGTTGTTACCGTAAATCAGGGCGGTGTTATGTCGTTCGAACTTACGATCGATCCGAAGTCGATTACGGCGAACAGTTGTGCGATGCAGATCGTTCCTTCGAACGAGAGTGAGACCTATCTGTGTGCTTTTATGACCAAGAAGTATGTCGATTCTTTCGATTCTGAAGAGGAATTCATTGAAGCCGATTTGGAAATGGTGAAAGAACAGGCAGAAAGTAAGGGAATGGAGTTGTCTGAATGGTTGAACATCTTGCTCATGAAAGGTTCGAAGACCAATACTGTGACGGATCTGAATGCCAATACAGAATATTATGGGTATGTGTACGGTTGTACGTCTGATGGTGTACCTACTACGGGCCTTTTCAAGGCGGAGTTTACGACCCAGAATGTCGAAATGACCGACCTCTCTTTCACGGTTGATTTCAAACAGGTGAATGCTGAGCCTTATCCTGATAACAATCCTTATAACGTGGAGGTGACGATCACTCCGAGCGATCCGGAGGCGAAGTGGATGTTTTCGACGATGAACAGTTTTGTTTACAAGATTGATGAATGGACTAGTGCTGAGTACTTGTCTGAGCTTCAGGCAAGTGCGCGTGAACAGCGTCCGACTCTTTATCAGGGCGAGCAGAAGTTTATGTTGAACAAATCTCTTACGCAGCGCGTATGGGGTGGTAACGATTACTATTTCTGGTGCTTCGGTATGGATGACAACTACAACATCAACAGCGAGAAGGCTGAAGAGTATTTCACGGTTACGACCGGAGAGATTCCTGTAACCGATGATTGCACGTTCACGGTAGAGACGTTGAATGTCGCGGCTCAGGATTGCGAGATCAAAATTACGCCGTCGAATCCGGAGACGAGATATTTCATCGGTATGTATCCTGGTGGTAGTGCCGAGAAATACGGTAAAAATGCTTGTGTCGAGCGTTTGCTCCAGCGTCTGGATATGTATAATTCCGGTTCGGGTCTGGGTGATGGTACCCCTCCCAACTGGCAAACCAACGAATGGGTGCAGAAAGGCGAAATGACGACCAAGATGGGGGCCGATCAGGAGTGGCGTATCGAGCCGGAGAGCACTTACGAAATCTTTATTTTCGGTTTCGACAAATACGGACATCGTACTACCGATATTTCGGTGACCGAATTCACGACACCGAAATATGTCGCTTCTACAGATTTTAATCTGAAATTCGAGTTCTCGGATGTCGAAATGCGTAGCTTCACTTGTAAAGTTACTCCATCTCACGACGACGTTTGGTACCATGTTGGTATCATTAACGCAGAGGTCTTCGATTCGTATAACGGCAACTGGCTTAAGTTCCTCGACGATTTGATCCATGGTGATGGCGGTGGAGCCTTGACGCAGTATGTGGGTGGGAAGACGTTGTCGACCGATTGTACTCCCGGTACCCAGTATGTAGCTTATGGTTTTGCTTATGCGAGCGGTACCTATCAGTCCGACTTGTCGACCGGCCGGGTTGAGTCGAAACCGCTGCCGCGTAATGAGAACGCAACTGTGTCTGGAACATGGCAGGTTTACAACGGTGATGAACTTGCAGCTCGTTATCCCTCGGCTTGGAAGGACTATAAGGGAGTGCAGTATGTATGCGTTTACCAAGCGGAGCCGACTAGTAAGGAAACTGCTCACACGTGGGTCTTTGTCCATGCTCCTCGTGGTGGCGATCTGCCTCTGTCGGATATGTTGATCTTCGATTATTTCGAGAATTATCCGTTTGAAGCCATCTATAAGGATGCTGAGCATGGTCGTTGTTCCCCGCCGGGAGTAGGTCCTTGGGGCTTCTACTATGCAGGTCAGGACGCATCCGGTGCTTGGGGACCGTTGGGCTACGAAACAATCATGCTGAACGATCCTGAACATCAGGGTGATATCGATACTGCACCGACCGATGGTTTCGACGATAAGCGCGAGGATAAGTCCAGCATATCGACTGTATCGAAGGTGAGCTTCTCTGCTCCGATCCGTTTCAGCCAGGCTTCGTTCATGCAGATCGAGCGCGAGCGTGCAGATCATGGAAAAGCCACTATCTTCAATATGCCTAAAAAGGAGGCGACGGTAAACGTGGATTTCGATGTGGATGCACAGTTGAAGAACATCTCTGAGAATATTCGATAATTTGAAGTCGAACAGTTATTCGTTGAACTTTCGACGAGTAACGGAATCCCGGAGGGGAAGAGATCATTCTCTTCCCCTCTTTTGTTGCTTGGAGTATCTGTCGAGAGAAGCTTTTTTCTGTTAATTGGGCGTGCTTACGGCCGGGACTGGAAATGTTTTCTGATGGTCCAGGGCAATTTGTTGGCTGCCGGGGTGTTACCGGCTGATTCGGGGAGTTTGTTATTGGTCGGGGATATTGTTGGTAGCTTCGGAGTGGCTTTTCTTATCGGGCGATATGAGAGCGGTGATGGATGGTTTTGTGGGCGTACCTGTCCCGGACGAAAGAGTGGATCCATACATCTGTGTTTTGAACGATGATGGTCGAAAAAGGCCGGTCTTATTTGGATTTCGGGAATGATGTCAGGCCGAATTGTGTCGGAATACGGGGATCAAAACGAAGTGTATCAATAGAAAAAACAGCAGTAAGTAGGCAAAGTTAGTGAGATATAGTGAGATAGGTGTAAAACTACCTAGAACGATCAAGCGATCGAAATGTAACAAAGCTGTTGCTTTTGTGTTACACTAAATGGCATTCGAACGGTTTGTTCAAGCGATAAATGTTACATGTCCTTGAATAGTCCCAGAAATATCCTAAAATACGGAGGAGAAGCCCCGCATTAAGAAGACGAAACCCCGTCAGAATCCGATAAAACGGCGATTCTGGCGGGGTTCTGCTATATGTGGCAGACTTGCATGGCGACAAGGTATTCAAGGTTCAAAATACTGTTCAAATATTCAAAAACATTCTTTCAAACAACTATATCGGCAGACGTAATGATATGGCCAATCTCTAATTAAGGCGGCAATTAAGACGGTAAATTGAATTTATATCAAAAAATGAAAAGCGAGTACAAATTTATGCTTAAAGACAATAAATTGACAGTAGACGTGCCAATAACGACAATTAAAGCGATACCCAATGGGTCACTTGATGAAATTGACGACTTCTATTTGTCTATTATTGACTGTAATGAAGACAACATTGAGGACGCAAAAGGCGATGATATTGATTTGGAATTGGAAAACAAGGAAGTAGTAAACGAGTTGTTAAAATCAAAAGTTGGCGATGTCAATATACTGAAATTTTACTACTTGCTTGACGATCCTACTGCATTAGATAAAATCGAGTCTTTTGAAATTAGGATTGACATATATTTGAATGAGGATAATGAAGACAACCCAAATGACGATAACTATTCAAGTTCAACAGGTTCAGAAAATTGGGATGCTGTTCTTGATAGCTATGAGTCCTATATATTGCATTGTATAAGAAAGCGCAAGCAGGCGATATGTCAGCAATGTCTGAATACGCGACATTTATGGAGAAAGCGGCTGAATTAAACGAAAAGTTGAGTAATGCCAAAAGTGATATGAGTTCTGCGCAAATGAGCAGATTTGTGAAACTTCAAGCAAAATTGACTGCTGGCAATGATGTAATAAACATTACATGTGTCTACAAATTGAAAGAGCCAAGCTATAATAGCTTGACTCTTTTTGTTTAGTACATTTAAGTATATAGATGTGTTTTCAAAAAAGGAGTTTTGACACAGCCTCATTTATTCTTTGACAGGAAAATCCTTATTGTTCGGCCGACAGCCGGAGTTTGTCGCTGTTCCACTCTCCGCCGGCATCGGGGTAGAGAACCGGGCGCTCCTTTTCGAGGCCCTTGAGGTGGAGATAACCTTCGTAGAGGTTGATTCCGTTGGCGGAATCTTCGGCGAGCGAGAATGCTACGACGCACGGATGCAGTTTCGTGGTGTGGTAGCTCTCCTCGATACGGGCGATATAGGCCGCCTGCCATGCGGGATCGTTGCTGGGATTCCCTCCCTTGCGGCGGGACATACCGCTGCGGCTGGTGTTGATCGGAGCCTGTTCGACGACATAGAAGCCATATCGGTCGCAAAGGTCGTACAGCGCACCGGATACGCCGCCTGCCGGAAGCAGAATCAGGTTGTACCCCTGTTCCTTCCATTCGAGCAGTTGGCTCGGCGATACGGTCGTACCCAGGTCGGGTACGGCCTTGAGTGCTGCCGGATACCCGTTGATCGCCAACTGCCCCCGGGTGTTGCCGACGGTGCGGAAGCCGACCTTGAGCGATACGTACTCCGTATAACGGCCTTCGGTCTGTGTCTTGAGCCGCAGGGTGTAGAGTATCGGGTTGCGGGCGCTCCATACCATCGTATCGGGAATCTGGGCGACCAGACGCAGGGTGTCTTCCCTGCGCATGTCGAGTTCGATCTCCTGGCTGCCGTACGTCACGACTTCGTCCTGCGGCGTCAGCAGTTCGTAGTGGATTTTCGCTTTCTTGGGATTCAGCGCGTCGGTTTTCACCACGATGCCGACCTCGCCGTTGAAGACGCTGCCGTTTCGGTACGTTTTGGTGAACAGGTCGCGGATGCGGATGGTCGGCTGGGAAAAGACGTAGCAACTGCCTAACGCCGGTTCGGAGGGATGCGCCCAACTTTCGAGTACGGTGCTTGCAGGATTGGACAGCACCTTGATTGTCAGATTATTGGCCCCTTCCCGGACCTGTTTGGTGAAGTTGTAATCCGCCGGATTGCTCCCGTTCTGGCAATATCCCGCGACCTTCCCGTTCAGGCGAATTTCGTAAGCCGACGAAGCCCACTCCACATGCAGGAGCACCTGGCGGTTTACCCAGGCGAAGGGCACCGTGAATTTCGTGGAGAACTCCGTGCCGGCTTCGGTCGTCGTTTTTTCCCACTCTGCCAGCGGGGTGAAGTATTTGGAGGCTTCGCGCGATCCGGCGGCAGCCTTTTCCGCCGTCGGATAGACGACGAAAGTGGTGCGGGAAAGCTCCTTGCCTATCTCGACCGGCTCCGGCGAAGCGTAATCCTGGGCGCAGGCCATCCATGCGGAAGAGAGAAGGAGCAAGGTCAAAAGACTCTTCATAAGGCGATAAATGTTTTATACGGCTCGGGCGGATGCGGACGAGTTGGACCCGCCGTCCGCCTTTCGCCGTCTTAGTTAAGTAATAAGATACGATCGGCACTCTTTGTCTGCGAGCCCGTACGCTCGCTCCCGCTTTGCGCTGTATTCTGCGGCTTGGGGGCACTTTGCATACGGGGCGATACGGATTCCGTCGCCTTTTCGTATATTTGTCCCTGTAAAGTTACTAATTTTTTCCGAATATGATTCCCGACTATCCCCGGCTCAATTTTCCTGCCGTCAAATTGCGGATTTCGCAGCGCGGGGAGCAGACGACCGTCTGGGATCCGCTTCGGGGAATCTACCTGGTGCTGACTCCCGAGGAGTGGGTGCGCCGTCACCTGATCGGGTTTCTGATTTCCCATTGCGGAGCACAGCCCATGCGGATCGTCCAGGAGTATGCCGTAGCGATGAACGGATCTCCGCAGCGTGCCGATGTGGTGGTCGTGGACGACCGGGCCCGTCCGCTGGTGCTCGTCGAGTGCAAGGCTGCCGGGATCGGAATAGACCGTCAGGTGCTGGCGCAGGCCGTCCGGTACAATTCGGTGCTGGGGGCCCGTTACGTGGTACTGACCAACGGCTTGACGCACTATTGTTACGAGTGTGCCGACGGGCGATATACCCGTATGGCCCGTTTTCCCCGCTTGTAAGTCATGAGCTTTATGCGGGCCTGATTCATAGATTTTTCCAAATATTGTTGCATATTCGAATATATTTTGGTTAATTTAATCAAAATATTTTGGGGGGGGGATTTTTATATTAGTTTTGCACCGAAAAGAGTAAAAGCCCCCCACACACAATATTTATTGAAAAAATATCGGAATCTTCTGTATATAGTAAAAGACATTATTTCGTATCTTGGATATTATTTCGTAACGATTGGAAATCAACCCTTTTACATCACTTCAAATTCATTTGCTATGAAAAAGATTATTCTTTCATGCGCTGCCGCTCTGCTGGCGATAGGAAGTGCCTGTGCAACTCCCGAATTTTTGAGTCTGAACAATAAACACGGCAAAACAACTATCAAAATTGAAATCCCTGCATCCGACCGTGATGAAACCAACGGACTTTCGATCGAAGATGTGGTGCTTTATAACGATGGTAAAACCTTTCAGGCAAAGAAGGTCGATGCAATTTGGGGCGATAATTCCATCGTTATTTTGCAGTTCGAGAAACTTACCGCTTTCGAGGATTGCACACTCTCTTTTTCTGTCAATGGAGAACCGGTCAGTCTGGATATTCAGAGCTGCCTGGCCGATCGCAAATAAGATCTGCTTCCCATAGTCAGGGTTGGTGGTGAGCGTGCGGTCTGGGAATGCAGAGTTTATATTTGGGGGTCATGTCTTTCCGATGTACCCTTGGCCAACGATCGCAGCATTGAGCTTATTTGCGGTCTGTGGCCGCTTCTGTAATGCCGACAAGGGACTGTGTCGAAATGAAAATTTCAGGCGCAATCCTTAAGGGGATTCAGAATGGATGCAGTGCGAGGCATTGAGGGCAAGAGCAACAGGAATTTACTGTCGTAAATAATTTAATTCGCATCCCGATAATGACGTAACAGTGCGCCTTTATGACACACCGCCATATGTTTGCCTCCCATAGGTACCCCGAAAGCATATGATCGCGCTTTGTTGTCTGCTGCCGGGCTGGCGAATGCCCGTTCCGGGACGGGTACGATTTTTCCTCAAGATTTCGGACGCGATTCTCCGTTATAGATTCTGGTAATGGGTTTCGATGTACCGTTGGAACGTTTCCCGGTAGTTCTCGCCGATGGGGATGTATTCGCTGTCGCTTACGAAAACCCGGCCTTTTACGTAGCTCCTGATACGTTGCAAATTGACGATGTAGGAGCGGTGGACCCGCATGAACATTTCCGACGGCAGGGCCGCTTCCATGTTCTTGAGCCGGAAAAGAGTCGTGATGGTCGATCGGTCGTCCAGGTGGAGCCGTACGTATTCGCCTTCGCTTTCCAGATAAACGATGTCGCTGATGCGTACCAGTGTCGTTTTGTAGTCGGCTTTGATCGAGATGTACTCCCGGTCGCGTGGAGTGGCTTCCGGGGCAGGAGCGTTTCCTTGTGTCTTCCGATAGGCCAGCAGTTCGTACAGCGACTGCGCCTTGGCTGCCGAGCGGCTGAAATCAGCGAAGCTGAACGGTTTGAGCAGGTAGTCGATCGCATCGAGTTTGAATCCCTCGACGGCGTATTCCGAATAAGCCGTCGTGAAGATAATCATCGGGCGGCTGACGAGCGAACGTACGAACTCCACACCGCTCAGGTCGGGCATGTTGATATCCACGAAAATCAGGTCGATCGGATTTCCGGCCAGATATTGCTGGGCTTCGATGGCGTTGGTGAATGCTTTTTCGAGCTTCAGAAAATTGATTTTGGCGATATAACCCTGTAATTGCCGCAGTGCCAGCGGCTCATCATCTATGGCGATACATTTCAGCATGGCATGATGGGGATTATGAGTTTGACGGTATAGACGGCCGGATCGGAATCGTCGATCGAGAGCGTATAGTTGTCCTGGTAAATCAATGCCAGTCGTTTTTTGACGTTTTCGAGTCCGATACCCGTAGTACCCGGCCGGGATTTTTCGTGACGGCTGTTGCTGATGACGGCCGTCACCGCGTCGTCCCGGTAGCCGATTCGGATATGGATGAACGAGGCGTGGTTATAACTTACTCCGTGCTTGAACGCGTTTTCGACGAATACGATCAGCAGCAGGGGCGGGATGGCCACTTTGTGCGGGATCGTGGCCGGATAATCCAAGCATATATCGATGCTGCTGTCGTAACGGATGCGCATCAACTCGATGTAGTTCTCGATGAATTGGATGTCCTTTTTGAGCGATATGGTTTCGCTGCCCGATTCGTAGAGAACGTACCGCATCATCTTGGACAGTTCGATGACGGCGTTTTTCGCGTATTCGGTATCTATGTCGATCAGGGCGTGGATATTGTTGAGCGTATTCATGAAGAAATGGGGGTTGATCTGGTATCGCAGATAATCCATTTCCGCTTGCAGGTTCTGACGTTTGAGCTCCTCCATTTGCTGTTCGTCGCGCAGGGAGCGATACAGCAGTTTGATACCCATGTTCAGGCCCGTCATGAAGAATCCCAGCAGGATGTTCCAATAAATCGCCAGATCGGTGAATGACGCTTTGCCGTTCAGAATGTAGGGTTCGGTGTCGTATGGAGCGTATTTTTCATAGATGGCGACCAGCGAGAAAACGGCCGTAATGGTCAGCAGATTGACGACCAGATACCATACATAACGATGTTTTCGCAGTAACAGTCTGGGAGCGATCAGGCTGTTGTGGATGATGAAGATCAGCAGATAAGGTGCGATTTTTAGCCAGGCGATCAGGATGTTCTCCAGGCTGATTTGCACCTCTGCGAGCATTTCCGAATTGAGCACGGGAACCAAGATAATCACCATCCATACCATCAGGTACAGAAGGTTTTCTCCGATCATTTGTTTACGGCTGAATTTCATATCGGCAAAGATACGAATAAGCCGCAGGCAAAAGCAAATTTATTTGCATTTTGTCGAGGCAAAGTATCTAAAACGGAGCCGATGTACGAAAAAACGATTACGGCCTGAATCGGGCCGTAATCGTTTCGGTCGGAAAGTTGCGTCGAACTTGTGTGGAACGGCGGTCCTTGCCCGTAGTCTTCGGCCTATTTTTCCAGCAGGGCCGTGTTGTACAGGTAGCGCTTGATGCTGCGCTTGGGTGTCTTTTCGAATTCGGTCGGATAGACCGTGATGCTTGCGACCTGTTCGTAGGATGCCAATAGTTTGTTGAGTTCCTTGAGGTTGTTTTCCATGATTCGGGGCAGTTCCTCTTTATCGATCCCTTCGAGCTCCGCCTGTTCGAAGTCGGGAACGACCAATGCCGTCAAACGACCGTTGTGCTCCAGAACCAGCGATTCCTGGACCATATACATGTTGTTGAGTTTGTCTTCGATCTCTTCGGGGTAAATGTTCTGTCCGCTTCCCGTGAGTATCATGGTTTTCGAGCGGCCGCGGATGTAAAGCGTGCCGTCCGGGTCCATCGTGGCGATGTCGCCCGTATGGAGCCACCCTTTTTCGTCCAGGACCTTCCGGGTTTCCTCCTCGTTCTTGTAGTAACCCATCATGACGTGCTCGCCGTGCACCAGGATCTCGCCTGCGACGTGTTCGGGATCGGGCGAGTCGATCTTCACCTGGATAAATTCCGAGAGGAAACGCCCGCAGGAACCGGCCTTGAATTCGTTGTCGGGAGTGAAGCTGATGAGCGGAGCGCATTCGGTCATGCCGTATCCGATCGTGATCGGGAATTTGATACTCATCAGAAATGCTTCGGTTTCCATATTCATCGGTGCACCGCCCACGATGAAGATGTTCACCTCTCCGCCGAACGATTCCATCATCTTTTTACGGATTACCGAGCGCAGGGCGGTATTCAGCAGCGGAATCTTCATAGCGATACTCATCGGCCCCTTTTCGAGCAGCGGCAGTACCTGTTTGCGATAGACTTTCTCGAGAATCAGGGGTACGCAGCAGATGATCGTGGGGCGCACGACCTGCATGGCTTCGATCAGGATCTTCGGGGTGGGAATTTTGCCCAGCAGGGTGATGTGGCCTCCGACGGCCAGCGGCGCGAGAAAGTCGAATGCACAGCCGTAGGCGTGTGCCAGAGGCAGGAACGATAGCGTGCGTCCGCCGCGCTGGAAATAGTTTGTGCCGGTTTGGGTGTTTATGGCTCCTCGGGCGAAGAGCACGTTGCCCGTCAGGTTATTGACCGAGAGCATGACGCCTTTCGAATAGCCGGTCGTTCCCGAGGTGTAGTTGAGCAGGATCATCCGGTCGTTGGGAATCTTGTGGAAGCGGATATGTTCCGGTCCGAATCCCTTCGGATAGGCTTTGCGGAAGTGATTTTCGCGGTTCTTCTGGAAATCCGTCAGTTTCTTCGGATCCCGGCGCTCGTAGATCGCGTTCAGGTCCGTGAGCGAGAAGACGGCTTCGACTTTCCGGATCTGGTCGGCTTCGATCGCGTCCCAGAACGTGTCGCCCAGGAAAAGCAGTCGGCTTTCCGAATGGTTGATGATGTGGATCACGTCGTTGGCATGGAAATCCTGCAGAATGGGCACGATGACCGCGCCGTAAGTGATCGTGGCGATGTAGGTGATGCACCAGCGGGGATTGTTGCGGCCGATCAGCGCAATTCGGTCGCCCTGCCGGATGCCCGCTTCGTCGAAGAGCAGATGCAGTTTGGCGATTTCGGCGCCCATTTCCAGGTAGGTGAAGTTCTCCTGCTTGAAATAGTCGGTCAATGCCGGCAGTGCATAGTTCTCCCGGAAGCTGGTTTCGTAAATATTAATCAGGTTTTCGCGTAACATAGAATTTTCGGTATCAAGTAGTGGATAATTCAATTTTTAGGGCGAAACGCCTGTCCCGGAGGGGGGATTGGTGTCCGGCCGGATTCGGGTTATCCTTCCTAACCTCTTCCGGCAAAGATAATATATGCCGGGAACAAAGCAAATTTCGTGTGTTTCGCTTTTTGACAGTTCGTACAAATCGGTATTTGTTGCGAGCAAATATATGAAAATCTATCCAATCGGTAAAATACCCGTTTTTTGTCGGAAGAATCCGGGGATGCCTTCGTTTTTATTTTACAAGGCCGTTTCAGCCGGTTTCGACAGATCGGATCGCAGCGGAAACAGACACAAATAGATCGAAATCGGACAATACAAGCGTGTTGAATAATGGCGATTTCCGACTCGCTACTCACCGTGGATTGAATGTCCGATCTGAAACGGGCGGATGAAGCGATCCGAATGACCGTTGGGGCAGGAGAATAGAGCAGTCGGATTTTTTTGTGCTTATTCGGATATGGTTCCGGTTTCGGACCTTATTCGATAAAAAACGATTCGCCAAACAAGCGAATCGTTTTTACCGTGCTATTTGTCCGCTTTTCGATGGGGCTTCCAGATGTATATTTTGGATTCCGTGCCGTTTTTCAGCCGAACGATATTTTTGCGGTGGGTGTAGAGCAGCAGAACGGCCGTGACGAACGAGAAGACGATGAAAGACACCGATTGGTTCACTTTGGGCGAAGCGATCGTGAAGACCGGAAAGCAGCAGCCGGCCACGATCGAGGCGAGTGAAACGTAGTGCGTCATCATCAGGATCACGACCCATACGGCGAAGCAGAGCAGTACTACCGGCGGATAAATACCCGTAATCGCCCCTACCAGGGTCGCCACGCCCTTGCCGCCCCGGAATCCCGCGAAAATGGGGAAGATGTGTCCGAGCACGGCGGCGAATACGGCGATGATCTTGATATTTATCAGCCACATATCGTTGATGTAGGCGTCGTATTTGAGGATCTCGGTCAATGTGACCGCGACGAATCCCTTGAGGAAATCCAGCAGAAAGACCGGCAGGGCTGCCCGGCGTCCCAGTACCCGCAGCATGTTGGTCGTACCGGCGTTTTTGCTACCGTGTTCCCGGATGTCGATGCCGTAATATTTTTTGCCTATCCATACGGCGCTGGGGATCGAGCCGAGCAGGTAGGCGATGATTATCATCGTGATAATGCAATAGTAAGTCAGTATCATGCCCTTTATTTGTCAGGATTGTATATGCAAATATAAACGAAAAAAATTTAAATACTGCGGCTTTTGGGGAAAATAGTCCGAAGCGAACGGGAAATCCGGGAGTTTTTCGTATATTTGCAAAATTAATCGATTATTAACCGCTCTAAAATAGTTAATTTTATGATCAATACGAAAGCTTTATTGGAGCCGATGGGGTCTTGGGCCTGGTGGCGTTCCTGGATTCAGTTGTTTGTCGGTTGTGCGATCATGGGATCCGGTTTCGTTTTTTTTATCAATCCTTACAATTTCGTTCCGGGCGGAGTCTATGGCGCCGGCATCGTATTGCATAATATTTTCCCGTCGATCCAGGTCGGTACTTTCGGCTATATGTTCGACGTGCCGCTGATGATTACCGCCGTATTGGTTTTCGGCGGACAGTTCGGTGCCCGGACGGTGGTGGCTGCGCTGTTCACGCCCGGTTTTATGAATATCCTGACGCGGTTGGTCTATTCCGATGCGGCATTTACGGCCGACGGTATCAATCTCGATCCGGCGCTATTGCTGGGCGGTTCGCTCAACTTGTCGAACGATCTGTTGCTGACCTGTATCATCGGCGCAGTTGTCGTCGGTGTCGGTCAGGGTATGGTCGTGCGGACACAGGCTACCACGGGCGGTACGGACATTATCGCCATGTTGCTTCAGAAGTATGCGGGCATCAAGTTCTCCACGGGTATCTTCCTGGCGGATTGCGTGGTGATTCTTTCAGGCTTGGTGGTGATCGGTTTCGGTCTTGGTACGGGCGATAGTTCGGGCTCGGGCTGGGTGCTGACGCTCTATTCGCTCATTACGATCTTTATCTGTTCGCGGGTCGTAGCCCGGGTGATCGACGGTGCGTCGTACGACAAGTTGCTGTTCATCATCAGCGATGAAAACGAAAAACTCCGGACGTTCATTCTGGAGGATCTGGAACGCAGCGCTACTTTTATCAAGGCACGGGGTATGTACTCCGAGGAGGAAAAGGATATGATTTTCCTGGTGGTCGATCGCAAGGAGGTGCATGCGGTACAGCGTAAGGTACAGGAGATCGACCCGAAAGCATTCTTCGTGGTTACGGATGCCTACGATACCTACGGAGAGGGCTTCAAGCCTTTCCCGGAAGCGGGTGCGATTCAGGCACAGTAATTTTCAGAAATACCGGGGAAACGGGAACCGCGATCGTCGATTCCCGTTTTTCGGTCCTAATTTTACCGGGCGAGTCCGGTTTTGCAACTATGAATAACGAGAAGATAAATACTTTGCGTCCGCTGCAGGGTGCGGGCCGTAAACTTTTTGTCGAAACATACGGCTGTCAGATGAACGTCGGCGATACGGAAATCGTCGTTGCGATCATGCAGCAGGAGGGCTATGTCTATACCGACAAGATCGAGGAGGCGGATGTCGTTCTGATCAATACCTGTTCGATCCGAGATAATGCCGAACAGCGCATTTGGGGACGTTTGCGGGAGATGGCTCATCTGCGCCGCCGCCGGCCGGGACTGCTCGTCGGTATTATCGGTTGTATGGCCGAACGTTTGCGGGAACGGCTGCTCGAAGGGGAGAACCCCGTGGATATCGTCGCCGGTCCGGATGCGTACCGCGACCTGCCCCGCCTGGTGCGCGAAGCGGGCGAAGGCGGCCGGGGCGTCAATGTCCTGCTTTCCCGCGAGGAAACCTACGCCGAAATCGCTCCCGTGCGGCTCGATCGCAACGGCGTGAGCAGTTATATCGCCATCATGCGCGGGTGCAACAACTATTGTTCGTACTGCGTGGTGCCTTATACGCGGGGCGTGGAGCGCAGCCGCGATCCGCAGACTATTCTGAACGAAGCCCGCAGCCTGTTCGAGAACGGTTACCGGGAGGTGACGCTGTTGGGACAGAACGTCAATTCGTATCGTTATGGAGCGGTCGATTTTCCGGAGCTGATGCGCCTTGTGTCCGAAATTTCGCCGCTGTTGCGCGTGCGGTTCGCAACGTCGCATCCCAAGGACATGAGCGACCGTCTGCTCGAAGTGATGGCGTCGAAACCCAACATCTGCCGCTGCATCCACCTGCCCGCCCAGTCGGGATCGTCGCGGATGCTCGAGAAGATGAACCGCAAATATACGCGCGAATGGTACCTCGACCGCATCGCCGCTATCCGCCGCTATATGCCCGATTGCGCGATTACGACCGATCTGATCGCCGGATTCTGCAGCGAAACGGACGAGGATCATCGGCAGACGCTTTCGCTGATGCGGGAGGTGGGGTATGAATTCGCCTATATGTTCAAGTATTCTGAGCGGCCCGATACGTTCGCTCAACGTCACATGCCCGACGATGTGCCGGATTCGGTCAAGACGGCCCGTCTGAACGAAATCATCGCTTTGCAGAATACGCTTTCGGCCGAAAGCAACGCCCGCGATGTCGGCAAAGAGTTCGAAATTCTGGTGGAAGGTACTTCCAAGCGCAGCGACCGGCAGCTTTTCGGACGTACGTCGCAGAATAAGGTGGTGGTCTTCGATCGCGGCGAGTGCCGGATCGGGGATTACGTACGGGTGCGGGTGACCGCCTCCTCGTCGGCGACGTTGCAGGGAGAGTTGGTCGAAAGAACCCGCCCGTTTGAAGTGTAATAATTGAAAAAGAAAGAAAACGCATAGTATGAGATTTGACGAACTCGATCTGGAAGACGAGGTGCTGGACGGCATCGACGCCATGAATTTTCAGGAGATGACTCCTGTGCAGGAGCAGACCATTCCGATCATTCTGGACGGGCGCGATATTATCGCCTGCGCCCAGACCGGTACGGGCAAGACGGCTGCCTATACGCTGCCGCTGCTGAACCGGCTGCTGCTCGAAGGCAATGAGAAGAACGTCGTGAAATCGGTCATTATCGTACCCACGCGCGAGTTGGCACAGCAGATCGACATGCAGTTCCAGGGCTTTTCCTACTATATGCCCGTTTCTACCGCCGTAATTTACGGCGGCGGCGACGGCCGCGGCTGGGACCAGCAGAAGCGCGGCCTGCAAATGGGTGCCGATGTGGTGATCGCCACGCCCGGACGCCTGATTTCGCACCTTATGAACAGCCGCGTCGATCTTTCGCATGTGGATTACCTGATTCTGGACGAGGCCGACCGTATGCTCGATATGGGTTTTTACGACGACATCATGCAAATCGTCTCCTACATGCCCAAGTCGCGGCAGACGCTGATGTTCTCCGCGACGCTGCCGCCCAAGATCCGGCAGATGGCCAAGCAGATTCTGAACGATCCCGCCGAGGTCAATATCGCCATTTCGAAGCCCAACGAGGCGATCGAACAGGGCGCTTATATCTGCTACGAGGGCCAAAAGCTGGGGATCGTCCGCGAGATGTTCTCCCGGCCTTCGGAGTCCAAGACGATCATTTTCTCCTCTTCCAAGCAAAAGGTCAAGGAGTTGGCCCATACGCTCAAGCGTATGAAGCTCGACGTGGCTCCCATGCACTCCGACCTGGATCAGGAGAAACGCGAGCAGGTGATGCTCGATTTCAAGAACAACAAGGTGATGATTCTCGTGGCTACGGACATCGTCGCACGCGGTATCGACATCGAAGACATCGGCCTGGTCATCAATTACGACGTGCCGCACGATCCCGAGGATTACATCCATCGCATCGGCCGTACGGCTCGCGCGAGCGCTACGGGCCGGGCCGTCACCTTCGTAAACGAGGAGGAGCAGGGAAAATTCCACCGTATCGAGGAGTTTATCGAGCGGGAGATTCCGAAATTGTCCTTGCCGGAAGCCGTAGGTGCAGGCCCTGAATATAACCCCGCCGCTTTTTCCGGTCGTGGCGGTCGCCGGGGACGCAGTGGGGCGGGCCGTGGCGGAAACGGACGCAGCGGGGGGCGTGGTCGGAGCCATGGGCGCGACGGTGCGAAGAGTGTCGGGCCGGTACCTGCAGAAGGTGTGGTCGCGGCTGCGAATGTGGAGTCCCGCCACGGAGAAGGCCCTGTCTCTTATACACATCTGACGCTG
>ERZ1027063.624-NODE-624-length-15356-cov-6.498660_pt1 | contig 15356 bp, 11 predicted proteins | sample MGYA00519423_ERZ1027063 | MGnify/ENA primary metagenome ERZ1027063 (study PRJEB26926, sample SAMN06164493) | human gut metagenome | biome: ENVO:00009003; feature: ENVO:2100002; material: ENVO:00002003 | host: Homo sapiens | place: USA | collected 2012 ...
GTCCCGCCCCGTCCCGCCTCTGTCCCGGTACAGCCGGAGCCCCTGCACCCGGAGCTGGCCCTGACCCTGTCCGACCTGCAGGAGAGCAGCCGCCAGCTGGCCCAGGGCTTTGAGCAGATGTCCCGGGAGCTGGGCCGCATTTCCCGGTCTATGGGCGATCAGGACCGGCGGTCCAGGGAGGTGCAGGCATGAGGAATATCTGGAGAATTTTCCGGGCCGACTGGCAGCGCATCAGCGCCAGCGTGGTGGCCGTGGTGGTCATCATGGGCCTGTGCCTGATCCCGTGCCTGTATGCATGGTTCAACATTTTTTCCAACTGGGACCCCTACGGCCCCGACGCCACGTCCAATATCCGCGTGGCCGTTACCAGCGAGGATGAGGGCTATGAGCTGCTGGGTCTGAAACTGAACATCGGGTCCATGGTGCTGGACGGCCTGAAAAGCAACAACCAGATGGGCTGGGACTTTGTAGACAGCCGGGAGGAGGCCCTGGAGGGTGTCCGGTCCGGCAGGTACTACGCCGCCCTGATCGTTCCCGCAGACTTCACCGGGGACTTCGTCAGCATTCTGGACACGGACCTGCGGCACCCCCAGATCGAGTATTACGAAAACGAGAAGAAAAACGCCATTGCCCCCAAGATCACCAACAAGGCCAAGACCGCCGTTCAGGACGAGATCAACGCCACCGTGGTGGAGACGGTGACCAACGCCGTCACCACCGTCAGTTCCGTGTGCAGGGCTCTGGGCCTGGACGCGGACGACGTGTCCCAGGGGGTCATTGAAAAGCTCAGCAGCGCCCAGGACAGCCTGCGCACCCTGGAGGAGACGCTGACGGCCATGCAGACCCTGGCGGACCAGACGGACAGCATCCTGGCCTGCGCCGGGGTGGTCACCGGCGACCTGGACAGCATCGTCAGCGGCAATGACCTGTCCGGCATCCAGGACGCCTTGGACCGGGGCATCGGCCGCCTGAACGAGACGGAGGCCGAGATCGCCCGGCAGCTGGAGGATATCGACGCCCAGATCGACGTCATCGCCGACGACATTGCCGCCGCCGTGGGAACGGCGGAGGATGTGGCGGGCTTTCTGGCCGGTCCCGCCCAGCAGCTGGACCAGCGGCTGGCGGAGCAGCAGCAGCGGCTGGAAAAGCTGCGGGACTTTGCCGCCGGTTATCCCGCCGTTCAGGAGCGGCTGGGCAACGCCATTTACCGCATCGGCGTGCTGCGGGACCTGCTGAAAACGCTGGAGGACCCCGGCCAGCTGGAGACCTGGCGCCAGGAGGTACAGGCCAAGGTGGATGAGCTCCGCCAGGAGCTGCGGGAGGCGGCCCTGCGCATCAGCGGCAGCGTGAACCAGCGGCTGGCGGAGCTGAATCGGGATGTGACGGAAAAGCTCCAGACCCTGCAAAGTGTGTTTGACAGCGTATCCGGCAATCTGTCGGCCCTGGGCGATAAGCTGACCCGGTATCAGGAGGCCATCCAGTCCACAGGCACCACCCTGAGCGGGGCCATCCAGCTGTCGTCCACCCTGCGGGGCGACCTGGGGCAGCTGGCCCAGGATATGGACCGCATCGTCACCAGTGACGGCTTCCGCCGCTTTGTGGAGGTGCTGGAAAACGACCCCGAGGGCCTGGCGGACTACCTGTCCGACCCCGTGGCCATGGAGACGGTGCCGGTATACGAGATCACCAGCTACGGCAGCTCGATGGCGCCGTATTACATCATGCTGGCCCTGTTCGTGGGCTCCCTGCTGACGGCCACCATGCTCCATGTGAACGCCCCCATGCCGGAGCTCTTCCGGCTGCGCCCCTGGCAGCGGTTCTTCGGCCGGTATCAGCTGTTTTTCCTGATCGGTATGATCCAGGCCCTGGTCACGGGCCTCGGCTGCATTTACTACATCGGCATCCAATGCCCGTATCCGGGGCTGTTCCTGCTGGCGTGCTGCGTGTGCAGCCTGAACTTCACCATGATGAACTATGCCCTGGTCTATGCCCTGGACAACATCGGCATGGCGGCCTCCGTCATCATCATGGTCATCCAGGTGGCGGGCTCCGGCGGCGTCTATCCCATCGACGTGCTGCCCGGGATCTTCCAGACGCTGTATAAGTTCATGCCCTTCCACTATGGCATGGACATGCTCCGGGAGACCATCGCCGGACGGTATGAGAATGTGTACTGGAAGAATCTGGCTGTGATGGCGGCCATGTGCGTGCTGTTTGCGGTGCTGGGGATGGTGCTGTATTACCCGGCCCGGCCCCTGAACCGGCTCATCGCCCGCAGCAAGGAAAAATCCGGCATTATGTAAGGAGGACCGCTGCCCATGAATGCAAAGCATGACCTGGCGGAAGCCCTGTGCCAGCTGCTGGAGACAAAAACCCTGGAAAAGATCACCGTCAAGGACATTGTGGCCCGGTGCGGTGTGAACCGCCAGACGTTTTACTATCATTTTCACGACGTGTACGACCTGATGCGCTGGATCTTTGACCGGGAGGCCGCCGCCCTGGCCCAGAGCATCCGCAGCAACGGCAGCGACTGGCGGCAGGAGCTGCGCACCATCACGGACGTGCTGCGCAGCAAGCGTCACCTGGTGATGAACGCCTACCGCTCCGTGAACCGGCGGGATCTGGAGCGCTATCTGATGCAGGGCTACGGCCCGGTGATCCGCCGCATCGTGGACCAGGCGGCTGTGGGCCTGGACGTGACCCAGGGGGACCTGGAGTTCGTGTCCCGGTTCTATGCCCGGGGCCTGCTGAGCGGCGTGTTCGACTGGATCGAATCCGGCATGCCGGAGAGCATCGGCGACGATCTGCGCCGGTGCATCCTGCTGCTGGACGGCAGCCTGCCCACCGCCCTGAAAAGCGTCAGTGAGAAATAAGCGCAAAGCCTCCGGCTTCGGCCGGAGGCTTTTCTTTTCCCGCCAAATCCCCGAAAATACGCCCCGCCGCCCCTTGTCAAGTCATTCGGCGTTTGCTATAATAAAATATTATTTGCAGTACCGCGAAAGGGGTGTCCCGTCATGAAATATCAGCAGTGGAGCATACCGGACCTGCCTGCCCAGGCGGTGGACCGGCTCACCGGGGCCGGATACCCCTATCTGGTGTCCTCCGTGCTGGCCTCCCGGGGCGTCACCACACCGGAGGAGGCCGCTGCCTTCCTGGAGCGGGACCGGGAGCTGCCCTATTCCCCGTTTTTGATGAAGGATATGGACCGGGCTGCCGGGCGGGTGAACCGCGCCCTGGCCGATGGGGAAAGGATCGCCGTGTTCGGCGACTATGACGTGGACGGAATCACCGCCACGGTGATTCTGGTGGATTACCTCCTGTCCCGGGGCGGCGACGTGGTGCACTATATCCCCCGCCGCATCGAGGATGGGTACGGCCTGGGAAAGGACGCCATCCTGTCCCTGCATGACCAGGGCGTCCGGCTGCTGGTAACGGTGGACTGCGGCATCACCGGCGTGGAGGAGGTGGCCTATGCCAACTCCCTGGGCATGGACGTGGTCATCACCGACCACCATGAGTGCAAGGAGGAGCTGCCTCCCGCCTGCGCGGTGGTGGACCCCCACCGGCTTGACTGCGGCTATCCCTTCAAGCACCTGGCCGGGTGCGGCGTGGCGCTGAAGCTGGTGCTGGCCCTGGGGGGCGAGAGCCGGGAGGAGGCCCTGCTGTCCCGGTACTGCACCCTGGCCGCCATCGGCACCGTGGCCGACGTGATGCAGATGTCCGGCGAGAACCGGACCATCGTCTCCCGGGGGCTGGCATCTATCGGCCGGTCGGATTTCATCGGTCTGCACGCCCTGCTGCGGGAGGCGGGCCTGTCCGACAAGGCCGTCACCTCCGTGCAGATCGGCTTTGTCCTGGCCCCCCGCATCAACGCCGCCGGCCGCATGGGCGCGGCGGATATGGCGGCGGACCTGCTGCTGAGCACCGATCCCCACCAGGCAGAGCGCCTGGCCCGGGAGCTGTGCGCCCTGAACCGGGAGCGCCAGAGCGTGGAGCAGGCCATCTATGCCCAGGCCGTGGAGCAGATCGAGCAGTCCCCGGCCCAGGAGCGCAGCGCCCTGGTGCTGGCCTCGGATACCTGGCACCAGGGGGTGGTGGGCATCGTGGCCTCCCGTCTATCGGAAAAATACGCCTGTCCCAGCTTTATGATCCATCTGTCCGGCGGCACCGGCAAGGGGTCCTGCCGCAGCTGGGGCGGGTTCAACCTGTTCGCCGCTCTGGAATCCTGCTCCGACCTGCTGCTGGACTTCGGCGGCCACGAGCTGGCGGCGGGCTTTACCATTGAAGAAAAGAACATTCCCGCCTTCCGGCAGCGGATGAACCAATATGCCCGGAAATTCCGGGGGGGCAAGGCCCCGGTGTCCTGCCTGCAGGTGGATGTGTCCATCGGCCAGGCGGGACGGGTGACTCTTTCGGAGGTGGAGGCCCTGGACGCCCTGGAGCCCTATGGCGCAGGCAACGCCCGGCCGGTGTTCTGCCTGCGGGGGGCCACGCTGGAGCGGGTCCAGAACGTGGGCCAGAACCGGCATCTGAAGCTGCGCCTGTCCAAGGGCAGCGCCCAGTTTGACGGCATTTTCTTCTCCGCCGTGGCCCAGACCTGCGGCGTGGTCCCGGGCGACCGGGTGGACGCCGCGTTTTACCTGCAAATCAACGAATTCCGCAGCAGCCGCACGGTGCAGCTGCAGATGGTGGATATCCGCCCCTCCCTTTCCGGCAGCGCCCGGGAGGAGGAGTCCCTGCAGTTGGTAGGCCGCTGCCTGCAGGGCCAGGAGCTGCGTCCCCGGGACGCGGTGCGCCTGCTGCCCTCCCGGGATCAGTGCGTGTGCCTGTGGCGGGCCCTGCAGCACACGGTGCCCCCCGATGGGCTGGAGGCAGACTATCTGCCGCTGCTGCGGCGGCTGTCCGGGGCCCTGCATGGGGCGGAGCCGTTTCTGCGGACGGCGCTGTGCCTGGAGGTGTTCCGGGAGCGGGGGCTGCTGCAAAGCCTCCGCCAGGGCGACAGCATCCGGCTGCATCTTACGGGCCAGGGGAAAAAGGTGGCCCTGGACCGGTCGGAATATCTGCTGCGCCTGCACCAGGCGCTGGACGCCGCGAAAGGAGGGGGACGCTCATGACAGTGGAAGAACGATACCAGCACTTAGAGGACACGGTGCGGGCCTATAACCCCACCGCCAGCTTTGACAAGATCCGGGCCGCCTATGAGTTTGCCGCCGCCGCCCACCAGGGCCAGCTGCGCAAGGACGGTTCACCCTTCGTCACCCATCCCCTGGCTGTGGCCCAGATCGTGGCGGAGGAGCTGCACCTGGACTCCGAGTCCATCGAGGCGGCCCTGCTCCACGACACCATTGAGGACACCGCCGCCACCCACGAGGACATCGCCAAGCAGTTCTCCCCCACGGTGGCGGATCTGGTGGAGGGGGTCAGCAAGCTGACCCGGGTCCACTATACCTCCAAGGCCGAGGAGCAGATGGAAAATCTGCGCAAAATGCTGCTGGCCATGTCCAAGGACATCCGGGTCATCCTCATCAAGGTCTCCGACCGGCTGCACAATATGCGCACCATGGAGTACCAGACTCCGGAAAAGCAGAAGCAGAAGTCCTTTGAGACTCTGGAGATCTATGCGCCCATTGCCCACCGGCTGGGCATGCAGAAAATGAAGTGGGAGCTGGAGGACCTGTCCCTGAAATACCTGGACCCCATCAGCTACCGGGAGATCGTGGACGCGCTGAACGAGAAGGCCGCGGAATACGACGGCTTCATGTCCTCCATCCACGACCAGATCACCCAGCGCCTGCACGAGTCCAATATCGACGGCTATGTGTATGGCCGCATGAAGCACCCCTATTCCATCTATCGCAAGATGTACACCCAGAACAAGTCCCTGGACGATGTGTATGATCTGTTCGCCTTCCGGGTCATCGTGGACACGGTGTCCGACTGCTATTACGTTCTGGGTATTATCCACGACCTGTACAAGCCCGTGCTGGGCCGGTTCAAGGACTATATCGGCACTCCCAAGCCCAACATGTACCAAAGCCTTCACACCACCGTTATGGGCCAGAACGGCATCCCCTTCGAGGTGCAGATCCGCACCAAGGAGATGCACGAGGTGGCCGAATACGGCATCGCCGCCCACTGGAAGTATAAGCAGAACGGCCAGGGCAGCGGCGACGAGGGCCGGTATGAGTGGGTCCGGCGTCTGCTGGAGAATCAGGAGGGCACCGACGCCGAGGAGTTTATCCACTCCCTGAAGGTGGACATGTTCGCCGACGAGGTGTTCGTATTCACCCCCCGGGGCGACGTGATCAACCTGCCCGCCGGGGCCACGCCCATTGACTTTGCCTATAACATCCACTCCGCCGTGGGCAACCACATGGTGGCCGCCAAGGTCAACGGGCGCATCGTGCCCTTTGACTTCCGGCTGAAAAACGGCGACATCGTGGAGGTGGTCACCTCCCAGTCCGCCCACGGGCCCAGCCGCGACTGGGTGAAGATCGCCCGGTCCAGCAACGCCCGGTCCAAGATCCGCCAGTGGCTCAAGCGGGAGCGCCGGGACGAGAACGTGGTCACGGGCCGCGCCTCCTTCGAGTCGGAGCTCAAGCGCTGCGGCGTGTCCCTGAAGGAGCTTACCAACGACGAAAACCTGCCCGGTATCCTGAAAAAGCTCACCTACCGGAGTCTGGACGATCTGTACGCCGCCATCGGCTACGGCGGCATCAGCAGCCTGAAGGTCATCGGCCGCATCCGGGAGGATATCCAGCGCATCCTCCACCAGCACCAGGTGGAGCGCCAGGCGGAGGTGCCCGTGGAAGGTCACCCCGAGGTCACCCGCCCCGCCGTGCCCAAGCGCACCCACAGTGAAAAGGGCATCATCGTGGAGGGCCTCAGCAACTGCCTGGTGAAGTTCTCCAAATGCTGCACCCCTGTCCCCGGAGACGACATCGTGGGCTTTATCACCAAGGGCTACGGCGTGTCCGTCCACCGGAGGGACTGCCCCAACGCCGACCCGGCCCGCCGGAGTCCCAATGAGAAGGGCCGCTGGATCAAGGTGTCCTGGGCCGACGATGTGGAGGGCACCTTCCGCACCACCCTGCAGGTGGTGGCCAAGGACCGCATCAACCTGATCATGGACATCTCCACGGTGCTGTCCTCCACCAAGACCCATGTGGGCTCCCTGAACGCACGCTCCACCCCCGACGGCTTCGCCCTGATCACCCTGGATACCGACATATCCAGCAGCGACCAGCTGAAAACCGTTATGCGCCGCATTGAGCAGATTTCCGGCGTTATGCGCGTCACCCGCCCCGCCGGGTAATGCGGCCCTGTCCCCTCTGCGCAGGGGCGGATGTCTCTGTCCGCCCGAAAACCACGAACCTGAAAAGGAGAAATATCCCCATGAGAGCAGTATTGACCCGCGTGAAAAGCGCCTCCGTATCCGTGGACGGCAAAACCATCGGCAGCATCGGCCCCGGCTTCCTCATCCTGCTGGGCATCACCCATGACGACACCGAGGCCCAGGCCGTGAAGCTGGCCGACAAGCTGACGGGTCTGCGCATTTTCGAGGATGAGGACGGCAAGATGAACCGCGGCCTGGACACGGTCAACGGTGAAATTCTGGTGATCTCCCAGTTCACCCTGTACGGCAACTGCCGCAAGGGCCGCCGCCCGGAATTTCTGGCTGCCGCCCGGCCCGAGGTGGCCATTCCCCTGTATGAAAAATTCGTGGCCCTGTGCCGGGAAAAGGGCATTCACACCGAAACCGGCGAGTTCGGCGCGGAGATGCTGGTGGAGTCCGTCAACGATGGGCCCCTGACCCTTATCGTGGACACGGATCAGCTCAACGCGTAACAAAACCGTATATCCTGCCGGGCGGACGCCGCTGTCCGCCCGCTTTTATCCTGAACAGGAGGTTTTCCCCCATGAAAATCGATTCCATTATGGTAGGCCCCATTATGACCAACTGCTACCTGCTGTCCGACGAGACGGCGGGGGTGTGCGCCCTGATCGACCCCGGCGACGAAGCGGACCGGGTGCTGGACATGGTGTCCCGCTCCGGCTGCGCATTGCAGTACATTCTGCTGACCCACGGTCACTTTGACCACACCACCGCCGTGCGCCCCATTCTGGAGCGGTACCCGGATCTGCCGGTGTACATCAACGAAAAGGATGTGGTGGACGGCCGCCAGGGCGACATGGAGCTGGTATTCTCCCGCCTGCCGGAGCACAACCAGCGCTACTATCACGACGGCGACACCCTGACCCTGGGCAGCCTGACCATCACCGTGCTGGAAACTCCCGGCCACTCCAAGGGGTCCGTGTGTCTGGTGGTGGGAGATGTTATTTTCTCCGGCGACACCCTGTTCCGCTGCTCCTGCGGCCGGACGGACTTCGCAGGAGGCGACTGGCGGGAAATGCTCCGGTCCTTGGGCCGGCTGGGGAATCTGCCCGGGCCCTATCGGGTCTATCCCGGCCACGACCAGCCCACCACCCTGGACTATGAGCGCCGGGCGAACCCCTATGTCCGCCAGGGCATGAAGTAAGCGAGGCGCCGCATGAAATTGGTATTTCGCGGTCACGACGACCGCTACGCCGTGGAGCAAAGCCTGCTGGCCTTCTTCCCGGAGGAGCGCCCCGTATATCAGGCCCCGGAGCCCGGCGAGGACAACTGGGCCCGGGTGGATCTGCACCAGAGCCCGGTGTATGCCACCGCCATCACCGAGATCGCCTATGGCGGCAGGCTGGGCCGGGGCATGTCCCGGGTGCTGCTGCGGGGCGTGGACGACGAATATGAGCGGGAGCGCCTGCGGCAGAAGGCCGTGAAGCTGAGCTTTTTCAAGGCCGCCCGGGAGATCACCGGCCTGACCCCGGCCTGGGGCGCGCTGACGGGCATCCGCCCCGGCAAGCTGGCGGCCCGTCTGTTGGAGGAGGGCAAGACCCCTGCCCAGGCCCGCCGCATTCTGGGGGACACCTACTACGTCTCCCCTTCCCGCCGCCGTCTGGCGGTGGAAACGGCCCAGGCGGGCCTGCGGGCCAAGGCGGACCTGCGCCCGGAGGACATCTCCCTGTACATCGGCATCCCCTTCTGCCCCACCCGCTGCGCCTATTGCAGCTTCGTGTCCCAGTCGGTGGAAAAATCCCTGGGGCTGGTAGAGCCGTATCTGGACGTGCTGTGCCGGGAGATCACCGACGCCGCGCAAATGGTCCGGGAGACGGGCCTGCGCATCAAGTCCTTCTATATGGGCGGCGGCACCCCCACCACCCTGTCGGCCCAGCAGATGGACCGGCTGCTGACCCACCTGAACCGCAGCTTTGACCTGTCCGGCTGCGTGGAATACTGCATCGAGGCCGGACGGCCCGACACCATCACCCGGGACAAGCTCCAGGTGCTGCTGGACCACGGGGCCGACCGCATCAGCGTCAACCCCCAGTCCCTGGAGGACACCGTGCTCCAGGCCATCGGCCGCCGCCACACCGCCCGGGACATTGAGGACACCATGGCCCTGGCCGCGTCCATGGGCTTTCCCCATGTGAACATGGACCTGATCGCGGGACTTCCTGCCGACACGCCGGAGGGCTTCCGGCGGACCCTGGACAAGTGCCTGACCTTCGGCGCGGACAACATCACCGTCCACACCCTGAGCCTGAAAAAGGGCAGCCGCATCCTGCTGGAGGGGCTGCCCATCCCCACGGCGGCGGACGTGGCCCGGATGCTGGACTATGCCGACCCCACCCTGCGGGCCGCAGGCTTCTCCCCGTACTACCTGTATCGCCAGAAGTACATGTCCGGCAGCTTTGAAAACGTGGGCTGGTGCATATCCGGGGCGGAGGGGCTGTATAATATCTATATCATGGAGGAGCTGCACAGCATCCTCTCCCTGGGCGCAGGCGGCTCCACCAAGATGGTGGACCCGGTCCGGGGCCGCATTGAGCGGGTGTTCCACGCCAAGTACCCCACGGAGTATATCCAGCGTCCCGAGAAGATTGCAGAGAATCTGGCGGCCTTCCGGGCATTCCATGAGAAAATGAAGCAGTAAAGGGAGAGGAGGTTCCATGTCCCAGGGCAAGCAGTCATTTTTAGGCGGCGCTGCGCTGCTGACCGTCACCATGCTCATCACCAAGGCCATCGGGGCCCTGTATAAGATCCCCCTGGGAAACCTGCTGGACGAGCAGGGCATGAACTATTTCTATGCCGCGTACAATATCTATAATCTGCTGCTGATGGTGTCCACCGCCGGACTTCCCCTGGCCCTGTCGCGGCTGGTATCCCAGGCGGAGGCTCTGGGCCGGGTGAACCGGCGGCGGCGCACGGTGTCCGTGGCCTTCTGGCTGTTTCTGCTGCTGGGGGCCGTCAGCAGCGGTGTGATGTTCTTCCTGGCCGGGGACCTGGCCGGGTGGATGCACAATACCCAGGCGGAGAACGCCATCCGGGTGCTGTCTCCGGCGGTGCTGTGCGTGTGCCTGGTGTCGGTGATCCGGGGCTATACCCAGGGCCTGGGCGACATGCGGCCCACCGCCGCCAGCGAGATCATCGAATCCGGCAGCAAGCTGGTGGTGGGCCTGGGTCTTGCCTGGTGGCTGCTGCGGCAGGGGTATCCCTCCCACATAGCCGCCGCCGGGGCCATCGCCGGGGTCACGGCAGGCGTGGCTCTGTCGCTGCTGGCCCTGAGCGTGTGGATGCTGTCTCACCTGTCCCGGGACAGGGGCCGGGATGACCCGGGACGGCGGCGGGACATCCTGTGCCAGCTGCTGGCCATCGGTGTGCCCATCACCGTGGGCTCCGTGAGCCTTTCCGTCATCAATCTGCTGGACCAGTCCATCACCATGGGCATCCTGCAGACCTCCTGGGGCCTGACGGAGGCCGAGGCCGGGGGCCTTTATGGGGTGTACAGCTACGCCGGGAACCTGTTCGCCCTTCCGGCGGCGTTTATCTATCCCATGACCATCAGCCTGATCCCCGCCATCGGGGCGGCCCTGGCCCGGGGGGACCGGGCCTCCGCCGGGCGGCACACCGCCGCCGCCTTCCGGCTGACGGCGCTGCTGGCTCTGCCTGCCGGGGTGGGGCTCAGCGTTCTGGCCCGGCCCATCCTGGAGCTGCTGTACCCCGCCAAGGGGGCCCAGACTCTGGCCGGGGCGGCATATCACCTGCAGATTCTGGGCATAGGCAGCATTTTCGTGTGTCTGATGGCCCTGTCCAACGGGATTTTGCAGGCCTATGGCCGGGAAAAGGTCCCCCTGTGGAGCCTGCTGGCCGGGGGCGGGCTGAAGATCGCCATGAACTATCTGATGATCTCCAGCCCCGACTACGGCATCCGGGGTCTGCCGGTGAGCACGCTGTGCTGCTACGCTCTGATAACCGTGCTGAATCTGATGGCCATCGCCCGATATGTGCCGGAGAAGCCGGATTACTTCCGGGTGTTTTGCCGGCCGGGGCTGGCTGCGCTGGTCATGGGCCTGGCGGCCTGGGCCGTGCGGCGGCTGCTGGCGGCGCTGCTGCCAGGGAGCCTTGCCACCCTGCTGGCGGTGATCATAGCCGCGGCCGTATACGCCGGGGCGGCGCTGCTGCTGGGAGCCGTGGACCGGGAGGAGGTCCTGGCCTTGCCCGGCGGGGAGAAGCTGGCCCGGCTGCTGCGGCTGAAATAAGCGAAAATTTCGTACATTTTTCATGAAAAGGAGCCTTCATAGGCTATTTTGCCGATAAGAGGACTTGCAATAGGAGTGGGAATATGGTACATTTTAGAGAGAAAGACCGATACGACTACGGCGACCTGCTGGAGATCATCCGCATTCTCCGCTCGCCGGAGGGCTGCCCCTGGGATCAGGTGCAGACCCACGCGTCCATCCGCCGGGGACTTCTGGAGGAGGCCTATGAGGCCGCCGAGGCCATTGACCGGGACGACGCCCCTCTTTTGCAGGAGGAGCTGGGGGACGTACTGATGCAGGTGGTGTTCCACGCGGACATCGAGCGCCAGCGGGGCCGGTTCACCATGGAGGACGTGGTGGACGGAGAGGTGAGGAAGCTGCTGTTCCGCCACCCCCACGTATTCGGCAGCGCCGCCCCGGAAAAGGATGCGGAGTCGGTGCTGGTCAGCTGGGACGCCATCAAGCGCCGGGAAAAGCACCAGCGCACCACCGCCCAGGCCATGGACAGCGTGGCCCGGTCCCTGCCCGCCCTGTGGCGGGCGGAAAAGCTCCAGAATAAGGCGGCCGCCGACGGCTTCGACTGGCCGGATATTCAGGGAGCACTGACCAAGCTGGACGAGGAGGTGGGCGAGCTCCACCAGGCGGTCCGGGAGGGCGCCAACGTGGCCGAGGAGCTGGGGGACGTGCTGTTTGCCGCCGTAAAGGCCGCCCGCTTTGCCGGGGTGGACCCGGAGGACGCTCTGAACGCCGCCTGCGAGAAGTTCATCCGGCGCTACGCCGCCGTGGAGCAGGGAGCCGCAGGCCGGGGCGTGCCGGTGTCGGACCTGACCCTGGCGGAAATGACCGACCTGTGGAACGGCGCAAAGCAGTGCCATGACTCTGACGGTTTCTGATGCGATGCATATCGCTTTGGGATAGATCACTGAACCAAGGAAAATTTTTAGGAGGAATATCATGAATAAGACCGAACTGATCGCCGCCGTGGCGGAAAAGACCGGCATGTCCAAGAAGGACACCGAGGCTGTCATCTCCGCGACCCTGGGCACCATCACCGCCGCCCTGCATGAGGAGGAGAAGGTGCAGCTCATGGGCTTTGGCTCCTTCGAGGTGAAGAAGCGTGCCGCCCGCACCGGCCGCAACCCCAGAAGCAAGGAGACCATCCAGATCCCCGCCTCCCAGACCCCCGTTTTCAAGGCCGGCAAGGCCCTGAAGGACGCCGTGGCCAAGTAAAGAAAAGTATTTTCAGCGGCGCGGGAGTCCCCGCGCCGCTTGCGCATTTTCAAAACTTCCGCAGAAGCTCTGAGAATGCAGGGATCGAAAACGAAAGACGACCCTGATGGGTTTCTTTCGTAACGATCTTCCTTTCCGAGGGAGGCGGCCCTGCTTTTTGGGGGACAGACTGCGGCGGCGCGGGAGTTCCCTGCGCCGCCTGACTGACAGAAGGAGACATGCATGGCAAAGATGACATGGCTGGAGCGGCGGTATCGCCGGGCGCACCTGGAATGCGTGCGCCACATCACCATCGACCCCCGGGGGCCCGGGGTGGTGCGCATCCACATGATCCCGCCCCGGACGGAGGACGCCGGGGACCCGTTTCTGCTGCTTTTGAACGGGGCGCAGCTGGTGCCCCTGAATCTGAGCTGGGCCATTCTGCTGGCCAATTTTATGGACCAGCTGGAGCCCTGGAGCGGCCGGGAGATCGGCCAGGAGGACTGGCAGTCCATGCTTTCGGCGGCGGTGAAGGCCACCCGCCGCACCTATCCCGGCACCGGCCGGGACGTGCTGCTGGGGGACCTGGAGCGGATGCTGCGCAGCATCGTGGCCATCGCCCGGGGACAGGAGCCGCCGGAGGAGGTGGGCATCCTGTCTCTGGGCGAATACGCCGGCCGCATGTCCGCCCCCCACCGGATGGACCTGATGATCAGCGCCATGACCCGGGAGGGCGCGTGGCACTGCAACCAGAAATGCCTGCACTGCTATGCCGCCGGGCAGACCCTGGGCCAGCGGCCGGAGCTGACCACGGACCAGTGGAAGGCCCTTCTGGAGAAGCTCCGCCGGGCCAACATCCCCCAGGTGACCTTCACCGGCGGAGAGCCCACCCTGCGGCAGGACCTGGTGGAGCTGGCGGAGGCGGCCCAGTGGTTCGTCACCCGGCTGAACACCAACGGCCGCCTGCTGACGCCGGAGCTGTGCCGGGGCCTGTTCGAGGCCAGCCTGGACAGTGTCCAGGTGACTTTGTACGCTGCCGACGCCGCCGTTCACAACGCCCTGGTGGGGGCGGAGGGCTTCGATGACACGGTGCAGGGCATCCGCAATGCCGCGGCGGCGGGGCTCATCGTGTCGGTGAATACCCCCCTTTGCAGCCTGAACCGGGATTACAGCGCCACGCTGCGGCTTGTACATAGTCTGGGCGTCCGGTATGCCACCTGCTCCGGCCTGATCCCCACCGGCGGCGCCGCCGGAGACGAGAGCCGGGCCACCCGGCTGGGGCAGGAGGAGCTGGCCGGCATCCTCCGTCAGGCCGCGGACACCGCCCACGGCCTGGGCATGGAGCTGGACTTCACCAGCCCCGGCTGGCTGCCGGAGGAGACGCTGCGCTCCATGGGCCTGGCCCTGATCCCCAGCTGCGGGGCGTGTCTGTCCAACATGGCCGTGGCTCCGGACGGCACAGTGCTGCCCTGTCAGAGCTGGCTGGAGGGGCCGGGCCTGGGGAACCTGTGCGCCGACGACTGGGCCGCCATCTGGGACGGCCCCCAGTGCCGCCGCATCCGGGCGGAAAGCGCCAAAATGGAGCATATCTGTCAATTGCAGCGGGAAGGGGGATGCTGACCATGCGGAAAATTCTGTGCCGGGCGCTGCTGTGCCTCTGCCTGGTGCTGGCCCTGGCGCCGGTGCCTGCGGCCTATGCCCAGGACCTGGACCGCATCGAGTCCTATGATGTGGACGTGACCCCCGACACCCAGGACGGCAGCCTGCGCATCCAGGTGACCCTGGAGTGGACGGTGCTGGCGGAGGGGCCCGTCAGCTGGGTGAAGATCGGCGTGCCCAACGGCAGCATCCGGGAGGAGACGGCCCTGACGGACAACATTGACCGCCTGAGCTTCGACAACAGCTATATGTATGTCTACTTTGACCGGGACTACAACGACGGCGAGACCTTCCGGTTTTCCTACAGCTGGGTCCAGGAGTACATGTATGCCCTGGAGAGCGATACCGTGTCCTATGACTATACCCCCGGGTGGTTCGACGAGGCCCGGGTGGGGCAGATGACCCTGACCTGGCACGACCCGGCAGGGGTGGACGGCGCAGGCTCCGACGGACAGACCGGCGGAGACCATGTGCTGGCGCAGACCGACCTGGCCCACGGCCAGCAGATGAGCTTTACCGTCCACTATGACGGCTGGCCCACTCAGCTGGCCCAGGACGGCAGCCGGGACAGCCTGCCCACGGATGACGATCCCTCCGTCAATCCCGGCTACGACCCGGGCTATGACCCGGATTACGACGGGGACAGCGGCTTCGGCATCGCCCAGATCATCATCCTGCTGGTGGTCCTGATCATCGTTATCCGGATCCTGTCGGCGTCGGACGGCTATCGGGGCGGCTTCGGCGCCCACTATGTGTTCGTCAACGGCCTGTGGTTCCCGGCGGGACCCGACGGGCAGCCCTGGCCCGGCGCCCACGGTACCCGGGAACTGTCTCTTATACACATCTCC
>ERZ1027063.625-NODE-625-length-15250-cov-6.453504_pt1 | contig 15250 bp, 15 predicted proteins | sample MGYA00519423_ERZ1027063 | MGnify/ENA primary metagenome ERZ1027063 (study PRJEB26926, sample SAMN06164493) | human gut metagenome | biome: ENVO:00009003; feature: ENVO:2100002; material: ENVO:00002003 | host: Homo sapiens | place: USA | collected 2012 ...
GCTTCGCGCTCGCGCCGGAGCTTGGCAGCAAGCTGCACCTTTTATGGCGGGAAAAGGGCGAGAGCCGCGCGACGGCGGCAAAGCAATACGTGGCCGAGGCACTGGCGGATGAAGAGGGCCTGAGCGTGACGGGCATGGAGCTTGCGGAAAAGAATGGATTTTTGGAGCTGCGCGTGCTGCTGCGCTATGAGAACGAAACGGGCGAGGCGGTCGTGACGATAGGGGGAGAGTGAAGAATGGAAGAGCTGAACGCGATCTACGAGCGGATGCGCGCGATCTTTGCCGAGGAGGCGGGCTTTGTGCCGAACGACGGCTGCGACGCGATGGTGCGCCTCTATGCGCTGGCGAGCGAGGTACAGTCGCTTCTGGCGCAGGCGGACTGGGTGCTGGATCAGAGCTTTCCGCAGACGGCGGTGGGGCAGTATCTTGATTATCACGCCGAGACGCGGGCGCTGACGCGCCTTCCCGCGGCGAAAGCGGCGGGCGTGCTGCGCTTTTCCGCGCCGTCGGCGGCGGTGACGGATTATGAGATCGATGCGGGAAGTGTGGCGATGACGAGCGGCGGTGTGCGCTTTGAGACGACGAAAAAGGCGGTGCTCTTAAAGGGCGAGACCTATGTGGACGTTCCGGCGAGCGCCGTGGAGGCGGGGGCGAGCGGCAACGCCATCGCGGGCGCGATCCATCTGATGTCCGTGTATCCGGTGGGGATTACGCAGTGCGTAAATCCTGAGGCGTTTTCCGGCGGCAGCGACGAGGAGAGCGACGAAAAGCTGCGCGAGCGCGTACTAGCAAGCTACAAGCGCCTGCCGAACGGTGCGAACGCGGCATTTTACGAGCAGGAGGCGATGAGCTTTCCGAACGTGGCGGCGGCGAAAGCGGTCGGCCGCGCCCGCGGCATCGGCACGGTGGATGTGTATGTTTCGACGCACGCGGGCGCGCCGGATGAGAAGCTGCTCGGCGAGATCGAGGCGGTCTTGCAGAAAAAGCGCGAGATCGCGGTGGATGTGGAGGTCAAGGCACCGACAGAGAAGACCGTCAACATGAGCGCGGAGCTGACGGCGGAGCAGGGCTGGACGATGCAGGAGATCACCGATGCGGCGACGGCGGCGCTGCAGGCGTACTTCACCGGCGAGCGGCTGGGTGAAGCGGTGTATACGGCGAAGCTCGCGAACATCCTCTACGGTGTGGAGGGCGTGAAGAACTGTCACCTGCTCACGCCGGACGAGGATGTGAGCGTGAGCGCGACGGAGCTACCGGTGCTCGGCACGGTGACGATCACGGAGATCGGGGCGGGTGAGGCATGACGTATTATGACTATCTCTGCCGCCTTTTGGAGCCGATGCGCGTTTACCGCACCGAGCGCGGCACGCTGAGCGGCGGAGAGCTGTACGCGGCGGGCGCGGTGCTGGATGAAGTGGACGGCGCGATGGAATACGCCGAGCAGGAGGGCGTTTTGCAGACGGCGGAGGGCGAGGGCCTTGCAAGGCGGGAGAATCTCTTTTCCCGCTGCCCGGTCAGCGTTTCGACTGCGCTGCGGCGCGAAGCCATCGCGGCGCTCGCGCGCATCAACGCCGACAGCTTCACGTTGGATGCGATCAACTCGACGCTCAGCGGCTGCGGCATCAAGGCGCTGGCGGAGGAGACGGAGAAAAAGGGAACGGTCAAGGTCTGGTTTCCGAACACCGTGGGCGTGCCGGATGAGTTTTCGCAGGTGGAGAGCATCATCCTCGATATCATCCCGTGCCATTTGCTGGTGGAGTTCTACTTCCGGTATCTGACGTGGCTCGAGTGCGAGAGAGTGGGATTCACGTGGCAGAGTGTGGAGGACGCGCACCACACATGGGAGAGCTTTGAAAAGGCGGTGCCGAAAGAAGAATGACGGAACAGGAGATCTCGGTCAAGCTGACGGAGACCGAGCAGCGCGCCAAGTCGAACACGCACCGCATCGAAAAGCTGGAACAGCAGCAGAAGGACCTGAATAAACTGGTAACGGCGGTGGAGGTGCTCGCCTCGCGCGAAAAGGGCGTGGAGACGGACGTCAAGGAGATCAAGGCGGACGTGAAGACCATCACGCAGAAGGGCGGAAAGCGCTGGGATGCGATGATCGACCGCGTGCTGTACGTGCTCATCGGGGCGGCGATCTCCCTGCTGATGACAGGGGGGAGCTTATGAAAAGGAAACGCACGAGCTTTTCCAAACTGTTGCTGCTGCTCGAAAGCGCGATCGTGCTCTATACGACGTATCAGGGCTTCGGGATCGCGAAGCTCGCGATCGAACTGGGCTTTATGGGCACGCTCCCGTGGATCGCGACGATGGTGACGGCGGCGTGGGGCGCTTACGGCACGAGCGCCGCGTGCTACTATGCCAAGGCAAAGGCGGAAAATACGGCGGGCGGCGTGACGTATGAAACGGTGTGCCGCGGGCAGGACTGCGAGGGGTGAGAGAGCATGGAGCTTTTGAAAAAGAGACTGGCGAATCTTTTGAGCGTGAAGAGCATCGTGACGCTGTGCCTGACGATCACGTTCTGTGTGCTGACGGTGCAGGCAAAGGTGACGCAGGAGTTCAACACGGTGTATCTCATGGTGATCGCGTTTTATTTTGGTACGCAGAACGGCAAAAACGCGCAGGAGGAAACGTAAATGCGCCACAGCAGAAGCATCAGCGACCTGCGCGCGGACGTGGCGGAGAACTGCCGGGCGCTGCTTATGCTCGCTGAGCGCGAGGGGTTGAGCGTTCTGGTGACGGAGACGGTGCGCGATGCGGCGTATCAGCGGATGCTCGCCGAGAAGGGCTACGCGGCCAAAGGAGCGGTGACGCCGTCGTTCCACGCCGAGCATGCAGGATTGGCCTTTGATATCTGCAAAAATGAGGCGGGGCACGAGTACGACGATCCTGCGTTCTTTATAAGGGTCGGAGAGATTGGGAAAATGCTCGGATTTTCCTGGGGAGGAGACTGGGGGAGCTTTCCCGACCGGCCGCATTTTCAGTGGGACGCGGGCGCCACGTACACGAGCGCGATGATCCGCGCGAAGCGCTATCCGCCGCCCATGCCGTGCTATGAGGAGGAAGAGATGACGCAACAGCAGTTTGACGCGATGATGGAAAACTACCTGAAAAGACTGGCGCAGCAGACGCCGGCAGGCTGGAGCGCGGAGGCGCGCGCCTGGGCGGAGAAAAACGGCCTGATCGCGGGAGACGAGGCGGGAAACAAACAGTACCGCAGCTTTTTGACGCGCGAGCAGATGGCGGTGCTGATGCAGCGCTATGACGCGATGCAGCACGGCAAGTGACTAAAGGAACAGGTAAAAGCGCCGGAGGGTCTCCCCTCCGGCGCTTTTTTGCGCTGTCACGACAGAAAACTTGCAGGAAATCTTGCAAATTACATGCTTTGCACAAAAAGAATGTGAAACGTCTCCACGGAAACGACAAAAAGCGCCACTAAAATTTGTTCAGTTTTTTTTCGCTTTCTGAACGGGTTTTCATTGATTTTGCGAGGAAGTTCCACTATAATTTACACTGAAGCCTGTATGAGCATCTTTCGAAGAATTTTTGACGGAATCCATGCAAGCAGAGAGGGCTCTTCGGCGATAAAAATGTTTATCAAAATCAGGGAGGGTTTTATCTTGAATAAGGTCATGTCACTGCACGATGCCGTTGCAAAGTACGTCGAGAATGGCGATACTCTTGCGATCGGCGGTTTCACCACCAACCGTAAGCCGTATGCCACGGTTAGTGAGATCCTGCGTCAGGGTCAGAAGGACTTCATCGTTTATGCCGGCCCCGGCGGCGGCGAAGTCGATATGCTCATCGGCGAGGGCCGCGTGGCTGCTTACATCAACTGCTACACCGCTAACTCCGGCTACACCAACGTTTCCCGCCGCTTCCGCGCTGCCATTGAGCAGGGCAAGCTCACGTATGAGGACTATTCTCAGGACGTGCTGATGCTCATGCTGCACGCCTCTTCTCTCGGCCTTCCGTTCCTGCCGGTCCGCCTGATGCAGGGCAGCGGCCTGATGAAGTTCTGGGGCATCAGCGAGGAAAAGCGCAAGACCATGCCCAAGATCGAAAATCTCAAGTGCGCCGAGATCGAGAACCCGATGGTGCCGGGGCAGAAGGTCGTAGCCGTGCCCGTGCCCAAGATCGACACCGCCATCATCCACGTCCAGCAGGCCTCTCCGGACGGCACCTGCATCATCATGGGCGATGAGTTCCATGATATCGACATCGCGATCGCCGCGCGCAAGACCATCGTCACCTGCGAGGAGATCGTCTCCGACGAGTTCATCCGCCGCGACCCGACCAAGACCCGTATCTTCGGCGAGTGCGTGCAGGCGGTCGTCAAGGCTCCCTATGGCGCATGGCCCGCTCAGTGCTATGATTACTATGACGACGACGACGCCGGCCTGAAGGAATACGACAAGGCCTCCAAGTATCAGGATGCCGAGGATGCCGTCAAGCAGCTTGAAAAGGCTGCGGCCAAGGCTGCCAAGGCGCTGGAGAAGGCTCCCGAGGACGAGAAGCTCAAGCTCGCCGCCGAAAACGCCCAGAAGGCCTTCGAGCTCGCCAAGAGCGGCGAAAAGGTTCCCGAGACCTTCAAGGATTTCCTCGAGAAGTGGGTCTACAGCTGCGAAGATCAGTCCGCTCTGCTCGATAAGCTCGGCGGCAGCCGTCTGATGCGCCTGAAGAACGAGCCGCACCTCGGCTATTCCACTACACATTAAGGTTTGGGAGGCTAAATAGAAATGTCTGATTATACGAAGTATACCAAGCAGGAAATGCAGGCGTATGCCATTGCTAAGAATATCAAGGAAAACCAGATCGTCATCGTTGGTACGGGCCTGCCGCTGATCGGTGCGTCCCTTGCCAAGCGCGCGGTCTGCCCCAGCTGCCACCCCATCGTCGAGTCGGGTCTGATGGACTGCGACCCCGTTGAGGTCCCCCGCTCCGTCGGCGATAACCGCTTCATGGCGCACTGCGCCGTGCAGTGGCCCAACATCCGCTTCGTCGGCTTCGAGGCCAACGAGTGGCTGCACGACGAGGATCGTCTCGTCGCCTTCATCGGCGGCGCGCAGATCGACCCGTACGGCAACGTGAACTCCACCTGCATTTTCGGCAAGGGCGACTACCTGCAGCCCACCACCCGTTTCACCGGTTCCGGCGGCGCCAACGGCATTGCCACCTACTGCAACACCATCATCATGATGCAGCACCAGAAGCGCCGCTTCATGGACCATGTCGACTACATCACCTCCTGCGGCTGGATGGACGGCCCCGGAGGCCGTGAGCGCGCGGGCCTGCCCGGCAACCGCGGTCCTCAGATGGTCGTTACCGACCTCGGCATCATGAAGTTTGATGAAGAGACCAAGCGCATGTACCTCGCTTACTACTATCCGTTCTCCTCTCCCGAGATGGTTCAGGAGAACACCGGCTTCGAGATCGACGTTTCCCGCGCCGAGCTGATGGAAGGTCCCTCTCCGGAGATCATCCGTCTCATCCGTGAGGAGATCGACCCGGGTCAGGCATTCATCAAGGTTCCCAAGGATAAGTAATTTGTTATTTCGATTTAAGAAGGAGAACTTAATATGAGCGAATATTCCATGCCCTCTTACTTCCAGAGCATGCCGGTCATCGGCAAGGACCTCAGCGCATTCCACGAGGACAACGCCGCTGAGATCCAGGCGGTGGAGCAGGAGATCCACGAGATCCGCGAGGCTGCCCTCGAAGCCGGTAAGAGCACCGAGGCGCTCAACGAGTCCGGCCAGTGGACGGCGATGCAGCGCATCATGGAGCTCGTTGACGAAGGCACCTGGTGCCCCCTCAACAGCCTCTATAACCCCCAGGACAACAAGAACGGCAGCGTTGGCATCGTCAAGGGCCTCGGCCGTATCGACGGCAAATGGGCCGTCATCATCGCGAGCGACAACAAGAAGCTCGCCGGCGCCTGGGTCCCCGGCCAGGCCGACAGCCTGCTGCGCGGCAGCGACACGGCCAAGCGCCTGCGCATCCCCCTCGTGTACGTGCTGAACTGCTCCGGCGTTAAGCTCGACGAGCAGGAGAAGGTGTACCCCAACCGCCGCGGCGGCGGTACGCCGTTCTATCGCAACAGTGAGCTCAACCAGATGGGCGTGCCCGTCATCGTCGGCATCTACGGCACGAACCCCGCCGGCGGCGGCTATCACTCCATCTCCCCGACCATCCTGATCGCGCATCAGGATGCCAACATGGCAGTCGGCGGCGCCGGTATCGTCGGCGGTATGAGCCCCAAGGGCCATGTCGACAAGGAGGCTGCTGAGGCGCTCATCAAGGCGCAGAAGAACCTCAAGAGCGACATCCCCGGCACTGTCGCCATCCACTATGGCGAGACCGGCTTCTTCCGCGAGGTCTACGCCGATGAAGAGGGCGTGCTCGCCGGTATCCGCAAGTACATCGACATGCTGCCCGCTTACGATCCCGAGTTCTTCCGCGTCGACGATCCCAAGGAGCCCCTGTTCGACGCCAACGACCTCTACAGCATCGTTCCGTTCAACCAGAAGCGCTCCTACGACATGGTCGAAGTTCTGGCGCGTCTTTTCGACGGCTCCGAGTTCATGGAGTACAAGCACGGCTACGGCCCCGAGATGATCACCGGCCTTGCCAAGATCGACGGTCTGCTCGTCGGCGTTGTCGCCAACTATCAGGGCATGCTGATGAACTACCCCGAGTACAAGATGGCGACTTACGGCCAGGCGATGGGCGTGGGCGGCAAGCTGTACCGTCAGGGCCTCATCAAGATGAACGAGTTTGTCACCCTCTGCGCGCGTGACCGCATCCCGATGCTGTGGGTCCAGGATACCACCGGTATCGACGTCGGCAACGACGCTGAGCGCGCTGAGCTCCTCGGCCTCGGCCAGAGCCTGATCTACTCCATCCAGTCCAGCAAGCTGCCGATGATGGAGATCACGCTCCGCAAGGGCACCGCCGCGGCGCACTACGTTCTCGGCGGCCCGCAGGGCAACGACAACAACGCCTTCTCCATCGGCACCGCTACCACCGAGATCTACGTCATGCACGGCGAGACCGCTGCGGCCGCCATGTATGCCCGCCGTCTCGTGAAGGAAGAGAAGGCCGGCGAGGATCTGCAGCCCACCATCGACAAGATGAACGCGCTGATCCAGGACTACGCCAAGAAGTCCAGCCCGAAGTTCTGCGCCAAGGCAGGCATGACCGACGAGATCGTCGACATGAACGACATCCGTCCCTACATCCAGGCTTTCGCCAACGCCTGCTATCAGAACCCCGAGAGCATCTGCCCGGTCCATCAGATGCTGCTGCCGCGCGTCATCCGCGACTACGACGCCCTGAACGCGCAGTAAAATATCACAACAATGCTTTTCTCGGCGCTGCGCGGAGGCAAGAACCGCGCAGCGCACGGGAAGGCAAACGGAGAGTACAATGAGCATTTATACCATGGGTATCGACGTCGGCTCCACCGCGTCGAAATGTGTGATCTTAAAAGACGGCAGCGAGATCGTCGCCAAGTCCCTCGTCGCTGTCGGCACGGGCACGTCGGGTCCATCCCGCGCGATCGCTCAGGTGTTGGAAAACGCGGGCATGACGCGCGAGCAGATGGACTTCGTCCTTGCCACGGGCTACGGGCGCAACAGCCTTGACGGCCTTGCCGACATGCAGATGAGCGAGCTTTCCTGCCACGCCAAGGGCGCGGCGTTCCTGTTCCCGAACGTGCGCACGGTCGTCGATATCGGCGGGCAGGACGTGAAGGTCATCGAGATCGAGAACGGCATGATGAAAAATTTCGTCATGAACGACAAGTGCGCAGCCGGTACCGGCCGCTTCCTCGATGTCATGGCCCGCGTGCTTGAGGTGAAGGTCGAAGAACTGGGCGATCTTGGCGACAAGTCGACCAAGGAGGTCGGTATCAGCTCGACCTGCACGGTGTTTGCCGAGAGCGAGGTCATCTCGCAGCTCGCCATGGGCACAAACAAGTGCGACATCATCCACGGTATCCACAAGTCCGTCGCGGGCCGCGTTTCCGGCCTCTGCCACCGCATCGGTGTGCGCGACGACGTGGTGATGACCGGCGGTGTCGCACAGAACCACGGCATCGTGAAAGCCCTTCAGGAGCAGCTCGGCCACGAGATCCACACCACGCCCCTCACGCAGTATAACGGTGCGCTCGGCGCCGCTCTGTTTGCCTACCAGAAGGCTTTGAAGAACAAATAATCCCCATCATTCGTTATCAAATTTTTCTATATCGCATTAGGAGGAATCAATCATGGCTAAACAAGTCAGTCCCGGCGTGCTTGCTCTGCGCAAGGTCGTCGATGACGTCTATGCCGACGCCCGTGAAGCGAAGAAGCAGGGTAAGCTGGTCGGTTGGTCCAGCTCCAAGTTCCCCTGTGAGCTTGCTGAGGCCTTTGACCTCAACGTGATGTATCCCGAGAACCAGGCTGCCGGTATTGCCGCCCAGCGCGACGGTGAGATCATGTGCCAGGCTGCCGAGGATCTCGGCTTCGACAACGATATCTGCGGTTACGCACGTATCTCCCTGGCTTACGCCGCCGGTAAGCGCGCCAGCCGCAAGTTCGACCCCGAAACGCTCGAGTTCATCATCGACCCCAACAGCGGCAAGCCCCTCAAGGACGAAAACGGCAAGGTCGTCATCGATCCTGAGACCGGCAAGCCCAAGAAAGACCCCAAGACGCAGGTTCCCTACACGGTTCTGGACGATATCCACGAGATCGAGGCTCTGCCCGAGACCACCGAGAAGGAGATCGCCTACAAGAACTTCCGCCGCGAGGCCATCAAGCCCTACAAGCAGATGCGCATCCCCCAGCCGGACTTCGTCCTGTGCTGCAACAACATCTGCAACTGCATGACCAAGTGGTACGAGAATATCGCCCGTATGTGCAACATCCCCCTCATCATGGTCGATATCCCCTACAACAACACCGTGGAAGTCAGCGATTCCGCTGTCAAGTACGTCCGCGCTCAGTTTGACAACGCCATCCATGAGCTCGAAAAGCTCACCGGCAAGAAGTTCGACGAGAAGAAGTTCGAGCTTGCCTGCAAGCACGCGAACCGCACCGCGCAGAACTGGCTGAAGGTCTGCGACTTCCTGCAGTACAAGCCCGCCCCGATGAGCGGCTTCGACCTGTTTAACCACATGGCCGACGTCGTCACTGCCCGCGGCAAGGAAGCTGCTGCCGACGCCTTCGAACTCCTGTCCAAGGACCTGCAGAAGAACATTGAGGAAGGCACCTCCACGCTGCCCTTCCCCGAGCAGTACCGCGTCATGTTCGAGGGCATCCCCTGCTGGCCGAAGCTCCCGAACCTCTTTAAGCCCCTCAAGGAGAATGGTATCAACGTCACCGCAGTTGTGTACGCGCCCGCGTTCGGCTTTGTTTACAACAACATGGACGAAATGGCCCGCGCTTACTACAAGGCTCCGAACTCCGTCTGCATCGAGCAGGGCGTTGCCTGGCGTGAGGGCATCTGCCGCGACAACAAGGTCGACGGCGTGCTTGTCCACTACAACCGCTCCTGCAAGCCCTGGTCCGGTTACATGGCTGAAATGCAGCGCCGCTTCACCGCTGACCTCGGCGTGCCCTGCGCCGGTTTCGACGGCGACCAGGCTGACCCGCGCAACTTCAACGAAGCGCAGTACGCGACCCGCGTGCAGGGTCTGGTCGAGGCTATGGAAGCCAACAAGAAAGACTAAGGAGGCGTGCAAAAATGAGTATCGAAGCTATCGTTAATGAATTTTCCGCTGTTGCCGCCAATCCCAAGGGCCAGCTCAAGGCCTATAAGGACGCAGGCAAAAAGTGCATCGGCGTGATGCCTTATTACGCCCCCGAAGAGCTGGTTTACGCCGCCGGTATGATGCCGTTCGGCATGTGGGGCAGCAACGACAAGACCGAGCAGCGCTCCAAGGAATACTGCGCGACCTTCTATTGCACCATCGCCCAGCTCGACCTCGAGATGCTGCTCGACGGCACGATGGATCTGCTGGACGGCGTTATCACCCCGACCATCTGCGACACGCTGCGCCCCATGAGCCAGAACATCCGCGTCGCCATGAGTGAGAAGCTGCCGTGCATCTTCCTCGCCCATCCTCAGAACCGCTTTGCCGACTGGGGCAAGCAGTTCTGCCTGGATCAGTACAACAACGTCAAGGCCGGTCTTGAAAAGATCGCCGGTCACGAGATCAAGAGCGAGGACATCGCTGCGGCCATCAAGGTCTACAACAAGTCCCGCGCTGCCCGCCGTGAGTTCGTCAAGCTCGCAAGCGACCACTGCGACGTTATCGACCCGATCATGCGCTCGGCCGTCTTAAAGGCTGCCTGGTTCATGGATAAGGCCGAGTACACCGAGAAGCTCGAGGCCCTCAACGCCGAGATCGCCGCGCTGCCCGAGGCCAAGTGGAACGGCGTGAAGGTCGTCACCTCCGGCATCATCTGCGACAACCCGACGCTGCTCAAGATCTTCAAGGACAACAACGTTGCCATCGCGGCGGACGATGTCGCCCATGAGTCCCGTGCCTTCCGCACCGACGCGAGCGAAGAGGGCGACCCGATGATGGCGCTCGTCGAGCAGTTCACCAACACCGACTACGACGTGCTGCTCTACGATCCGCAGTCCAGCAAGAACCGCCGCGGCGAGTTCGTGGCCAACATGGTCAAGGAGTCCGGCGCACAGGGCCTCGTGCTCTTCATGCAGCAGTTCTGCGATCCCGAGGAGATGGAGTTCCCGTACCTCAAGAAGGCGCTCGACGCCGCTGGGATCCCCTTCATCAAGCTCGGCATCGACCAGCAGATGCGCGACTTCGGCCAGGCGGCGACCGCCATCCAGGCGTTTGCCGACGTGCTCTCCGTGCAGTAAGGAAAGTCTCTTTTCCCTCCTGCCGTGCAAGGCAGGAGGGAAAAACCGTTAAAAACGCGCAAAAAGTGCATACGCGCTTGCAAATTGAGCAATCGCTTTGCTATAATCCAAATTGAAAGGTAAAAGGAAGAAATGGAATACAGCAGCCTGTTCGTTACCCTGATGGGTATTGGCACGGTGTTCTTTGGCCTGATCTGCATCATTTTCCTCACCATGGCAATGGGTGCGATCCTCAAGGGTAAAGAGAAAGCACCGGCCGCCGCTGCCGCCGCTCCTGCTGCCGCCCCCGCGCCGGCTCCCAAGCCGCAGGGCATGCAGCCTGAGATCGTGGCCGCGATCACTGCCGCTCTCTCGGAAGAGGTCGGTATCTCGTCCCGCAGCATGAACATCGTGAACATCAAAAAAATCTAATTTAATTTTTAGGAGAGAACAAACATGATCAAGCAGTACAATGTCACCGTTAACGGCACCACCTACGAAGTCACCGTCGAGTCCGCTGCCGGCGGCCGCATGGCTTCCGCTCCCGTCTCCCGCGCTGCCGCTGCTCCCGTTGCCCGCGCTTCCGCTCCCGCTCCCGCTGCTGCTCCTGCCGCCGCTCCCGCTGCTGCTCCCAAGGCTGCCGCTCCCGCAGGCGCCGGCACTGTTTCTAGCCCCATGCCCGGCACCATCCTCGATGTGAAGGTCGCCGCCGGCCAGGCCGTCAAGGAAGGCGATCTGCTGTTCATCCTCGAGGCCATGAAGATGGAGAACGAGATCTTCGCTCCCTGCGCTGGCACCATCTCCTCCGTCGCAGTTGCCAAGGGCGCTGCTGTCAACCCCGGCGACGTTCTGTGCGTCATCGGCTAAATAACAGCATTCCCCTGAATTAACTGTGAAAGGAAAAGAAACATAAATGGCTGCTATTATCAATTTCATGCAGCAGACCGGCTTCTATATGTTCGGTCAGGAGGGCAACTGGAAATGCCTCATTATGATCGCCATTTCCTTTGTCCTGCTGTATCTGGCCATCGTGAAGGGCTTTGAGCCGCTGCTGCTCCTGCCCATCGCGTTCGGTATGCTGTGCACCAACCTTCCCGGTGCGGACATGTTCCACGAGATCCTGTTCGCCGGAGGACATGTCCATTGGGACCTCTTCGGAGGAGCGCCCATCACGCAGGAATTCCTGACAGAGATGTCGGAGGCCGGCGTAGCCGATGCGGTGCTTGCCCCGTGGGCGGTCGGCAGCACCGTTAGCCTCGGTCTGCTCGACGTTCTGTACCTCGGCGTTAAGCTCGGCATCTACCCCTGCCTGATCTTCATGGGCGTCGGCACGATGACCGACTTCGGTCCCCTGATCGCGAACCCCAAGTCCCTGCTGCTCGGCGCTGCCGCTCAGCTCGGTATCTTCATGACTTATGTTGGTACCCAGTTCATGGGCTTCACTTACCAGCAGTCCGCCTCCATCGGTATCATCGGCGGCGCTGACGGCCCGACCGCGATCTTCGTCACCTCCCGTCTGGCTCCCGAGCTGCTCGGCCCTATCGCCGTTGCCGCTTATTCCTACATGGCCCTCGTCCCGGTCATTCAGCCCCCCATCATGAAGGCTCTGACCACCAAGGAAGAGCGCCGCATTGTCATGCGCCCGCTGCGTCAGGTCAGCAAGCGCGAGAAGATCATCTTCCCCATCATGATCACCGTGTTCGTGGCGCTGCTCGTTCCTTCTGCCGCGCCTCTGATCGCGTGCCTGATGCTCGGTAACCTGTTCAAGGAGTCCGGCGTTGTGGAGCGTCTGCAGAAGACCGCCGGTAACGAGCTGATGAACATCGTCACCATCTTCCTCGGCTTCACCGTCGGTGCTACCGCCACCGCCACCACCTTCCTTTCCGTTCAGACCCTTGAGATCATGGCTATGGGTATCGTCGCGTTCGGTTTCGGTACCGCGGGCGGCGTGCTGCTGGCCAAGCTCATGAACCTGTTCCTGAAGGAAAAGATCAACCCGCTGATCGGTTCCGCCGGCGTTTCCGCCGTTCCTATGGCCGCCCGTGTTTCTCAGGTCGTCGGCCAGAAGGAGAACCCCTCCAACTTCCTGCTCATGCACGCCATGGGCCCGAACGTTGCAGGTGTTATCGGTTCCGCTATCGCCGCAGGCGTCCTGATGTCCCTGTTCGGCTAATTCTCAGCGATTTGAAAAAGAGCACCCGTAAGGGTGCTCTTTTTTATATTTTTCCGCACATTGCGCGGAGGAGGAAAGCAGCGCCGTAGGCGCTGCACGGGAAAAGGGGGATATTCTCTCACGTGAGAGAATATCCCCCTTGGACCCCCAAGAGAACGCAAGGGGCCTTGCCCCTTGCCCCCGCCATTGCAAGCGAGCAGCTCGAAGAACTGCAATGCTTGCCGAATCAGGTGCCTGCCTTGTTTTATATCTAAACGATTTGACTTACTTCTATCTTCGCTGTCGCTTTGCCTGCGATTCATTACCCTTACATAACTGCGTTCTACTTCGGATTCTATCAATCCTGGTATTGCCTGCCGAAGCGGCATAGCTTCGCTCACCGCAGTACGCATTATCGAAACGGTATGCATTGTTGGCAGCAGGAGATTAGTCTGTACCTCTACAAGATGGGCAGAGCGGCACCCGCAAGGGGTGTGCCGCATCCGTAAGGCAGCAGAGCCGCCAACGGCTGCGCAACAGCGGATAGTAGGAGCAAGTCAAATCGTATAGCAATGCTAACGCGGCGACGCCGCGCGCAGACATTCCCATTCCGGAGGCATAAAGGTCATTCAACCCTGAGACTGCCAATCCAAGCCTTTCTCTTGGGGGATCTAAAGGGGGCCATTCTCTTTTGTGAAAGAGAATGCCCCCCTTTGCCGTTCCCCTGCGACGCGCAGGGAACTATATCATTCGATGGAAAGCTGATCCTTAATAGGCAACGCCCCAATAAATATCAGTAGTGCACTCTTTGCCGCAGCAGACGCACTTGCCGGTGGTGCCGCTCTGCTTGAGGGGCATGCAGCGGGAGGAAACGCCCGCCTGTTCCTTCATCTTGAGCTCACACTCGAGGCTGCCGCACCACTTGGTGCGAGCGAAGCCGCCGCGGCCGGAGGCCATCTCCTTCACCTCGTCGATGGTCTTTAAGTCGAACGTGTTGTCTTCGAGGTTCTTTTCCGCCACGGTGTACATGTTGTCATGGATGGCGTCAAGCAGCGCCTTGATCTCGTCAACGATCCCCTCGATCTTGGCCGTGACCTTTTCGCCGTTGTCGCGGCGGACGAGGCAGCAGTTGCCCTCGGTCAGGTCGCGGGGACCGAGCTCGAGGCGGATGGGCACGCCGCGCATCTCGTACTCAGCGCACTTCCAGCCCATGGACTGGTCGCTGTCGTCCAGCTTGACGCGGACGCCCGCGGCGATGAGGTCCGCCATCACGCTCTTGGCTGTCTCGAGCACCTCGGGATTCTTATGCGCGGCGATGGGCACGATGACGACCTGCGTGGGCGCGATGCGCGGGGGCAGGACAAGGCCGTTGTTGTCGCCGTGGGTCATGATGACCGCGCCGATCATGCGCGTGGTGGAGCCCCAGGACGTCTGGAACGGGTACTGGAGCTTGTTGTCGCGGCCGGTGAAGGTCACGTCATAGGCGCGGGAGAACTTGTCGCCAAAATAGTGGCTCGTCGCACCCTGAAGCGCCTTGCGGTCCTTCATCATGCACTCGACGGTATAGGTCGCCTCGGCGCCCGCGAACTTCTCCTTCTCGGTCTTGCGGCCGGGGACGACGGGGATGGCGAGCACGTGGCGGAAGAAGTCGGCGTAGCAGTTGAGCTGCTGCATCGTCTCGGCCTGCGCCTCCTCGGCGGTCTCGTGGATGGTGTGGCCCTCCTGCCACCAGAACTCGCGCGAACGCAGGAACGGGCGGGTGGTCTTCTCCCAGCGGATGACGGAGCACCACTGGTTGTAGAGCTTCGGCAGGTCGCGGTAAGAGTTGATGATCTTCTGGTAATGCTCGCAGAAGAGAATCTCACTCGTCGGGCGTACGCACAGGCGCTCACTCAGCTTCTCGCTGCCGCCTTCCGTTACCCAGGCCACTTCAGGCGCAAAGCCCTTTACGTGGTCTTTTTCCTTCTGCAGGAGGGATTCCGGAATGAACAGCGGCATGTAAACGTTCTGGTGACCCGTCGCCTTAAAGCGATCGTCCAGTTCATGCTGAATGTTTTCCCAGATCGCGTAGCCGTACGGCTCGATGATCATGCAGCCTTTTACACTGGAGTAATCCATCAGCTCGGCTTTTTTAACAATATCGGTGTACCATTTGGAAAAGTCAACGTCCATGGAAGTGATGTCGTTGACCATCTTCTTCTGATTCTGTCTCTTATACACATCTGACGCTGCCGACGACTT
>ERZ1027063.632-NODE-632-length-15146-cov-16.948115_pt1 | contig 15146 bp, 11 predicted proteins | sample MGYA00519423_ERZ1027063 | MGnify/ENA primary metagenome ERZ1027063 (study PRJEB26926, sample SAMN06164493) | human gut metagenome | biome: ENVO:00009003; feature: ENVO:2100002; material: ENVO:00002003 | host: Homo sapiens | place: USA | collected 2012 ...
ATGAGCGCTAGTCTCGTGGGCTCGGAGATGTGTATAAGAGACAGAAATAATATTGAAGAGGTTGTAATTTATTTAAATAGCGAATTATCCAAGGGAAGAACTCAAAAAGATATTGAAATAAATGATTTTAAAGTTAATGAAAGAGTTATCGCCAAAAGGCTTATAAGCAGAGGATATAAGAAAATAGATAATCAATATATAAAGACTAATGAGAGTAGTATTAAAGCAATTAATACTACTATAAGTGAGTGTGACAATAGTAATACTAAAGTAATTAGTGATATCCATAAAGAGTATGACAAAAGTGATACTTTAGTAATTAATAAAAAAGAAATTCAAAGTAAAATAATTGGATTAGCTGAAAATTATGATAAGATATTAAAAATAATTGAACAGTATGACAAAGAGTATGACAAAAAGTATGACGGAATTGTAGTAGAACTACCAGTTGAAACTGTAAAAGATTTTAGGACAAGCATTAGGGTAAATAATGTTGTTTGGGAGCAATTCAATGAGTTTGTAAATGGAAATAAAGAGTTTACTAAAAGAGATTTAATAAGCATGGCATTAAAAGAGTATATAGAAAATCATAAGTAATTTAAAATCGGATGTACGAAATTCGTACATCCGATTTTTTAATTCACGAAATTCGTGTATTTGATTTTCAAAAGTACGAATTTCGTACTTTTGAAAATTTGAGAGAAATAAATAAAAAAATATTGACAAATGCCGTACAAATACCGTACAATATAACTGGGAGGTGAGCTAATATGAAAGATAGCAGAATAGAAGTAAGAGTATCAAAGGAAGAAAAAGAAATGATTGATATCCAAGCTAAAAAAGAAAATCTTAAAACATCTACATTTATAAGAAAAGTAGTATTAGATTATGTTCAAAATAAGGAGGAAAGATAATGAAGGTGACAAGAAAAATAAGTCATGAAGAGTTATTTAGTAAGTTTAAAGAAATAAATACTGGTGTTGATATAGTAAATTGGCAGCCATTAATTGCAGATGAATGTAGATCATATGCAAAAGCTAATCAGCCAATAATAAGAGTTGATTTAAAAGACGGAAAATGGTTAAGAATTTATATATCAAAAGAATCTGATGAGATTAATTGGTATTAAAAAATAAAAAGGCAGTAACCACAAAGGGAAACCACCATACTAGCAATATGATTATATCCCTTAATGGTTACTACTGTAAAGAAGGAGAGTTAAGGAAATTGTCATTAAAAATTTTTGAAGAATATATAAGAAAATGTGAAAGTAATAAGATTACTCCGAGTTTAAAAGGTGCATCAGTATATAAAAGATTTGGGGTGATTATATAATGAAAAACAATAATGAGATAATGAAGCAATATGAAAAAAGATTTTATAAATTGTTAGTTGAACAACAATTATTGATAGAGCAAGAAAAGTTATTGGGAGAGATAGAAGAACTGAAGAAAAAAAGAATTATTTTATACATAAAAAAGCGTAGATCTAACGATAGTACAGTTGAAAAGAATAGCAAGAGCATAAAAGAATTATACAAGGAGGCTTAATATGAAGTTGAAAAAAAGAGGTGGGAAAATAGTTGTTATTAAGAAAAATAAAGTTAGAGATTTTAGAAGATATTAGATTAAAAACAGTGTATTTTGAGTGTATGAAAAGGTGTATAAACGGTGTATTTTAACACTAAAAAATGATATCAAGTTAATGCTAGGCGTTGCCTAGCCTATCACCTTGTGTGATAGCAAATTCCCCTTATGCTCTTTAATGGGAGAAATAAATATTAAAAAGGAGGGAAATGATAATTGTTAGTAGGAGAAATAAGCAAGGAAGCTTTAGAAAACTTTAGAAATTTAGCCATTCAATATATAAAAGATGGAAGAATAAAAAGTAGTGATTCAAATATAAAACACAAATAAGCCAAAAATAATATTTTTATAGTTATTACTTATTTCTATCAGAAATAACCTTATCCTGAACAGACTTTGGAGCCTGCTCATACTTATCGAAGAACATAGAGTAGTTACCACGACCCTGTGTCTTAGAACGAAGGTCAGTAGCATATCCGAACATCTCAGCAAGTGGAACGAATGCTTTAATCATCTTACCACCTGAAATATCTTCCATACCCTCGATACGTCCTCTACGTGAGTTGATATCACCGATTACATCACCCATGTATTCTTCTGGCATAGTAACCTCAACCTTCATGATAGGCTCAAGAAGGGCTGGTGCTGCCTTAGCCATAGCATCCTTGAATGCCATAGAACCAGCAATGTGGAATGCCATTTCTGAAGAATCGACTTCATGGTATGAACCATCGTAAATATCTGCTCTAAGTCCGAGAACTGGGAATCCAGCTAAGATACCTGAATTAGCAGCTTCTCTGATACCGTCAGCAACTGAAGGGATATATTCCTTAGGAATAGCACCACCAACTACTGAAGACTCACAGAAGAGTACTGGAGGTTCGTTAATTAATACTGTGTTCTTTGTCTCAACATCAAACTTATCAACGTTAGCTTCAAGTGGTGAGAAACGTACTTTACAGTGACCATACTGACCACGTCCACCTGACTGCTTAGCATACTTACTATCAACATCAACTGCCTTAGTAAAGCACTCTCTGTAAGCAACCTGAGGTGCACCAACGTTAGCCTCTACCTTGAACTCACGAAGAAGTCTGTCAACGATGATATCAAGGTGAAGCTCACCCATACCAGCGATGATTGTCTGACCTGTTTCCTGATCTGTATGAGCACGGAATGTAGGATCTTCTTCAGCAAGCTTTGCTAAAGCTTCACCCATCTTACCCTGGTCATTCTTAGTCTTTGGCTCGATAGCAAGCTCGATAACTGGCTCTGGGAATTCCATAGACTCTAAGATAACCGGATGTGCTTCATCACAGATAGTATCACCTGTTACTGTAACCTTAAGACCTACTGCAGCAGCGATATCTCCTGAGTAAACCTTATCAATTTCTTTTCTCTGGTTAGCGTGCATCTGAAGGATACGGCCAACTCTTTCTTTCTTATTCTTATTAGAGTTAAGTACATATGAACCACCGTTTAATGTACCTGAGTAAACTCTGAAGAATGCTAACTTACCAACGAATGGATCAGTCATAATCTTGAATGCAAGAGCTGCAAATGGCTCTTCATCAGATGACTTTCTTGTTACTTCGTTACCGTCTTCGTCAACACCTGTGATATCTGGGATATCTGTAGGAGCTGGCATGTACTCGATAACAGCATCAAGAAGCTTCTGAACACCCTTGTTCTTATAAGCTGTACCGCAAAGACAAGGAATAGCTGTACCCTCGATAGTACCCTTTCTTAAAGCAGCCTTTAACTCTGGAACTGAAATTTCCTCATCATTAAAGAACTTCTCCATAAGGTCTTCATCAAGTTCAGCACACTGCTCAACGAGCTTGTCATGATATTCCTGAGCCTGATCCTTTAAATCGTCTGGAATCTCACCAACAGCGATATCATCACCCTTATCTCCGTTGAAGACATAAGCCTTCATCTCGAATAAGTCGATAATACCCTGGAAGTCATCTTCCTTACCGATAGGAATCTGTACAAGTACAGGATTCTTTCCAAGCTTTGTAATAAGCTGGTTGCATGATCCGAAGAAATCAGCGCCCATCTTATCCATCTTGTTCATGAAAGCCATACGAGGTACATTGTACTTATCAGCCTGACGCCATACATTCTCTGACTGTGGCTCAACACCGTTCTGTGCATCGAATACACCTACGGCACCATCAAGTACTCTAAGTGAACGCTCAACCTCTACTGTGAAGTCAACGTGTCCTGGAGTATCGATAATGTTAATACGGTATTCTGGCTGTGTCTTATCTGGCTTACCCTCTTTCTCAGGTGTCCAGTGACATGTTGTAGCAGCTGAAGTGATTGTGATACCTCTCTCCTGCTCCTGGGCCATCCAGTCCATAGTAGCAGTACCTTCATGAGTATCACCAATCTTGTGATTAACACCAGTATAATAAAGGATACGCTCTGTTAATGTTGTCTTACCAGCATCAATATGAGCCATAATTCCGATATTTCTGGTTCTCTCCAATGGATATTCTCTTCCAGCCATGGATAAAACCTCCTATAATTATAATTAGAATCTGTAATGAGCAAAAGCCTTGTTTGCTTCTGCCATCTTGTGCATATCTTCTTTTCTCTTTACTGATGCACCTGTGTTGTTAGCTGCATCAAGAATCTCGTTAGCGAGTCTTTCTTCCATAGTCTTCTCGCCTCTTGCTCTAGAGAATGTAGTCATCCAACGAAGAGCTAAAGCCTGTCTTCTGTCTGGCTTAACTTCGATAGGTACCTGATAAGTAGCTCCACCGATACGTCTAGCCTTAACTTCAAGAACTGGCATAATATTGTTCATAGCTTCTTCAAATACTTCGATAGCTGGTCTCTCAGTCTTAGCTGCAACTCTATCAAAAGCACCGTAAACAATCTTCTGAGCTACTCCTCTCTTACCATCAAGCATAATGTTGTTGATAAGCTTAGTAACTACCTTATTGTTGTAAATAGGATCTGCTAATACATCTCTTTTCTGTGTATGTCCTTTACGTGGCACGGTTCTTCCCTCCTTAATAAATTTATTAAATCATAGGTACTCACAAATAAAAAATGTGTTCGCGCCGTATATATTAACCTGCAACCTCTTGATTAATCTAATTCCGGCACAATTCAAAATTTAATTTGTTCGTAAAAATCAGATTCTTACAAATCTGACTCTTGCAAATTGTAAAACTTGCATGCATTCATATAAATGCGTGTCTTAATTCAGGCTTAATTACTTAGCGTCCTTAGGTCTCTTAGCACCGTACTTAGAACGAGCCTGTCTTCTCTTTGCAACACCTGCTGTATCAAGTGTTCCTCTGATGATGTGGTATCTTGTACCTGGTAAATCCTTTACTCTTCCACCTCTTATAAGAACAACACTATGTTCCTGAAGATTGTGTCCCTCACCTGGGATGTAAGATGTTACCTCGATACCATTAGAAAGACGTACTCTGGCGATCTTTCTAAGAGCTGAGTTAGGCTTCTTAGGTGTAGCAGTCTTAACAGCTGTACAAACACCTCTCTTCTGTGGAGAAGAGATATCTGTTGCCTTCTTCTGAAGAGAGTTGTAACCCTTCTGAAGAGCTGGTGCTGTAGACTTCTTTACTGCAGTCTTTCTTCCCTGTTTTACTAACTGGTTAAATGTTGGCATTCCGTTTTCACCTCCCGAAATTAGAATAATGAATGGTTGCATCTTAGTATCAACTAAGAAAATGTTTTGTCACCAAAACAGCGCAAAAATAGTACTTGCCTATTCGCACGCTTTATTAGTATATATATTTGCAAATTCAGTGTCAAGCATTTTTTCAAAAAAAGACAAAAGCGTGCCAGATTTTATCAATCTGACACGCCATAAGTTTCTATAAAGAATTAATCTTCCTGTGTGAAAACAAGCTCGTCTTCACCAGACTCATCTTCATCTTCTTCAATGTAGTTATCTGTAGAACTGATCTTGATATCCTGATAACGCTTCATACCTGTACCGGCAGGGATAAGTTTACCAATAATAACGTTCTCTTTAAGACCAATAAGTGGATCAATCTTTCCGTTAATAGCTGCATCTGTAAGAACCTTAGTTGTCTCCTGGAATGAGGCAGCTGACATAAATGATGTAGAAGCAAGTGAAGCCTTAGTAATACCAAGGATAATCGGAGTACCTGTAGCAGGTGTCTTTCCTTCTTCCTCAAGTCTCTCATTAACTTCCTGGAACTCAATTGTATCAACCTGTGATCCTGGAAGGAACTTAGAATCTCCAGCTTCATCAACAACTATCTTCTTAAGCATCTGACGAACGATAAGCTCAATATGCTTATCATTGATATCAACACCCTGGATACGGTAAACCTTCTGAACTTCACGAAGGAGATAATCCTGAACAGCTCTTACGCCAAGGATTCTTACGATATCATGTGGATTCTCAGAACCCTCTGTGATTTCCTCACCCTTAGCAACAACCTGTCCTTCAACAACCTTTTCTCTTGTATCCTTAGATAATGGATAAGCCTTTGAATTACCTTCATCATCAGTTATAACGATTTCAGTCTTCTTCTCAGTCTTAACAATACTTACAGTTCCGCCAAACTCAGCAAGTACAGCAAGCATCTTAGGCTTTCTTGCCTCGAAAAGCTCTTCTACTCTAGGAAGACCCTGAGTAATGTTATCACCGGCAACACCACCTGTATGGAATGTTCTCATAGTAAGCTGTGTACCAGGCTCACCGATTGACTGGGCTGCGATAATACCAACAGCTTCACCAACCTGAACAGTCTGACCAGTTGCCATGTTAGTTCCATAACATTTAGCACATACACCAATGTGTGAACGGCAAGTAAGGATTGTTCTAATCTTAACCTTATCAACACCAGTCTTAATTATAGCTTCTGCTCTCTTAGGAGTTACAAGATGGTTAGCTTCAACAATAACCTCGCCTGTAGCCGGGTCAACAATATCCTCAGCTAAGTATCTTCCTGTAATACGCTCCTGTAATGGCTCAAGGATATCTTCCTTGGCATCACTTGAGTTAGTAGCTCTGTTATTAACAAATGAGTAAACATACATACCAGGTATCTGCTTACCTGCGCTACAATCTGTCTCTCTGATAATAAGATCCTGAGAAACATCAACAAGTCTTCTTGTAAGGTATCCTGAATCGGCTGTACGAAGGGCTGTATCTGAAAGTCCTTTACGGGCACCGTGAGCTGAAATAAAGTATTCCAGAACATCAAGACCTTCACGGAAGTTTGACTTGATAGGAAGTTCGATAGTGTTACCTGATGTATCAGCCATCAAACCACGCATACCTGCTAACTGCTTAATCTGCTGGTTAGAACCACGGGCACCTGAGTCAGCCATCATGAAGATGTTGTTATATTTATCAAGACCCTGAAGAAGGGCATCCTTAATCTTATCATCAGTCTCCTGCCATACGCGGATAACATTCTTATGTCTTTCCTCGTCAGTAGCCTGACCTCTGTTATATTTAACAGTAATCTGTTCAACTTTCTTTTCTGCCTCAGCAAGAAGCTGCTTCTTAACTGGTGGCACTGTCATCTCAGAAATAGAAACAGTCATGGCAGCTCTGGTAGAGTACTTATAACCCATAGCCTTGATATCATCAAGAACCTCTGCAGTTGTTGTAGTACCATGAGTATTGATAACATGCTGTAAGATATCCTTAAGCTGCTTCTTTCCTACATGGAAATCAACTTCTGGAAGTAATAAATTCTCTTCCTTGCTTCTGTCAACATATCCTAAATCCTGAGGGAGAATCTCATTAAATATAAGTCTTCCAAGTGTAGACTCAATATTACCTGAAAGCTCTTCTCCGTTAACATTCTTAGTTACATGAACCATAATCTTGGCATGTAATGTAATTATACCATTCTCATAAGCAAGAACTGCTTCATTAATGCTCTTGAAAATCTTGCCCTCACCCTTTGCACCTGGTCTTTCCTGTGTAAGGTAGTAAATACCAAGTACCATATCCTGTGAAGGAACGGCAACAGGACCACCATCAGATGGCTTAAGAAGGTTGTTAGGTGAAAGAAGCATAAATCTACACTCAGCCTGAGCCTCAACAGAAAGCGGAAGATGGACAGCCATCTGGTCACCATCGAAATCGGCATTGAACGCTGTACATACAAGTGGATGAAGCTTAATAGCCTTACCTTCTACAAGGATTGGCTCGAAAGCCTGAATACCAAGTCTGTGAAGTGTAGGAGCACGGTTAAGCATAACTGGATGCTCTTTAATAACGTCTTCAAGTACATCCCATACTTCTGGCTCAAGATGTTCTACGCTCTTCTTAGCTTTCTTAATATTATCTGCAAGATTACGTCTTACAAGCTCTCTCATAACAAATGGCTTGAATAACTCAATAGCCATCTCTTTAGGAAGACCACACTGGTAAATCTTAAGCTCTGGTCCTACTACGATAACTGAACGTCCTGAGTAGTCAACTCGCTTACCGAGAAGGTTCTGTCTGAAACGTCCCTGCTTACCCTTTAATAAATCTGATAAAGACTTAAGTGCTCTGTTACCAGGACCTGTTACTGGACGACCATTTCTACGTCCGTTATCGATAAGAGCATCAACAGCTTCCTGAAGCATTCTCTTCTCGTTACGTACAATAATTTCAGGAGCTCCAAGCTCAAGAAGTCTTGCAAGTCTGTTATTTCTGTTAATAATTCTTCTGTAAAGATCATTAAGATCTGAAGTTGCAAAACGTCCACCATCAAGCTGAACCATAGGTCTTAAATCTGGTGGAATTACAGGGATTTCTGTAAGAATCATCCACTCAGGCTTAGTTCCTGCATTCTTAAATGCTTCAACAACTTCAATTCTCTTTATAAGTCTGGCAGCCTTCTGAGAAGTAGTGTTAGCAAGTTCTTCCTTAAGTCTTACTTCTTCTTCTTCAAGGTTAACCATCTGGAGGAGCTCGAGGATTGCCTCAGCTCCCATACCAACACGGAAAGCCTTGCTTCCGTACTGCTCACAGAGTTCTCTGTATTCAGTCTCTGAAAGAATCTTCTTGAAAGGAATATCTGTTTCACCTGGATCAATTACAATATATGAAGCAAAATACAATACCTTTTCAAGGTTCTTAGGACCAATATCAAGAATGAGATCCATGCGGCTAGGAATACCCTTGAAATACCAGATGTGAGATACTGGTGCAGCAAGATGGATATGACCCATACGGTCTCTTCTTACGCTGGCCTTAGTAACCTCAACACCACATTTATCGCAGACAATACCCTTGTCCTTAATCTTCTTATACTTACCGCAGTGGCACTCCCAGTCCTTGCTAGGACCAAATATTCTTTCGCAGAAAAGTCCGTCCTTTTCTGGCTTAAGTGTTCTATAGTTAATTGTTTCAGGTTTGGTAACCTCACCATGAGACCACTCCAAAATATTCTCAGGAGAAGCAAGCTTAATCTGAATCTTATCAAATTTCATTGACTTATTTGATTTAATTTCTTCTGCCATTATAGTGCTCCCTTCTAATTAATATTCATCTGAATTGCCATCGCCGTAATCATCATCAAAATCATCGGCCATATCAAAATCAGCTTCATCATCTGAATCTACAGCATCTTCTGTTCCATCTTCATTAAGAGTAACTGTTGACATACCGCCAGCCTTGTACTCTGCCTCTTCCTCTCTGCTGTTTCTTCTGTATCCATTACCTTCATCAAGAACCTTCTTGAAATCAGTAACTTCATATTCAGAACTCTCAAGAAGTCTGACTTCATTGTTGTCCTGATCAAGAACTCTAACATCAAGTGCGAGTGACTGAAGTTCCTTAAGAAGAACCTTGAATGATTCTGGAACTCCTGGTTCAGGAATATTCTCACCCTTAATAATAGCTTCGTAAGTCTTAACTCGTCCTACAACATCATCAGACTTAACAGTAAGGATTTCCTGAAGAGTATAAGCAGCACCATAAGCCTCAAGTGCCCAAACTTCCATCTCTCCGAATCTCTGTCCACCGAACTGAGCCTTACCACCAAGTGGCTGCTGAGTTACAAGTGAGTAAGGACCAGTTGAACGTGCATGAATCTTATCATCAACAAGATGATGAAGCTTTAAGTAATGCATGAATCCGATAGTTACAGGGCTGTCGAAGTACTCACCTGTTCTACCATCTCTAAGTCTTACTTTACCATCACGGCCGATTGGAACACCCTTCCACTCAGCTCTGTGATCTCTGTGTTCTGAAAGGTAATCAAATACCTCTTTATTAAGAACATCTTTATACTGTGCTGTAAATGTAACCATATCCTCAGGATATTCTTCGCCATTCTTCTCAGCCTCAGCCTTCTGGGCTGCAAGCTCTTCATCATCGAATGGATGGTTAGCATAAGCATTTGCCATATCAAGAGTATCCATAATATCATTCTCATCTGCACCATCGAATACTGGTGTAGAAATGTTAAATCCAAGTACCTTGGCAGCAAGACTCAAATGAATCTCAAGGACCTGTCCAATGTTCATTCGTGAAGGAACGCCCAGTGGGTTAAGTACGATATCAAGAGGACGGCCATTAGGAAGGAATGGCATATCTTCAACAGGAAGTACTCTTGAAACGACACCCTTGTTACCATGACGACCAGCCATCTTATCACCAACGCCAATCTTTCTCTTCTGTGCAATATATATACGAACAGATTTGTTAACTCCTGGTGAGAGTTCATCTCCGTTCTCTCTTGTAAATGTCTTAACAGCAACGACGATACCATAAGCACCATGAGGTACCTTAAGTGAAGTATCTCTTACTTCTCTTGCTTTCTCACCAAAGATAGCTCTAAGAAGTCTCTCTTCAGCAGTAAGCTCTGTCTCTCCCTTAGGAGTAACCTTTCCAACAAGAATATCTCCGGCTCTTACCTCAGCACCAACGCGGATAATACCATTCTCATCAAGATCCTTTACAGCGTCTGAACCTGTTGAAGGAAGATCTCTTGTAATCTCTTCAGGTCCTAACTTAGTATCTCTTGCTTCTGTCTCATATTCTTCAATATGAATAGATGTATACACATCATCTCTTACGAGACGCTCACTAAGAAGTACAGCATCCTCGTAGTTATAACCTTCCCAAGTCATGAAACCGATAAGAGGGTTCTTACCGAGGGCAATCTCACCATTAGATGTAGATGGACCATCAGCAATAACATCTCCTGCCTTAACCTCATCACCCTTGAAAACAATAGGTCTCTGGTTATAGCAGTTACTCTGGTTACTTCTTGAGAACTTAGTAAGCTTGTATTCGCGCGCCTTGCCATCCTTTTCTCTGATAACAATCTTGTTAGATTCAGAAGAAAGAACAACACCATCAGCCTCTGCAACTACACATACGCCTGAGTCAACAGCAGTCTTATTCTCAATACCAGTTCCGATAACAGGAGCTTCTGTCATAAGAAGAGGTACGGCCTGACGCTGCATGTTAGAACCCATGAGGGCACGTGTACAGTCATCATTCTGAAGGAATGGAATCATTGATGTAGCAACTGAGAATACCATCTTAGGAGATACATCCATAAGATCAATCTGGCTCTTATCGAACTGAGAAGTTTCTTCTCTGTAACGTCCAGATACAGTATTTCTTACAAAATAACCATTCTCATCAATCTCAGCATTAGCCTGTGCTACATGGAAATCATCTTCCTCATCAGCTGTGAAGTAACGCACTTCATCAGTAACTCTTGGATTCTTAGGAACAGACTTATCTACAATACGATAAGGAGCTTCAACGAATCCATATTCATTAATTCTTGCATAAGATGCAAGAGAGTTAATAAGACCAATGTTAGGTCCTTCAGGAGTCTCGATAGGACACATTCTACCATAATGAGTATAGTGTACATCTCGAACCTCGAAACCTGCACGATCTCTTGAAAGACCACCAGGACCAAGGGCTGAAAGACGTCTCTTATGAGTAATCTCACTAAGAGGGTTATTCTGATCCATGAACTGTGACAACTGCGAACTTCCGAAGAATTCCTTAATAGCAGCTGTTACAGGCTTAATATTAATAAGTGACTGTGGAGATATTCCGCTAAGATCCTGTGTAGACATTCTCTCACGGACCACTCTTTCCATTCTTGAGATACCAATTCTGAACTGGTTCTGAAGAAGCTCTCCTACAGCTCTGATACGTCTGTTTCCAAGGTGATCGATATCATCCTTAGTACCAACACCATATTCAAGGTGCATATTATAATTAATAGAAGCAAGAATATCTTCCACTGTAATATGCTTAGGAATAAGGTCAGCAATATTCTTAGTAATAGCTTCCTTAATATCCTCTAAAGATTCATTCTCAGCAAGAATCTGTGCAAGAACAGGATAGTATACATACTCTGTTACACCAAGCTCCTTAGCTTCTTCTTCGCTGATATCAACCCATTTAGTAATATCAACCGCACGGTTAGAAAGAATCTTAACAACTCTGTCAGATACTGTACCATCAGCAGCCTTAACTTCTACAGTAATGAATACTGAAGGAACAGCTGCATCCTGAATAGCCTGTGCTGATTCTCTTGTAAGCTTCTCACCTGCTGTTGCAATAACAGTTCCGTTCTCATCAACAACATCCTCAGCAAGAACCTGTCCTGTAATTCTGCTCTTGAAAGAAAGCTTCTTATTAAACTTATATCTTCCTACATGTGCAAGATCATATCTTCTTGGGTCAAAGAACATACCTGAAATAAGTGCTTCAGCACTCTCTACAGATAATGGTTCTCCTGGTCTTAACTTCTTATAAAGCTCAAGAATACCTTCCTGATAGTTAGTAGAAGTATCCTTCTCCATAGTAGCAAGAAGCTTAGGTTCCTCGCCAAAAATATCAAGAATCTCCGCATTAGTACCAAATCCTAATGCTCTGATAAGAACAGTAATAGGAACCTTCTTATTACGGTCAACCTTAACGTAGAATATATCATTAGCATCTGTTTCATACTCTAACCATGCACCTCTGTTAGGAATTACCTGACAGCTGTACAAGAAAATCTTACCATACTTATCTTTCTGTATATCATAATAAATACCAGGTGAACGTACCAACTGGCTGACAATAACTCGTTCAGCACCATTAATTACAAATGTACCTGTCTTAGTCATTAATGGCAGGTCTCCCATGAAAATCTCATGCTCGCTGATGCTTTCTGTCTCTTTGTTATGAAGTCTTACTGTAACCTTAAGAGGCGCTGCATATGTAGCATCTCTTTCTTTACACTCTTCAATTGAATACTTAACTTCGTCTTCACATAACGCAAAATCTACGAATTCCAGACTTAATCTTCCATTATAGTCTGCAATTGGAGATATGTCATCAAAGACCTCTTTCAAGCCTTCATTCAAAAACCACTGGTAAGAATCCTTCTGCACCTCAATAAGGTTAGGCATCTCAAGAACTTCTTTCTGTCTTGAGAAACTCATACGCATTGCCTTGCCCGACGTTATTGGGCGTAATCTGTTTTTCTCCATTGACGTTTCACCCCTTAGTTTTCTTCACATTAATATATTACATTATCAGTAAATGTGCAAAGAATAAGCACAATTTACCACAATAGTGCATTGTCCATAGTACATCAAAGATATATATATGTCAAGGGATTTTTGAAAATTTCCATGAATATTCAGAATTGTATAAAGATAATAGTGTTTCTGCCATAGCTGGCATAATAAAATAAAGATGTGATTTATAGAAAAAAGAAAAGACAGGAGCCGTGAAGGCCCGCTGTCTTTCTTATTATATTCATTAGAACAATCAAGTGAATTACTTAAGAGTAACCTTAGCTCCAACTTCTTCAAGCTTCTTCTTGATTTCCTCAGCCTCTTCCTTAGAAGCCTGCTCCTTAACAACCTTAGGTGCGCCATCAACAACGTCCTTAGCTTCCTTTAATCCAAGACCTGTGATTTCACGAACAACCTTGATAACCTTAACCTTCTGATCTCCAGCTTCTGTAAGCTCTACATCAAATTCTGTCTTCTCCTCAGCTGCTGCTGCGCCAGCACCTGCTGCTGCAACTACAACGCCTGCTGCTGCAGATACGCCGAATTCTTCTTCACAAGCCTTAACTAAATCGTTAAGCTCTAATACTGATAAACCTTTAATAACTTCAATGATTTCCTGTGTTGTCATTATTATAATCTCCTTTTTAATATTATTCTAAAATCGAAAGAGCATCTATGCTGCTTTCATAGTTAATTCAGTGTTAAACTGATTAAGCAACTTCCTCGTTCTTCTCAGCAATCTGCTTAATAACACGAGCAAAGTTTGTAATAGGTGACTGGATACTTCCAAGTAACTTTGAAAGAAGTTCCTCTCTTGAAGGGATAGTAGCGATTGTAGCGATACCTGCTGCATCGTAGAATGTTCCTTCAACAACGCCACACTTTAACTCAAGAGCATTAGCTGTCTTAGCAAAGTTAGCTAAGATTCTTGCAGGTGCTGTAGCATCTGTCTTGCAGAATGCAATAGCATTAGTTCCTTCAAGAGCATCAGTAATTGGCTCGAACTCTGTTCCAGCAACAACTCTCTTTACTAAAGTGTTCTTATAAACCTTATAAACCACACCAGCTTCTCTTAACTGCTTACGAAGCTGTGTATCCTGTTCTACTGTAAGACCGCTGTAGTTAACCACAACAACGCCCTGAGCGCCATCAAAGTTATCTTTAATCTCATCAATAGTAGATGTCTTAAGGCCTACATTCTTTAAAATAGCCATGAATAATTACCTCCTGTTAGATTCTTGCTTCATATAGAAGCGATTTTGCCTAAGTGAAGATTATTCGTCTATAGTTTCCCTACAAACAAAACCCTCTCTGCCAGCGACAGAGAGGGAATAATTAATCAAATCCTTAAATCCTCGGTAGGCGTGTTACCTTTAACCATCATCAGTAATACTGAATCCGGACCTGCTGTCTACGGCAAAATATTATGTTAACAGCAAAATGCTGCTCACAAGCTGATAGTATACTATCAAAATATATTAATGTCAACCGTTTTTAATCAAAAATCTGATTAACCCACATACTTGGCTGTGCTTAACTTAACACCAGGTCCCATAGTAGAAGTGAGAACTACACTTCTAAGATAAGCTCCCTTAAGTGAAGATGGCTTAGCCTTAACGATTGCATCCATAATAGCCTGGAAGTTGTCTGATAACTGCTCCTCTGTGAATGAAGCCTTACCAATTGGCACGTGAATGATATTAGTCTTGTCAAGTCTGTACTCGATCTTACCAGCCTTGATATCATTAACAGCTTTTGTTACATCCATAGTAACTGTACCAGCCTTAGGGTTTGGCATTAATCCCTTAGGACCAAGTACACGACCAAGACGACCAACAACACCCATCATATCTGGAGTTGCAACAACAACGTCGAACTCGAACCAGTTATCGTTCTGGATCTTAGGAATAAGCTCCTCGCCACCAACGAAATCTGCTCCAGCTGCAAGAGCCTCATCAGCCTTAGCACCCTTAGCAAATACTAATACACGTACAGTCTTACCTGTTCCGTGTGGAAGAACAACAGCTCCTCTGATCTGCTGCTCAG
>ERZ1027063.633-NODE-633-length-15123-cov-11.194916_pt1 | contig 15123 bp, 15 predicted proteins | sample MGYA00519423_ERZ1027063 | MGnify/ENA primary metagenome ERZ1027063 (study PRJEB26926, sample SAMN06164493) | human gut metagenome | biome: ENVO:00009003; feature: ENVO:2100002; material: ENVO:00002003 | host: Homo sapiens | place: USA | collected 2012 ...
CGCGGCAAAGCCGAGGACATTCCCGTCGAGCGGATGAACTACGAGTTTCTGGACGGCTTCAATCTCTTCCTGCAAACCGCCCACCGCTGCCGCCACAACGGGGCGGTCGCCGTCATGGACTGTCTGCGCAACTTCGTCCTCTACTGCCTGCGCAACGAGTGGATCACGAAAAATCCGTTCCGCTACTATAAACTCAAAGAGGACGAGGTGCAGGCCAAAGAGCACCTCACGGCGCATGAACTGGAACTGCTGACCCGCAAGGAGCTCGACCACCGGCTGGCACGCATCCGCGACGTCTTCGTCTTCTGCTGCCTAACGGGGCTGGCCTTCGCCGACGCCGACCATCTGCGGCGCGAGCATCTCTCGCAGGACGACGAGGGGCGGTGGTGGATCCACAAGCCGCGCGAAAAGACCTCCGTCATGAGCCGCATCCCGCTGCTTCCGGCCTCTCTCGAAATCCTGCGCCGCTACGAGCGGGACGAGGCGTGCCTCGCTCGCGGGCGCGTGCTTCCCACGCCGAGCAACCAGAAGATGAATGCCTACATGAAGGAGATCGCGGCCGTGTGCGGCATCGACAAGGTGCTGACCACCCACGTTGCAAAACATTGTACATTCTCTATATAGTTGAATATTAAACAGTTATACTCTACTTATCACTAAGTAGGTAACGATTTAGAAACGAGCAAATTACAATATTCTGTTTTCCTTTGCACCAGTCAAAGAACGATTCTTTCAATGCAAATATACACTTTATTGTCTAAAAAAACAATCATTTTCTATTTTTAATTGACTTACAATCAACCTTAAAGAGAGTATCTGATTTCACTTCCTCCTTTTGGAAGAATGCTGGCCCGCTCATATAATCCGGTATTTTTTTAATTTCTCGTACAAGGAGGTCCGGCTGATACCGAGCATCCTGGCCGTACGGGCACGGTTGCCCTCTGCCTCTTCAAGGGTCTTGAGAAGCAGCCGTTTTTCTTTCTCCTCTTCTGAGAGAGAAGCGGTTTCCTCCCGTCCAACAGTGAGGTCCAGATTCAGCCCCTCCAGTGAGATCCATCCGTCTGCAGAGAGCAGGACAGCACGTTGGATGCAGTTTTTCAGTTCGCGTATGTTGCCGGGCCAGGGATATTTTTGTAATGAAACCGCAGCCAGGCTGTTGAACCCGCGTATGGGCTTACGGTGCTTTTCAGAAAAATGCCTCATAAAGAACTCCGCTAACGGAAGTATGTCCTCCCCGCATTCCGAGAGAGGGGGGACATTGATGGTGAACTCGTTCAGGCGATGGAACAGGTCCTCCCGGAAATGCCCTTCGGATATCGCTCTCTCCAGGTTTTCATTCGTGGCGGCTACCAGACGGACATCAAAGGCGTATTCCCGGGTAGAGCCGACGGGCTTGTAGCGTCTTTCCTGCAGGGCACGCAACAGGAGCATCTGTGTCTCGGGGGAAAGGTTGCCGATCTCATCCAAGAACAGCGTACCCCTATCAGCCGTCTGGAACAGTCCGCACCTGTCACCGTAGGCTCCGGTGAACGTCCCCTTGCGGTGCCCAAAAAATTCAGATTTGGCAAGATCGCCGGTAATGGTTCCGCAGTCCACCGGGACAAAAGGCTTGTTCCTACGGTGGCTTTGTTCATGCAGTTCGCGGGCGATATGCTCCTTTCCCGTACCGGAGGCTCCTCGAATGAGCACGGAAATGTCGGAACGTGCCACCAGCCCCACTAACCGGTACATTTCCCGCGCTTTGGCACTCTCCCCGCGGTAGAACTCGCTCCCGTCATTCCGAGAACGGCTGAATATCTTTCCGATAGCTTCCAGCAACTTGTCCGGCTGGACGGGCTTGCACAGGTAGTTGGCCGCCCCCAGCTGCATGGCTTCCACCGCGTTCTCCACCTGCCCGTAGTTGGTCATGATAAGGAACGGGGTGGCGTAGAACCTCTCGTTCATCCATTCCAGCAGGGAGGTGCTGTTCCCGTCCGGCAGGCGGAGATCTGCAAGGACAAGGTCGAATTCCCTTGCGGAAAGGGCCTTGCGGGCAGCTGACAGCGTCGTAGCATGTTCGGTCACCATCCCCTTCTTCTTCAGCCAGTTGCCGATGCTGCGGCTAAAAATCACGTCATCTTCCAAAATAAGTATCGTTTTCATTCCTGTCTCTCTTTCCGCATCAGTTCCGCATAGGATATCAGTTCCCTGACGGCACCGATTATTTTTTCTATTTTCACATATTCCTCATCCTCCCATTGGCCCGCGTCGGATTTGACCAGCACTCTCAGAACCGCCACCGGATAGTCCAGACGTACCGTCTCCCACAACGGCAAGTTCCTGTGGAGGATGGAAATGATTTCCCGGCTGTCCTTTTCTTTCACGGCGGCTGACAGCCTGTCGATGTCCTTGCGGCTCTCACTGACAAACAGCCCCAGCATTTCCTGCCGGTTGTCCTCTCCGGCAAGCAGGAGGGAGAAGTCCGGCCTCCACTCTTTCCCATTCCCTTTTATGCCCCCCATGATGGCGGTTACCAGCCTTTCTGCAGAGAAAGGCTTATGGATACATCCGGCGAAACCTGCGGAGAGATATTCCTCTTCCCTACCGGAATGTGCCGTGACGGCTATGGCCGGAATCTCCCTCGCCCGGGGGATGTTCGAGTCCCTCAGCAATTCAAGGACCGAGAAGCCGTCCGCACCGGGCATTTGTATGTCGGTCAGCAGAAGATCATACTCCTGCCTTTTCAGGCAGTCCATCAGTTCCCGGACATCCGTGCAGCAGTCACAGTGAATCCGGCTGCGAGAGAGCATCTCCCGGATGATCTCCAGCTGGATGCGGTCGTCATCCATGACCAGCACACGGATGCCGCCGGGCGGTTCACAGGTCGGAAACACCTTCTCTTCCAGAGGGGTGGACTGTCCGGCCGATGGCACGGGAAGGAAAACGGAGAAGCGGCTGCCTTCATCGGGGACGCTCTTTACCTCCACACGGCCCCGCATTTCAGACACGAGCCGGGCCGTGATCGCCAGCCCCAGTCCGAACCCTGGAATGCCACGCGCGTTGTCCAGCCTTTCGAACGCCCCGAATATCCGTTCTTTCTCTTCTGCGCTTATTCCCACGCCGGTATCCCGGACAGAGATGCAAAGTTCCCCATACAGGTATTCCGCCTCAAGGCGCACCTCCCCGTGGGGCGTAAACTTCAGGGCGTTGGACAGCAGGTTGTCGGCTATTTGCCGGATATGCGAGCCGTCACAGCAGACGATGGTGTCCAGACCGGAGAAGGATACGGTGAACATTAGGTTCTTCTGCCTGGCGGCAAGCCGATGGCCGTCCGCTATTTCCTCGAACAGGACCTTCAGGCTGAAGAGCGTGTCATTGGAACGGACCCCGCCTTCATCCATCCGGTGGTATTCCATCAGCGTGTTTACCAGGCCGAGCATGTAATCGGACGAGTGCAGGATGTTGTCCAGATAGCCGGTCCTGCGGCTGACGTCGCTTTCCGAGGGCAACAGCTCCGCGCAGCCTTTGACGGCCGCCAGCGGGGCGCGCAGGTCGTGGGCCACCGAGGCCATCAATTCCTTGCGTGAGCGGAGCAGTTCCCGATTCCTCCTGTCGGACTGTTCAAGCTCCCTTTCGTACCGGAGACGACGGTTCAGATCCCGGTGGATGATGGTATACAGCATGATCGCCAGCAGGGAGACGGACAGGGCGAGGCCGACTACCATATAGTAGGAGTTGTCACGTTCAAGGACAAAGGCCTTGTAGCGTGCGGTAAAACGCTCGTTGTTCTCCCGCTCAAATTCGGAGACCATATTGTTCATCCTCCCGTTCAGCTCCACACTGCCGGTGTACAGGCTGTCCATCTGTGCCAGTAGCCGGGCCTGCCTTTCGGCCTGTTCCAGGGCGACCCTCTCATTCAGGGAGCGGAGCATGCGTGTTGTCGTCCCGGTTGGAGGGGTGGCGGATAATGACTGCCGTTTACGTTCGGTCTCTTCCCTCTGTTGCAGGTAAGCGGATTTGTTTTCTTTTCTACGGAAGATATCCCAAATGCTTCTTTTCTTTTTGGGAGTATCTCTCTCACCGGTTCCCGGAGAAACCGTATTTTCCTTTTGCCGCGCAGCCTGTTTCCGGGCTGTCGATACAATGGCCGGGATGCTTTCCTGCACAATGTCACCTATACCTTGCAGCTCATTGAAGGTATGCATCGCCTTGGCAAGAAGGAGTTCCTTGTTCCAAAGAAGGAGACATAACGAATCGATATGGCTTTTCTGTAACGGGGTATGGACATATTCCTTCAGAAGCTGCAGGCTGTCACAAACCCCACGGCGTTTGCGGCTGTATTCCCTCAGGTCGTCATCATTCCATATGACGGCAATCTCGGCATGGGTGGAGAGGTCCAATAGACCGATGTAGCTCTTTTCAGCCAGGCGGTGTATCGCCACCAGCTCCTTCTCCTCCTTGCGCAGCGTGTGTCTTTGCATCTGCTCCTGACGGAACTGATAGACGATGAATGCCAACAGCAGGACCAAGACGGCATAACCGAAAGATATTTTTAATTTTAACCACATGATAGCACTAATTATGAATCTTACTCACGAGTAGAATACTCGTTTCATATAATATCCATATCGGAAGACTCACGAGCGAAAGCGTAAATACATCTGAAGTCGGCGTAATAATAGCTGCCACCACAAGAATAACCACGATGGCGTGTTTGCGGTATTTGCGCATAAAATCGGCCGACAGGAATCCCAGTTTGGCGAACAGCCACGATAGAATTGGTATCTCAAAAACAAGCCCCATTGCCAACGACATGGTCATCAGCGTGGAAATGTAGGATTGCAAGGCAATCATGTTTTCCACTTCACCGCTGACCTGATAGGTTCCCAAGAAACGGAACGTCAGCGGGAAAATCAGAAAGTAGCTGACCGCCACACCCAAGGCGAACATAGCATAGCCGCCTCCGACCACCTGCACCACATATTTCCGCTCATTAACATATAAAGCAGGCGATACGAAGCGAAACAACTGGTAGAGGATGTATGGCGATGCACAGAGAACACCTGCACATAGTGCGGCTTTCATGTGGATGATGAACTGCCCAGCCAGTCCCGTGTTGATGAGCTTCACGAGAAAATCCGGCGCACCGGATTCCGTCACCAGACCGCCGAGCGAATAGAGCAGGCGGTAGGTAATGAAGTCTGCATCTTTGGGCGCGAGGATGACTGCGAACAGCTCTTCTTTGAAGCAGAATGCTGCCACGCCGAACACGACGGCCACGAGCAGGCTCTTAACGATAGCCGCCCGCAGCACGTCGAGATGTTCCCAGAAAGATTGTTTGTCTGTATCAGCCGCCATCCGCTTATTCTTTTTTCACCGGTTCCTCCTCGATCTCTTTCTCCATATTGTTCATCCCTTCCTTGAACGAACGTACTCCCTTGCCGAGACCTTTCATCAGTTCGGGAATCTTCTTGCCACCGAAGAACAGCAGCACGACCAATGCGATCAGTAGCATTTCCTGCATACCCAGACCGCCGATAAATAAGGGCGTTATCATATTGGTTTTGTTTTAATTCGATATATCTGCTCTATAACCAACGTATTGCATCGTTACATGAATCCGTAGCATGACTACCCGAAACATTTACGTCCTAATTCGTAAGCCTGTCGACTGTATTCCGTGTCATTCACCGCACCCGTCGGCCACATTCCCTCCGCCACGACCGTTCCACAGTCTTTCCATCCTAAATACCGGAGCAGCGTATGGTAATGCGAGAGCATCGGCTCGGCTTCTTCCGCAGCTGTATCAGCGTATGCCATCAGCAAGGCCGACCGTTTCTCGCTTCCCTTGACCTGCCCGTTGAGCGCATAGAAGCGGTCTATCACGGCTTTGAGCTGCGAAGAAAATCCGAAGTAATACATTGGCGTGGCGAATACCACCATATCGGCGGTCACAAGGTGCGGACGAAGCTGCCCGAAATCGAAATGGTACACCTCGTGTCCGGCTTCTTCCGCACCCTTGATGAATTGTCCGGCCAAATGATTGGTATTCCCGTTCCGGCGCGGACTTCCTGTCAATACTACTATTTTCATTTTCTTATCCGTTTTATCGTTCAACAATTCGGCTGCCTTCGCTATCCCGACTCCGGAAAGCAGGGTTGCTCCGGCTGCTGCACCGACAGTCTTTATGAATTTTCTTCTGTCCGTATCAGTTCAACTTTTTTCATTTAACCACTTTGATAGATGGTCTGCCACTTCTGATATTATTCAAGTCAGGCAACAGGAAATGCGTGTGACGCATAGTTCTGTTTCCGCCAACTGATACCCCGATACGATTTATCGGTTACCACGGGAAATTATCCGGGTCGTTCTGTTCATACGCACGTTGGTTGCGGTTCAGACCGGTAATAATCTCCATTTCGGAAGGCGAAAGCTCGAAGTCGAAGATACGGATATTCTCGTCCGTGTACGCATCGTTGTCGCAGCGGGGAATGGTGACCAGCCCGCGCTGCATGTGCCAACGCAGGATGACCTGTGCGGCAGATTTACCGTGCCGGGCGGCAATCTCGCCGATTGCAGGGTCATCGAGCACGCCGGTAACGCCCTGTCCCAACGGTCCCCATGCTTCCACCTGAATACCCTTGCGGAACGTATAGCCCACGACATCGTGCTGGGTCATGTACGGCTCGATCTCGATTTGATTGACGACGGGACGTATGCGTGCATACTCCAGCAACTCGTCGAGATGGTGCGGGTTGAAGTTGCTCACGCCGATACTGCGGATTTTCCCCTTGCCCACGTATTCCTCCAATATCTGCCAAGTCTCCTTGATATGTCCTTTTACGGGCCAGTGGATGAGTACGAGGTCGATGTAGTCCGTTCCGAGGTCGGCAAGACTTTTGTCAAGCGACTGCCGCACGGTGCCGCCTCGCATTTCCGTAGTGTTCACTTTCGTGGTAATGAACAGCTCTCGGCGGTCTATTCCGCTCCGGCGTATGCCTTCGCCCACCTCTTTCTCGTTTCCGTAGCCCTGTGCCGTGTCGATCAGGCGGAACCCGACCTTGATTGCATGGCATACTCTTTCTGCGGCATCATCCTTGACCAAGAACGTGCCGACTCCCAATTGCGGCATTTCCATGCCGTTGTTCAGTTTTACAGTTGGTACTTTATTCATTTCCTGTGCGTTTGTTTGAATTGCCATCCCCCATACAAAGGCAATGGCAAGGATTGTTTTCAATCTGTTTCTCATTCTATTTATTGTTTATCACATCGCCGTATATCCTCCGTCCATCGCCCAAGTCTGTCCGATGGCAAAGCCGGCATAGTCGCTGCAAAGGAGCAGCACCATCGAAGCGATTTCTTCTGCCTTGCCGACACGCCCCAACGGGATGGCGTCGATGACACGTGCCATGTGGTCGGGCGACTGCTCGATGGCCTGACGTACCATCGGTGTCTCGCAGGTGCCGGGGCAGATAGCGTTGATGCGGATTCCCTGCCGGGCATACTCCAACGCCGCCGATTTGGTCAGTCCCAGTACACCGTGCTTCGAGGCGTTGTAAGCCCCGATGCAGGGGATGCCTACCAGACCACCCTGCGACGAGCAGTTCACGATGGCTCCCTTGCCGTGCTTTTTCATCTCGACAAGTTCGTACTTCATACAGTTCCACACGCCACGCAGATTGACCGAAATTACCCGGTCGAAATCCCAGCCTTCGGTTTCCGCCAGATCTTCCCGCACGGCGGCATGTATGCCCACGTTATTATAGGCTATATCCAACTTGCCGAAAACAGCGACCGCCTTTTCGACAGCCGCTTTCACTTGTGCCTCGTCCGATACGTCGCACCTGATACCGATGGCGTTGTGTCCTTCCGCTTCCAGTTCCTTGGCACGGTCTGTTACCCGACTATCCAAATCGGCCATGACAACCGACGCACCGGCTTCGGCAAACATCCGTGCGGCGGCATAACCGATACCGCCAGCCGCACCCGTAATAAATGCCACTTTATTTTCAAAACGTATTTCCATAGTGAATCAAAGTTTTTCCGTATCAGACATATCACGGGTAATACTCACGCTTTGACGGACATAGAGCGTGTCATCATGTATAAGACGAACGGCAAGCCCGACAACGGAGGGGATGGTCGAAACATATCCTTTCGCCAGTTCGCCTTTGAAAGTCAATGTGTAATCATCCTTATCCCCGTCCCGTAAATACCCCGGACGAAGTACCGTGTAATCCAGACCGCTGTTTTCCACAATATCCGCCGCTTTGCGGTTTGGTATTTGGTCGGGATTGTTTCTAACATTGTCTTCATCGTCCATGTCCGCCGGAATCTCATCGTAGATTCCCACGGCTCCCATAAAGATAATACGGCGTAAACCGGCCTTCTTCATGGCTGATACCGTTTTTTCAGCGATAACGGGCAAATCGTCGCCCGATATGGCGCAATACACCACATGGCAACCCGCCATCGCCTGCTGCAAATCATCCGCTTTCATGGCGTCACAATCGACGACATGGCATCGCTCACTTTCGTGATAGCAAGCCGAGGCATGACGGGATGCAAGTGTCAGATGACACTCTTCGTCATTGCTCAGCTTCTCGACAAGAGCTTTCCCGAATGTTCCGGATGCTCCTAAAATCAGTATTCTTTTCATGCTTGAATTATTTTCGTTTTAACCAGTTGTTTCCGAATGAAGTCTGTTCGGTCTCCGCATGACCGCGTATGCCATATACCGGCAATCTGTCGAGTTCGGAATCCAGCCTGTCGAACTCTTCATCTGTCAGTTGCATTTCGCACGCCCGCAGATTCTCCATGATGCGCTCTTTGTTCTTCGAGCCGGGAATGGGCACGACATTCGTATATTTGCGGAGCATCCAAGCCAAAGAGACCTGCGCCGGAGTCGCCTGCTTTTCTGCGGCAAAACTCCTGAGCATTTCGACAATGGGTATATTGCCGGTTATGTTCTCCCGCTTCAGTTGTGGAACCCATACACGCACGTCATCGACCTGGCCGAACTCCGTATCCGGTGTAATTTTTCCGGATAAAAGTCCGCTGGCGACAGGTGAGAACGGCACAAAAGCAATCCCGTTTCCCACGCAAAAAGGAATGACATCTTTTTCAGAAGTGCGCTCCACCATAGAGTAGATATTCTGCACGGCACCTACGGGCGTTACGGCATGCGCCGCTTCAAGTTGAGCCTTGTCCACCGCCGAAATGCCCCATTCGCGGACAAGTCCCTCCTGAATGAGCCTGCCCATCGCATGGGCGACCTCCAGATAGTCCACCTCCATGTTGATGCGGTGCAGATAGTACAAGTCCACGTAATCGGTCTGCAAATTCTTTAACGAGCGTTCAAGGTGGCGGCGGATGGCAGCATAAACGGAGCCGCAATCTTCAACCGCCTCAGGCCGGATATGCAGTTTTGTGGCAATCACAACCTCATTGCGAAAGCCTCTGACCGCACGCCCGACAATCTCCTCGTTATGTCCGGGATAATAAAGCTCCTTCCCGTATCCTTCTGCCGTATCGAAAAAATTGCATCCATAGCCGAACGCTTCCCGAATGGCTTCTTCGGCATATCCTGCGCCCGGTACTTGGCCGTATCCGTGGGAGAATATCCCATACAGCCCATGCCTATTTCACTGACGCTTAAACTGCGAATCTTTCTTCTTTTCATAGCTTGCAGTTATCTACCCAGTTGCGAATGCTTTTCTCATCGGCACGATTAAGCAGGCGTCCCTCTCTCCAGTTCAGCGCGGGATAGGTTTTCTTCAACGCCGCCGCGCTGCCCGCGAGCGTGCTGCCTCCGGATGTGGCGAACGGGATGACTGTTTTGCCCTTCAGGTCGTGGCTTTCGATGAACGTATTGATAATGCGCGGCGCGAGGTCCCACCAGATGGGATAACCGATGAAGATGACATCGTAATCGGCGATGTTTTCCTTTCTGCCTTTGATTGCCGGACGCGATTTAGGGTCGTTCATCTCTACCGAACTGCGCGACCGCTTGTCATTCCAGTCGAGGTCGGCACTCGTATAGGGTTGTGCAGGCACAATCGCATAAAGCTCTCCGCCCGTAACATTCGCCAGTTTTTCGGCCGCTCGTGCCGTCGTTCCCGTCGCCGAGAAATAGGCTCCCAATATTTTATGGTTTGATCCTCCTTTGTTCATATCCTGTCTTTGTTGTGCGCCGGTGGCGGTAGCCATGCCGACCACCGACAGCAATATCAATAAAAATCTATACATGCGGCTGATTATTTAAGTTTGTCATACTCTTCGTCGGTAACGGGTTCCAGCCATTCATTGGAAGCGTTTTCGCCTGCAATCTCGAACGCCAGATGCGCGAACCAGCTGTCGGCTGCCGCACCATGCCAGTGCTTTACATTGGCCGGAATGTGGATGACCGTTCCGGGCAAAATCTCTATCGCCGGTTTGCCCTCTTCCTGATACCAGCCGCGCCCGGCCACACCGATAAGCATCTGTCCGCCGCCTTTCGTGGCTTTATGGATGTGCCAGTTGTTGCGGCAGCGAGGCTCGAAAGTCACGTTGGAAATATTCACCTGCTCACGCGAAACCGGTGCGAGGTAACTGTTGCCGGTGAAATATTGGGCATACGCCGTGTTGGGTTCGCCGATGGGGAAAATCATTTCGCGTTGGAATGCAGCTTTTGCATCCTCTCCGGTCGTCTCTTCCGCCCATACCTCTTTCGCCAGACGGAATGCCGCCCATGCCTTCGGCCAACCCGCGTAAAAACCGATATGCGTGATAATTTCGGCGATTTCGGTGCGGGTGATACCGTTGTTCTTCGCCGACTGCAAATGATATGTCAGCGAGTTGTCTGTGATACCTTGACTGATGAGCGAGGTAATCGTCACCAAGCTGCGGTCGCGAAGACCGAGCTTGTCGGTGCGGCTCCATACCTCGCCGAAAAGGACGTCGTCGTTGAGTTCTGCGAATTTCGGGGCGAACCCGCCTAACTGATCGTGCCCTGCTGTCTGTACTATCTTTTCCTGTGCCATAACATTAAATGTTAAAACGGTGAATACTGAAATTAAAATAATTCGGTTCATGATTCTTTATTGAATGAAGTTATTGATTCGGTTCGCGGGATTGAGCGGCGTCTGGTCAGACAACACCAGCGACTTGACCATGTGCAGCGTCCCCTGCTTGTATTTTTGGAAATGTTCGGAAGCGATATGCTTCTCGTAGGCTTCACGGCTCGCATAAGTTTCGAGGATGGTTACCTTGCAGGGATTCTCCTTTTCGCTGACTGCGTACATCGTCAATACGCCCGGTTCGGTACGCAGGGAGACTTCGCCCACCTCGGTCGCGTATTTCATGTACTCGTCGAGATGCTGCGGGTAAACCTCGATTTTCGACAGGCGCACGATACCGTCGGCGGTCATCGGCTCCTTGGCGCACATTCCCGGCTGCTTGTCCAAGTTCAGGCATTTGCCGATAATCTCTCCGGTGGCGATGTAGGAATAGGTCGGAAACTCGAACAGCACGGGTTTCAACCGTGTATAATCGAGTTTCCCGTTGCCGTCAAGCACTTCGGGTGCAGCGTAAGTGTTAGCGACGGAGCAGATGAAGTTGTCGAAGCCTTCGGTTTCGTAGATGTCCACTACGTCGCACTCCATCGTCAGCGGCGAGGCGTCGATTACGGGCGTGCCGTTCTCTCCCCAATGATAGTCGAATACGTTCGATTTATCGACCGATGCGCCGCTCACGCTGCCCACATAGTCGGCTTTCGGCAGCATTTCACGACTGACAAGGTTGATGGAGAGCTTCTTCGACTTCCTTATCCCTTGATTGGTATGATGGTTTTTGCTCATGCTCACGAGAATCCGGTCGTGGCCGATGATGCCCGTATGCCCTACAACGAGCCAGTTCACTTTGCCCTCAACCTCCGCACCGACAACGGTCATCGGTTTGGGATAGAGGGCAAGCAGGTTTCCGATATTCTTCTTTTCCATTTCCGTACTGTTTTGTTTGTTTCCCTCCTTTGCCGGTTGCGTATTGCACGATAACAAAAGGGAGAGAAACAAGATGATTCCTATTGATTTTCTCATCCTCAAAATGGTATTAAAGGCTTTGACGCAACACCTCGATTACATCCTCACGGGTAAGGACGACATAGCCGCTTTCATTGATGGGGCATGCATCGGCCATGCCTTCGAGTTGCGACGCATCGGCACCGCAAGCCGTGATATTCATTGCCAGTCCCATGTCACGCATCCACTCTTCCATTCTCAGCAGTCCTTCAACAGCAATATCCTTTTCGGTCTTACCATCAGAAGATATACCCCATACATTCTCCGCCAAGCGGCGGAATTTCTTCACCGCCTCTTCGGAACGCCCGATGAGCAGACGGTAATAAGCCCCGCTGACAGCCGAAAGCGTATGCCCGTGGGTTGCGTCGGTATAGGCTGCGACAGCCTGCCCCAGCATGTGTACCATCCAGTCGGTGGGTTTACCGCAGGCGAGAAGCCCGTTCAAGGCCCATGTCGCGGTCCACATGATGTTGCTGCGTGCTTCGTAATCATCCGGATTGCCGAGCACTTTCCGTGAGCTGACAACGAGGGAGCGCATCAGCCCTTCGGCGATGTAGTCGGTCGTGTTGTCGTCCGTTCCCGAAAGATATTGTTCCAATATGTGCGACATGATGTCGTAAATGCCGGCCACCGTATGGTGCTTGGGCACGGTATAGGTGTAAATAGGGTTGAGAATGGAGAAATCGGGATTGCGGAAGTAATAGAACTTCTTCCGGTTCTCGCTGTGCTTGGAGATGACGGAACAACTGTCCATTTCCGATCCCGTTCCCGCCATCGAGAGCACGCAGCCGACAGGAATCCACCGGCAGGTCATTTCCCCGAAGTTATTGAAATAATACTCCCACGGGTCATGTTCGCAGTAGGTAGAACCGGCTACCGCCTTGCAATAGTCGCAGACGGAACCGCCGCCGACGGCAAGAATAAAATCCACCGCTTCTTTCCTTGCGAGCGCCACGCCCTCCATCACCTTTTCGATGGTGGGATTGGGCATGACGCCCGACAATTCGACCGTCTGTTTTCCCGCTTTGCGGAGTTTCGCCTGTACCGCATCGTAAATACCGTTTTTGCGGATGGAACCGCCGCCGTACACCAGCATGACTTTTTCTCCGTACTTGCCCAGTTCCTGACTCAAATGCTCTAATGCGTTTTCCCCGAAGTATAGTTTCGTGGGATTGTGAAAAGTGAAATTGCCTAACATATCAATTTGTTTTTCAAGTTATTACTTGCTGTTAATATTCTTGATGAACCGTGCCGGGACGCCGCCCACGACCGTATTGGCCGCTACGTCTTTCGTGACGACCGCGCCTGCCGCAACAACGGCATTGTCACCGATGGTCACGCCTTGCAGAATGGTGGCGTTCGAGCCAACCCACACATTCCTGCCTAATACGATAGGTGCAGGATAAGTGGATTTTCGTTCTTCTGGTGCAAGACCGTGGTTGAGCGTGGCAAAGACCACATTATGACCTATCTGGCATCCGTCGCCTATCATGACTCCACCGTGGTCTTGAAAATGACAGCAGGCGTTGATAAACACATTTTCGCCTACGGTGATGTTTTTACCGAAATCCGCATAGAGGGGTGGAAAAACGCGCAATGATTGCGGAACTTCATAGCCGAACAGTTTGGATAACAGTCCACGTACTTCATCCGGCGTATGATAAGCCGTATTCAGACGGAAAGTGACGCGACGGGCTTCGTTGCTCATCTCGTCCATAAAACGGTGTATTTCCTCCGTATCAAGAGGCTTCCGTGTCTTTACGTATGTCTTGAAATCTTCTATCGTCATACTTATTGCCTTTCGAATTTTACCGTTATATCGCCTCCGATATTCAGAGCCTCGATGCCGTCACCGTCGATACGGCCTATTTTAATCAGGTCGTTGCTATGCGACCAGTTCTTCTTGCGACCGTTCCAACATGGAGTTGTAATCATTGTCGTATGCCGTTTCCGGCTCCACTTCAAGCATGTCGCAGTCGAGTGTCGTCTGAATCAGTTGCGCCACACGTTCGGTATTGTTCGTGCGGGAAGCATAAAGAACAAGGTAGCGACCGTTCCCACCGGGAACAGGCGTGTCGGGATTATCATCGGAATCATCACCGCTGCCCGGATTTTCCGGCTGTTCGGACTGTTCAGGAGTGAACGGCTCGTCAGAACCGCCTCCGCAAGCCGCCATGGACAAGACGGCAAGCAATAAAAACGGAATCAATAAAAACTTTTTCATCATTTATACTCTTTATTTGTCGATTTGGCTTTCGGTAAACGGGTCGGCACGGTGCCCCATAAGGTCGATTGCAGCATATTCCTTGTCGAACTCTTCCATTTCGTAGGGAGTGAGACGAACGGTTGCCGCACCGAGAAAATCATCCAGATGGTCGGGATTGGTCGTGCCGGGTATCGGGGCTATCCACGCCTTGCGCGAAAGCATCCACACGAGGGCGAACTGCGCCGGGGTGATGCCTTTGCGTTCCGCCCATTTGCGGACAAGGGCGACAAGCGGCATATTGTGCTTTAAGGCTTCGGGCGTGAATTGCGGCAGGTTCCATCGGCGGTCTCCCTGTTTGAAGCGGCTGTTCCCGTCGATTACCCCGGTAAGGAAAGCACGTCCCAACGGGCAATAGGGAACGAAACCGATGCCCAGTTCTTCAAGCGTCGGAAATATCTTCGTTTCTGGTTCTCGCCACCAGATAGCATATTCGCTCTGTACCGCTGATAAAGGACATACGGCATGGGCGCGACGGATGGAGCGTGCGCTGGCTTCCGACAGTCCCCAGTGCAATACCTTTCCCTCCTGCATCAAATCCTTGACCGTGCCGGCGACCTCTTCCATCGGCACGTTCGGATCGACACGGTGTTGGTACAAGAGGTCGATACGGTCTGTACGCAACCGCCGGAGCGACCCTTCCACCGCACGGCGGATATGGTCGGGTCGGCTGTTGAGTGCGGTCGGCTTGCCTTCCTCCACGCCGAAGCCGAACTTCGAACCGATTTTTACCTTGTCACGGAACGGGGCGAGTGCTTCGCCGACCCACTCTTCGCTGGTATAAGGTCCATACACCTCCGCCGTATCGAAAAAGGTCACACCCTT
>ERZ1027063.638-NODE-638-length-15055-cov-6.718733_pt1 | contig 15055 bp, 7 predicted proteins | sample MGYA00519423_ERZ1027063 | MGnify/ENA primary metagenome ERZ1027063 (study PRJEB26926, sample SAMN06164493) | human gut metagenome | biome: ENVO:00009003; feature: ENVO:2100002; material: ENVO:00002003 | host: Homo sapiens | place: USA | collected 2012 ...
ACCTGATCTGATGAAAGGAGCATAGGATTACAATGGCTGATTTTAACGAATACAAAGGCGTATGGGTCTTTTGCGAGCAGCGCCAGGGCGCACTGATGTCCACTGACTTCGAGCTGGTTAGCGAGGCCCGTAAGCTGGCCGACGAGCTGGGCTGCGAGGTCACCGGCCTGCTGCTGGGTGACAACGTTGAGGGCATTGCCAAGGAACTGGGCGGCTACGGTGCCGACAAGGTTCTGGTCTGCGACAGCCCCCTGCTGAAGGATTACACCACCGACGCATACGCAAAGGTCGTGTGCGATATGGTCAACGAGTACAAGCCTGAGGTGCTGCTGATCGGCGCTACCAACATTGGCCGTGACCTCGGCCCCCGCTGCGCAGCCCGTCTGCACACCGGCCTGACCGCCGACGCTACCCATCTGGATATCGATACTGCAAAGTACATCGACTTCCTGAAGGAGAGCTCCACCATCGACCTGTCCAAGCAGAAGTTCGATATGGAAGACCGCAACCTGAAGATGACCCGTCCCGCATTCGGCGGCCATCTGATGGCTACCATCATCTGCCCCCGCTTCCGTCCCCAGATGTCCACCGTGCGTCCCGGCGTTATGAAGAAGGCTCCCTTCGATCAGGCCAAGGCTGATGCCTGCCAGATCGTCAAGCCCGCCTTCAGCCTGACCGCTGAGGACATCAAGACCGAAGTGCTGAGCGTGGAGAAGGCCGCTGAGAAGCTGGTCGACCTGATCGGCGCAGATGTCATTGTCTCCGTTGGTCGTGGTATCAGCAAGGATGTCAACAAGGGCATCGAGCTGGCCGAGCAGCTGGCAGCCGCTCTGGGCGGCGGTGTCGTGGGCGCTTCCCGTGCCGTCACCGATGCAGGCTGGATGACCGCTGACCATCAGGTCGGTCAGACCGGCAAGACTGTGCACCCCAAGATCTATGTGGCTCTGGGTATCTCTGGTGCCATCCAGCACACCGCCGGTATGCAGGATTCTGAGTGCATCATCGCTGTCAACAAGAACGAGGGTGCTCCCATCTTCGGCGTTGCTGACTACGGCATCGTGGGCGATCTGTTCAAGGTCGTGCCCGAGCTGATCAAGCAGATCGAGGCAGCAAAGGCTGCTCTGTGATCATCTGACCCGAGCATAGTTCAATAGCATAGCCTGAATTGTGAGAGGCCGTTGCACATTTTTTGTGCAGCGGCCTCTTTTTTGTGTTTTTTATAAAGGAGCTGTTGTGCCGGGTACTGCACAGCGGCTCCGATTTGCTCCACAGGAAAGGAACGCAGAAGGGAACACAGCGAAGCGCCACAAAAACGTACACAGAAACCACGATATGCAAAGCGGTGCATATAAATACAGTAATATACAAAACGAAACGCACCGAAGTGTCCCAAAAAGTGTGCGGAAGCTGTTGCACTTGGCTTGTTTTGGCGAGAAGCGCAACACAACTGTAACGTTTTCGGACTCTTTGTTACGCTTGAGTTGCGATAAAAAGGCGAGAATTTTTTAAAAAATCTGTATTTTTCTGCAAATCAACCTCTAAACCTCTTGACGTCTGTATGGTTTTGTGATACTCTTGTTGCACAAGAGTTGCGGATGTGATACGAAAGAGTTGCAAACGAGTTGCAATATCCAAGATCACACTGCATAAGGCAACAGACCGGAGGCAATCTTATGAAGCGTGCAATGAGTACCGTGAAGAATATCGCAGCAGCTGCAATGACGCTGGCTGTGTTTTTTGGCTTTGCAGGCTTCAAGCCCGTCACCGCAAACGCTGCACAGGCTGCCATGCCTGCCACCGCTTCTGTGGAAGAAGAGAACTCCTACTTTGAGGAAGACGCTTACCAGCGCAGCTTCCTGACCCTGATCAATAACGAGCGTGCACAGGCTGGTCTGGCTCCTGTTGCTCTGGGCGACAGCAACCACAACGCCGCTGCAATGGAGCGTGCCGAAGAGCTGGCAGTTTCTTACTCCTACGTTCGTCCCAACGGTCAGCGCGATTTCACCGTTCTGGCAGAGAACGGCATCAGCGATGTCTCCATCGGCGAGAACTACATGGCCGGCTGCTCCACCCCCGATTCCGCAATGGATCAGTGGATGGCTACCGACTTCACCCGTGAGCGTATCCTGAACGCCGATGCTACCACCGTGAGCGTTGGCTACTATGAGGGCGGTGTTTACAATAACTATTGGGTGCTGATCTTCTCTTACCCCGAAAATTCTCACACCGAGGATTACCGTCAGGAAGTTCTGAATCTGGTCAATGCCCAGCGCGCAAAGTACGGTCTGACTGCTCTGGAAATGGGCGATGACGCGCTGACCGCCGCTGCACAGACCCGCGCCGAGGAGATCTCCGTTGTGAACTCCCACGTCCGTCCCGATGGTTCCAAGTGCTTCACCGTCCTGAAGGACTACGGCGTCACCGATACCCCCACCGGCGAGAATGCCGCATGGGGCAGCGTCTCTCCTGAAGAGGTCGTCAACGCATGGATGAACTCCGAAGGCCATCGTGCCAATATCCTGAACCCTGAGGCTCGCAAGATGAGTGTTGGTTACTACTACAACAGCAACAGCACTTGGGGCCATCAGTGGATCCAGATCTTTACCAAGTGATTAACTGCTTTCTTCTTATAAAAAGACTGGCGGGGCCGCAAGGCTTCGTCAGTCTTTTTATTTGCGCCCGTTTGTGTTATACTTATTCTGAGTTATTATCAGGAGGATCTAACGTGGAGGATTACCGCACCGTCCGGGGCACGGCCACCGGTGAATACGAAGAGAAAAAAAGCCGCTTTATCGCACAGCTTTCCTTTGCTGACAGTGAGGAAGCCGCTGTGGCCTTTCTGGAGCAGGTGCGGGCAGCCAACCGCACCGCGCGGCACAATGTTTACGCCTACCGCCTGCGGGCGGGCAACCGCGAGCGCTATTCCGATGACGGCGAGCCGGCCAAGACTGCCGGTACGCCCGCGCTGGAAGTGCTGCAGCACAGCGGCCTGACAGACCTGATCGTGGTGGTCACCCGTTACTTTGGCGGGGTGCTGCTGGGCACCGGCGGCTTGGTGCGCGCCTACACTACCGCCACTGCCCGTGCGCTGGAAAACGCCGAGGTGGTCACGGTGCGCAGCGTGGTGGAATTACAAGTGACCGTGGACTACGCCCTTTACGAGCGTGCGTCCCTGCTCATTGATGCTGCCGGGGCAAAGCAGGCACCGCCGGAGTTTACAGACCGGGTCACCCTGCGCTGGCAGATGCCGGAGCATACCGAAGCCCCGCTGCTGGAGCAGCTGCGAGAACTGACCCGGGGCAGCGCTCAGGTAACGGTGTCTGACCCGTTCTACGCACCATTTTAAAAAACAAAGTCTTTTTTGCAAACCGACACCGAACTTCCCCCTTCGACATGGCCGATGTGTTACAATTGCCGTAGCGCAGCAATTGGGATCGGCTGTGCGCAGAGGGGAGGGGAGAAGCCCGAAAAACAAAAGGAGAATCTGTATGGATGTGCGCCGGAGAACCGAGGAAATCGAGCACCTTACCTTTGCGCCTTGGGCGACCTTCAGCGATGCAAGCCGTGGCCGCGCCGTACCGGAGCCGCAGGACCCGCTGCGCCCGGTGTTCCAGCGGGATCGCGACCGGGTGCTGCACTGCAAGGCCTTCCGGCGTCTCAAGCAGAAAACGCAGGTGTTCCTCTCGCCGGAAGGCGATCTGTACCGCACCCGGTTGACCCATACGCTGGAGGTCTCGCAGATTGCCCGCACCATCGCACGCGGTCTGCGCCTGAACGAGGATCTGACCGAGGCCATCAGCCTTGCGCATGATCTGGGGCACACTCCCTTTGGCCACGCAGGCGAAAAGGCACTGAACGACCTTTGCCCGGACGGCTTCCACCACTATATGCAAAGCCTGCGTGTGGTGGATCGGCTGGAAAAGGACGGCGAGGGGCTCAATCTGACATGGGAGGTGCGCAACGGCATCGTTACCCACACCAAGGGCACATGGGCGGCCACTCCGGAAGGGCGCATCGTGCGCTTGGCAGATCAGATTGCCTTTGTCAACCACGATATTGAGGACGCCGTGCGCGCCGGTGTGCTGGACGCTGCCACCCTGCCCAAGGACTGCACGGCAGTGCTGGGGCAGACCAAATCTGCCCGCATCACCACTATGATCAACAGCATCCTCACCCACAGCGAGGGGGATGTCCGCATGGGCACCGAGGAATACGAGGCTTTTCTCGCTTTGCGGGATTTCATGTACGCCACCGTGTATGTGGACAAAAACGCCAAGCGCGAGGAGCAGAAGGTGGACAAGCTTATCGCGGAACTGTACGAGTACTACCTGACCCATGTGGATCAGATGTCCAACTTTTATGTGCAGCTGGCCTATCAGGAGGGACGGGAACGCGCCGTCACCGACTACATCAGCGGTATGAGCGACGAGTTTGCCATCCGCACTTTTGAAGAACTGTTCGTGCCCCAGAAATGGCACGTCCTTTAAAACTGGAGAGGTCGTTTAAAACAACATGATCCCACACGAATACATCGAGGAGCTCACCCGCCGCACCGACATTGTGGAGCTGGTGGGCAGCTATGTGCAGCTCAAGCGCAAGGGACGGCTATACGGCGGTCTGTGCCCCTTTCACAGCGAAAAAACGCCGTCCTTCTATGTATACCCTGACACTCAAAGCTTTTACTGCTTCGGCTGTCAGGCAGCCGGAGATGCCATCAGCTTTGTCAAAAAGATCAACAATATCAGCAGCGGCGAAGCTATCAAGATGCTGGCTTCCCGCGCCGGTATGCCGGAGCCGCAGGAGGACGACAAGACCGGACGTCTGCGCAGCCGGGTGCTTTCCATGAATAAGGAGGCCGCCCGCTTCTTCCACGCCTGCCTGAACTCTACCGTGGAGGAGGCACGGCAGGCGCGCGCTTACTGGCGGCGGCGCGGGCTGGACGATAAGACCATCGTCCGGTTCGGGCTGGGCTATGCCCCCAACGATGGGCAGGCACTGTACCAGTACCTGCGGGATAAGGGCTACAACCAGCAGGAACTGGACGCCAGCGGCTTGTTCAAACGCAGCCAGTCCGGGCGCATCTACTGTCTGTTCTGGAAGCGTGTCATGACCCCTATCTTTGACCTGCGCGGCAACATCATTGCCTTTGGCGGGCGCGTGATGGACGACTCCAAGCCCAAATACGTCAACAGCCCGGAAACGCTGGTCTACCACAAATCCGAGACGGTGTTTGCCATGCAGATCGCCAAGCGCAGCGCCTCCCGGCGGTTCGTGCTGTGCGAAGGCTACATGGATGTCATCAGTATGCAGCAGGCGGGCATCGATACCGCCGTCTGCGCCTGCGGCACCGCCCTGACCCCCGGACAGGTGCGCATCATCAGCGAATATGCCGATGAGGTCATTCTGAGCTATGACTCGGACGAGGCTGGCCAGAAGGCGACCCTGCGCTCACTGGAACTGTTCCGCAACAGCCCGGTAAAGGTGGGCGTTTTGCAGATTCCCGGCGCAAAGGACCCGGACGAATACATCAAAAAATACGGCCCGGAGCGTTTTCAGGCACTTCTGGACGGGGTGGGCAATGCGCTGGACTTCCGGCTCAAGCGCCTGCGAGACCAGTATGATCTCTCGCAGGATGCGCAACGGCTGCAATATGTAAAGGAAGCCGTGGAGATGCTGGCCGAGCGCTCCAACCCCACTGAGCAGGAGGTGTACGCCGGGCGGCTGGCAGAGGAGACCAACATCTCCAAAACCGCCATTCTGGCGCAGCTGGGCACCGCAGTAAAGCGGGCGGGCGGCAAGTACCGCCGGGAGAAAAACCGCGAGCTGCTGCGCTCCGGTGAGATGGATCAGATCAAGGTGCCTTACAGCGCAGGCGGCAGTCAGGCGCTGGGCATCGCCAGCGCCCAGCAGCGGCTGCTGGCAGCCATCCTGCGGGAGCCGCGCTATCTGGAACTGGCCAAGCAGCAGTTGACGGCGGAGCAATTCATCCAGCCGCAGCAGAAGGAACTATACGAAGCGATGCTCAATTGCAGCCGGGAGGGTGTGGAACTCAGCCTGACTGCACTGCGGGCATTTGTAAGTGAAGAAGCATTGAATGAACTGAGCCGGCTTGCGGCACAATACAGCGATGTGAACTGCACCCCGGACGATATCCGTCTGTATCTGGACAGAATCGCCCGGGGAATGCCGGTTGCTAGCAAAGCTGCTGCAATGTCCGGCGATGAGATCACACAGTATCTTCAGTCGATGCGCGAAAAAAAGCAGGGGACGCTGCCCGAACAAGACTGATCCCTGTTTTCCCTCCGGCTGGAGCTGGAGAGAAAAGGAGCAGGAATCATGCAGAAATTGTCGCAAACGGAAGAACTTGCCCGCAGCCTTGCCGCAAAGGCTCACCGTCACACCCTGACCACGGAGCAGATCAGCCGTGCCATGGAAGAAGCGGATTTTGATATTGCACAGCTGGACGAGCTTTACGCGGCGCTGGAGCAGCGGGGCGTTCATCTGGCAGAGGAGGAGCCTGCCGAGCTGCCTGTGCTGGATGATGCCCAGATCGGCAGGCTGGAGAATGAACTATCCTCGGAGGGTGTGGCACTGGATGATCCGGTCAAGACCTATTTAAAGGAGATCGGCCGGGTGCCGCTGCTGACCGCCGGACAGGAGATGGCGCTGGCAAAGGCTGCCCGGGCCGGGGATGCAGAGGCCCGCCGCGCTTTGAGCGAGGCAAACCTGCGGCTGGTGGTATCGGTAGCCAAGCGCTACGCCGGGCGTGGACTGCCTTTTCTGGATCTCATTCAGGAGGGCAACCTCGGCCTGATGAAGGCTGCTGAAAAGTTTGAGCCGGAGCGGGGCTTCAAGTTCTCCACCTATGCAACCTGGTGGATCCGTCAGTCCATCACCCGCGCCATTGCGGATCAGGGGCGCACCATCCGCATCCCGGTGCATCTGGTGGAGAGCATCAACCGGGTCAAGAAAACGGCAGGCGATCTGCTGCACAAAAATGGGCGGGAGCCCACCGTGGAGGAGATCGCCGCCGCACTGGATATGGAACCGGACAAGGTGCGGGAGCTGCTGCAACTGTCGCAGGAACCCATCAGTCTGGAAACGCCGGTGGGGGAGGAAGAGGACGCTCATCTGGAGGACTTTATTCAGGACGAGGACGCCGGTGTCCCGGTGGACGAAGCCGGGCGCCAGCTGCTGCGGCGGGAACTGCTGCACGTCCTTAAAAGCCTGACGCCCCGGGAGGAGAGGGTCATCACCCTGCGCTTTGGTCTGGAGGATGGCCGCGCCCGCACCCTGGAAGAACTGGGCAAGGAGTTCAACGTGACCCGGGAGCGGGTGCGGCAGATCGAAGCAAAGGCGCTGCGCAAGCTGCGCCACCCCAGCCGCGCAAAGCTGCTGCGGGATTATCTGGACGAGTGAGCATTCTGTATAATAGGACAAGGCCGCTGCACGGCGTTCCGTGCGGCGGCCTCTTCTTTTGCGGCGGGGAAGTGGAAAAGTAATACCTCCGGGCGCAAGAGCAAAGATAGACAAATTGCACAAGGGTGTTATGTACAGGAACGTGCAAAATAAAAAAATCAAGTACTTGGAAAGTAAACGGCTACACACTGCCGGGCGTTCGAAAACAAACCGAAAATTAAATTTATTTCGGCAAAAAACTGAAAAATGGCTTGACAACAGGGGTTTTGGGGTGTATACTGCATTAGTATCACATAATGGACTAGTGCGTCAAAAAGGGAGCTGTGATGGCTGCCACTTGAGGGGTCACCCCGAAAAGTTTGTGCAAAATGCCGGAAGGTTCCACAGGACGCGGGTCGAATTATGTGTGTCTGCTCAAATTTGACCCGCGTATACGACATCCCGTAGAATATAAAAGTAAGGAGTGGTTGATTTTATGATGAAAGTCAAGCCCGTAAAGCTCGGCAAAACCGAGCGCATGAGCTTCTCCCACATCGACGAAGTCATCAGTATGCCGAACCTGATCGAGGTGCAGAAGAACTCGTATCAGTGGTTCCTGGATGAAGGCCTGAAGGAGGTCTTCCACGATATCGGCACCATTGAGGACTACACCGGCAATCTGGCACTGAGCTTTGTGGACTTCCGGCTGGATAAGGAGCCGAAGTACAGCATCAAGGAGTGCAAGGAGCGCGACGTTACCTTTGCAGCCCCCCTGCGCGTCACTGCCCGTCTGCTGAACAAGGAGACCGGCGAGGTGAAGGATCAGGAGATCTTCATGGGTGACTTCCCCCTGATGACCGACGCAGGCACCTTTGTCATCAACGGTGCCGAGCGTGCAATCGTCAGCCAGCTGGTCCGTTCTCCCGGTGTGTTCTACGGCCATGCGAAGGATAAGGTCGGCAACGACCTGTACAGCGCCACCATGAACCCCAACCGCGGTGCATGGCTGGAGTACGAGACCGATGCCGCCAACGTGTTCTATGTCCGTATCGATAAGAACCGTAAGCTGCCCGTCACCGTGCTGTGCCGTGCACTGGGCCTGTCCTCTAACGAGGATATCCTGAACTACTTCGGCGAGGACGAGCGCATTCTGGCCACGCTGGAAAAGGATACCACCAAGAACCGCGAGGAGGGCCTGCTGGAGGTCTACCGCAAGCTGCGCCCCGGCGAGCCCCCCACGGTGGAGTCCGCTACCAGCCAGATCGATATGCTGTTCTTCGATCCGCGCCGGTACGACCTGTCCCGCTTCGGCCGCTATAAGATGAATAAGAAGCTGTCTCTGGCACGCCGCATCATGGACCATGTGGCCGCAGAGAACGTGGTGGATCCCTTCACCGGCGAGATCCTTGTCGAGGCCGACAAGAAGATCGACCGCAAGCTGGCTGAGCAGATCGATGCTGCCGGCGTGAATCTGGTCGTGCTGAAGATCGATGATCCCATGAAGGATCAGCCCCACAAGGTCAAGGTCATCACCAACGGCTGCGTGGACGCACAGGCCATCATCGACAGCTACTACCCCGCATTCAAGGGTGTGGATGTCAAGGAGTGCGGCATCAACGAGCGCTGCTGCCTCAAGGAGCTGCGCAAGATCCTTGATAACGCCTCCAGCGCCGAGGAGGTCATGGAGAGCCTGAAGAAGGATCACGACCTGCTCATTGGCCGTACCGTCACCATCGACGATATCCTGTCCTCTATCAACTACCTGAACGGTCTGGGCTACGGCATCGGCACCACCGATGATATCGACCATCTGGGCAACCGCCGTATCCGCAGCGTGGGCGAGCTGCTGCAGAACCAGTTCCGCATCGGTTTCTCCCGTATGGAGCGCGTCATCCGTGAGCGTATGACCCTGCAGAGTCAGGATCAGAGCGTCATCACTCCGCAGGCACTGATCAACATCCGTCCTGTGGTGGCAGCCATCAAGGAGTTCTTCGGCTCCTCTCCGCTGTCTCAGTTCATGGACCAGAATAACCCTCTGGCTGAGCTGACCCACAAGCGCCGTCTGTCTGCTCTGGGCCCCGGCGGTCTGAGCCGTGACCGCGCAGGCTTCGAAGTCCGCGACGTTCATTACAGCCACTATGGCCGTATGTGCCCCATTGAGACCCCTGAAGGCCCCAACATCGGTCTGATCTCCTATCTGGCATCCTACGCCAAGATCAACGAGTACGGCTTCGTGGAGGCTCCCTACCGCAAGGTCAAGAAGATCTACGACGAGAACAACAATCTCATCGAGCAGGTCGTCACCGACGAGGTGGAGTATATGACCGCCGATGTGGAGGACGAGTACGTTGTGGCACAGGCCAACGAGCCGCTGGATGAAGGCAAGCACTTCATCCGTCCCCGTGTGTCTGCCCGCCGCCGCGACGAGATCTTGGAAATCGACGCAGAGAAGGTCGATTACATGGACGTTTCTCCGCGAATGATGGTCTCTGTTGCTACCGCTTGCATCCCCTTCCTGGAGAACGATGACTGTAACCGTGCACTGATGGGCTCTAACATGCAGCGTCAGGCAGTGCCTCTGATGGTCACCCAGCAGCCCATTGTTGCTACTGGTATGGAGTACAAGGCTGCTACCGATTCCGGCACTGCTGTGCTGGCCAAGAGCAACGGCGTTGTGGAAAAGGTCGATGCCGACCATGTTGTGGTGCGCAACGAGCAGGGCGCTCTGGAGGATTATTCTCTGATCAAGTTTGCCCGCTCCAACGCAGGCACCTGCATCAACCAGCGCCCCATCGTAGAAGTGGGCGAGACCGTCACCGCCGGTCAGGTGCTGGCCGATGGCCCCGCAATGCGCAACGGCGAGATCTCTCTGGGTAAGAACGCCCTGATCGGCTTCATGACCTGGGAGGGCTACAACTACGAGGACGCCGTCCTGCTGAACGAGAAGATCGTCCGTGAGGACGTTTACACCTCGATCCACATTGAGGAATATGAGACCGAGTCCCGCGACACCAAGCTGGGACCCGAAGAGATCACCCGCGACATCCCCAACGTCTCTGAGGATGCTCTGAAGGACCTGGACGAGCGCGGCATCATCCGCATCGGCGCCGAGGTCAAGAGCGGTGATATTCTGGTCGGTAAAGTCACCCCGAAGGGCGAGACCGAGCTGACCGCTGAGGAGCGCCTGCTCCGTGCCATCTTCGGCGAGAAGGCCCGCGAGGTGCGTGACACCTCTCTGCGTGTGCCTCACGGCGAGTACGGCATCATCGTGGACGTCAAGGTCTTCACCCCGGAGAACAGCGACGAGCTGCAGCCCGGTGTGCGCGAGGTCGTCCGCTGCTACATCGCTCAGAAGCGTAAGATCAGCGTCGGCGATAAGATGGCAGGCCGTCACGGCAACAAGGGTGTCGTTTCCCGCATCCTGCCGCAGGAGGATATGCCCTACCTGCCCGACGGCACCCCGCTGGACATCGTGCTGAACCCCCTGGGCGTTCCTTCCCGTATGAACATCGGTCAGGTGCTGGAAGTCAACCTTGGCTATGTTGCCAAGGCCCTTGGCTGGCATGTGCAGACCCCCGTGTTCGATGGCGCGCACGAATCCGATATCCGTGACTGCCTGGCCGAAGCCCGCGATAAGTGGCATGGCGACCATGCACCGGAATATCCCACCAAGCTGCCCCGCCTGATGGGCGATAAGGGCCACATCATTGATTTCAGCAAGATCGACCTGACCGATGATGGCAAGACCACCGTTTACGATGGCCGTACCGGCGAAAAGTTCCCCTCCAAGGTTACTGTCGGTTATATGTACTACCTCAAGCTGCATCACCTGGTTGATGATAAGATCCATGCCCGTTCCACCGGCCCGTACTCTCTGGTTACCCAGCAGCCTTTGGGCGGCAAGGCCCAGTTCGGCGGCCAGCGTTTCGGCGAAATGGAAGTTTGGGCTCTGGAAGCTTATGGCGCGGCTTACACCCTGCAGGAAATCCTGACTGTCAAGTCTGACGACGTTGTGGGCCGTGTCAAGACCTACGAAGCAATCGTCAAGGGCGAAGATGTGCCGAATCCGGGCATCCCCGAAAGCTTCCGCGTTATGCTGAAAGAACTGCAGAGCCTTGGCCTGGATATTGTTGTTCAGGATAAGGAAGGCAACGCTGTTGATATGCGTCAGGAATATGACGATGACGATGCCAACTTTGACAACAGCGATATCGGTGATAATGTTCTGCTGGAAAGCGAGCTGCAGGATGATTACAGTGTCAAGGATGCCGATGAAGGCTTTGACGACGACCTGGGCGATGAGGAGCCGGATGAAGCTTCTCTGGCACAGATCGAAGCCGACAATGGCGACGACCTGTTCGACGGTGAATGATCGGAATGCTGTTTACGTCACGATTAAATGAGAGGGTTCGCTGAATGGAAAATAAAGAGTTCGATTCTATCAAGATCGGCCTTGCTTCTCCCGACCAGATCCGTGCCTGGAGCTATGGCGAGGTCAAGAAACCTGAAACCATCAACTACCGCACCCTGAAGCCGGAGCGCGACGGCCTGTTCTGCGAGCGCATTTTTGGACCTACCAAGGACTGGGAATGCCACTGCGGCAAGTATAAGCGCATCCGCTATAAGGGCAAGATCTGCGATAAGTGCGGTGTCGAAGTTACCCGCGCTAAGGTCCGCCGCGAGCGCATGGGCCACATTGAGCTGGCTGCACCCGTTTCGCACATCTGGTATTTCAAGGGCATTCCCAGCCGCATTGGCCTGATGCTGGACATCGGCCCCCGCCAGCTGGACAAGGTGCTCTACTTTGCAAACTATATCGTTACCGATCCCGGCTTTACTCCGCTGGAGAAAAAGCAGCTCCTGACCGAACGCGAGTACAAGGAGATGCGGGAAAAGTACGAGGATACCTTTGAAGCCGGCATGGGCGCCGAAGCCGTCCAGAAGCTGCTGGCTGAGATCGACCTGGAAGCTCTGTCCGCAGAGCTGCATGAGGAACTGGAAAAGGCTACCGGCCAGAAGCGTGTCCGCCTGTTGAAACGCCTGGAGTGCGTTGATGCATTCCGCCTGTCCGGCCAGCGCCCGGAGTGGATGATCCTGAACGTTGTTCCGGTCATCCCGCCGGATATCCGCCCCATGGTCCAGCTGGATGGCGGCCGCTTTGCGACTTCCGACCTGAACGATCTGTACCGTCGCGTCATCAACCGCAACAACCGTCTGAAGCGCCTGCTGGAGCTGGGCGCTCCCGACATCATCGTGCGCAACGAAAAGCGCATGCTGCAGGAAGCAGTTGACGCCCTGATCGATAACGGCCGCCGCGGCCGCCCGGTCACTGGCCCCAACAACCGCGCCCTCAAGAGCCTTTCCGATATGCTGAAGGGCAAGCAGGGCCGCTTCCGCCAGAACCTGCTGGGCAAACGTGTTGACTACTCTGGCCGTTCCGTTATCGTTGTCGGCCCTGAGCTGAAGATGTACCAGTGCGGTCTGCCCAAAGAGATGGCTCTGGAGCTGTTCAAGCCCTTCGTTATGAAGGACCTGGTCCAGAAGGGCATTGCCTCCAACATCAAGGCTGCCCGCAAAAAGGTCGAGCGTGCTTCCACCGAGGTGTGGGACTCTCTCGAAACCGTCATCAAGGGCCATCCCGTTCTGCTGAACCGTGCACCTACCCTGCACCGCCTGGGCATTCAGGCATTTGAGCCCGTTCTGGTCGAAGGCCACGCCATCAAGCTGCACCCGCTGGTTTGCACCCCCTTCAACGCTGACTTCGACGGCGACCAGATGGCTGTCCATCTGCCGCTGTCCACCGAAGCACAGCGCGAAGCCAAGATGCTGATGCTGGCTTCTGGCAACCTGCTGAAGCCGTCTGACGGCGAACCCGTCACCGTGCCCACGCAGGATATGATCCTGGGCTCTTACTACCTGACCATGGTCAACCCCGAAGACCCCGGCCACGACAAGGTGTTCCGCGATGAGGACGAAGCCCTGATGGCTTACGCCGAGCATATCGTCACCCTGCAGGCTCCCGTTAAGGTGCGCCGCACCATGGACTTTGGCAACGGCCCCGAAACCGCCCTTGTCACCACTACTGTCGGCAAGATCATCTTCAACACCCCCATCCCGCAGGATCTGGGCTATGTGGATCGCACCGACCCCGAACATAAGTTCGATTACGAAGTCGATTTCCAGGTCACCAAGAAGAAGCTGCCCGACATCATCAGCCGCTGCCTGACAAAGCATGGCACCAAGCGCTGCGCTATCATGCTGGACCACATCAAGGCACAGGGCTATAAGTATTCCACCCTTTCCGCCATCACCGTTGCCGTGCCTGACGCTATCATCCCCGAAGAGAAGCCGGAGATCCTGGCTGCGGCTGACAAGAAGGTTGAAAAGGTCATGAAGAACTTCAACCGTGGTCTTATCTCTGATGAAGAGCGCTATAAGAACACCGTTGAGATCTGGCAGGCAGCTACCGAGGAAGTTTCCAACGCTCTGTCTACCAACCTGAAGACCCACCACCAGCGCAACCCCATCTATATGATGTCCGACTCTGGTGCTCGTGGTTCTATGGACCAGATCAAGCAGCTGGCCGGCATGCGCGGCCTGCTGGCTAACACCGCAGGTAAAACCCTGGAAATGCCTATCCGTGCAAACTACCGCGAAGGCCTGAACATCTTGGAGTACTTCATCTCTTCTCGAGGCGCTCGTAAAGGTTTGACCGATACCGCACTGCGTACTGCTGACTCTGGCTACCTGACCCGCCGTCTGGTTGACGTTTCTCAGGAAGTCATCATCCGCGAGGAAGACTGCCACGCTACCGAGGGTATCCTCGTCAGCGAGATCAGCGAAGGCAACGCTACCATCGAAAGCTTCTCCGAGCGTCTGATTGGCCGTTATGCTCTGCATGACGTGATGGATCCCAAGACCGGCGAACTCATTGTGTCCAAGGACAAGATGATGGATATGTTCGACGCTGAAAAGATCAAAGCTGCCGGTATTACCGAGCTGGAGATCCGCAGCGTGATGACCTGCCGTGCTCACGTTGGCGTCTGTGCCCGCTGCTACGGCTCCAACATGTCCAACGGCCAGTGCGTTAAGGTCGGTGAATCCGTCGGTATCATTGCGGCACAGTCCATCGGCGAACCCGGTACCCAGCTGACCATGCGTACCTTCCATACCGGCGGTATCGCATCTGCTGAAGATATTACTCAGGGTCTTCCGCGTGTTGAAGAACTGTTCGAGAGCCGCCGCCCGAAGGCAATGGCTATCATGTCCGAGATCGCCGGTACCGTCCATATTGATGATACCAAGAAGAGCCGCCACGTTGAAGTGACCGGTGTTGACGATAACGGCGCACCGGTTACCAAGAGCTACCTGATCCCGTTCGGCCACCGCCTGAAGGTGATGGAGGGCGATGTACTCGTCAAGGGCGCACTGTTGACCGAAGGCCATGCTTATCCGCAGGATATCCTGGCTGTCAAGGGCCGCATTGCTACCCAGAACTACCTGATCAGCGAAGTCCAGAAGGTTTACCGTCTGCAGGGCGTTGAAATCAACGATAAGCATATCGAAGTTATCGTCCGCCAGATGATGCGTAAGGTTCGCATTGACGATGCAGGTTCCAGCGAGTTCATCATGGGCAGCGTTGTCAACCGCCGCGATG
>ERZ1027063.645-NODE-645-length-14922-cov-6.084953_pt1 | contig 14922 bp, 14 predicted proteins | sample MGYA00519423_ERZ1027063 | MGnify/ENA primary metagenome ERZ1027063 (study PRJEB26926, sample SAMN06164493) | human gut metagenome | biome: ENVO:00009003; feature: ENVO:2100002; material: ENVO:00002003 | host: Homo sapiens | place: USA | collected 2012 ...
AAGATATTCATATTATTTTCAATCACTGTCTGAAGTTCTTTCTCAAGTGTGACAGTACCGCTTTGATATTCTTTTACCGTGCCCTTTATGTTAAAAAGTTTTGTGTCAGCCATCGTATTCTCCATCCCTTTCGTCATTGGTAAATTCCATAACATCTCCGATATTGACATCTAACACAACGCAGATTCTATTGAGCACGGACAGTGTAACTTCCTCATCCCGCCGCAGCCGGGTCATGGTGTTCGGCGCGATGCCTGCCGCTTTGCGCAGATCAGCCTTACTCATCTTTTTATCAACGAGCAGTTTCCAGAGCTTATTATACGAAATAGCCATTTCCGTTCGACCTCCGGCTACAAATATCGTTTTAATTATACATCTTTCCCGATCATAAGGCAAGAGAGCTTCGCATCGTGTTGCGAAACTCTCTAATTTCAAAAAACAGCTTGCATGCAAGACTCTCACGCATAGATCGTTCGTATATTGGGGCAGCAGTTTTGCTTTACGTTTTCCGCTCAGCGTCAACATCATAAGGGCTTGGGATTATCCCAAAATCGCCGTGTGTCCGGACAGCGGCTGTGCTTGCTATTCTCTCAAATCTCAATATCCGCAGATCATGATGCCCCCGCTTTTTCGAAAGCGGGGACATTTTTCCTTCTCCGATACTTAAAAAAACGGTGGAAAAATGTCCGTTGTATGGTAGAGGGCTTTTGGGAAATATCGCGCAACTTTTTCCGGACAAAAGGCGAAAACATGTCCGTGTGTTATATAGAAGGAAAATTTTTCGCGCTACCCCCTAATTTGCAAAAATTTTGTCCGTTGTAAAGTGAAGGGCAACCAAGCGACAATTCCCTCGTTCTCAAAAATTTTTTTTCGCCACTACCAAGTTTTTGAGAAAAAATGTCCGTTGTATTGTGAAAGGAGTGTTTCAATATGCCGGATCGCACGCGACCCATCCGCAAGGAAATCTGCCTAAACGAGCAAGAACTGAGCCTAATCCGCCACAAGATGAACCAACTCGGCACCTGCAATTTCGGCGCGTATGCCCGCAAGATGCTGATCGACGGCTACATCATCAAGGTGGACTACACCGAGCAGAAGAAGCTGGCCGCTGCCGTCAGCCGTGCCGCCTCGAACATCAACCAGATTTGCCGCCGCATCAACAGCACCGGGCGCTGCTATGAGGACGACGTTGCCGAGCTGAAAGCGCAGCAGGCCGAGATCTGGGAGCTGCTGAAAGCGCGGCAGAAAGATGAGCTTTGATCAAAACGGGGTTTTCCATGTGTGGGTTTTCCGTCACCGATTTTCCGGACGGTGGACAAGCTGACGCTCTGGAGCGTACCGTAACCGGATTTCAGGACGACGGTTTTCGTGCCCTCCATCGGGGCCGAAATTCATCCTCTAACTAATAAGAAATAAATCAACTCTCAAAAGAATCAATCTATCAATCCAATCAATACACCTGATGGGATGGATGGGACAGGAGGTCAGATGAAAACTTTTTGCAAGCTCACGACGCAGAGCCCGGCGGCGTCCTATGTACCGCTTCCAAGGTTCCTTCTCCAAGACGAAGCCCTGCGGGACATCAGCAACGACGCAAAAGTGCTCTATGCGCTGCTGCTGGACAGAGCCAGCATTTCCCGGCAGAACGGCTACGTCGAGCCGGACGGCACGATTCGGCTGTACTTCACCTTAGAGCAGGCACAAACCAAACTCCACCGCAGCCGCCAGAGCGCCACGCGGATCTTCCGGGAACTGGAGTACAGCGGCTTGATTATCCGAAAAAAGCAGGGGCTGGGCAAGCCCGCCCTCATCACGCTGAACTACCCGTCAGATGCAAAGCTCATCGCAAAGGAGGGCGAAGATGCACAAGCTTGACCCCATCGAACGGCTGCCGGACGGCTCGCTCTTTCGCCTGACGCCGGGGCAGCTCCGCAGCGTGCGCGGCCTTACAAAGCGCTGCTGCAACTTTTCGGGCGGCGAGTGCCTGCTGCTGGACGGTGCCTGCCCGCAGTACATCTCCCGCAGCCTGATCTGCCGGTGGTTTCGCCGCGCCGTGCTGCCGCGACAGCCAAAGCTGGAACAGGCCATCCTCAGCCCGAAAAAACTCCGCCGCTGCGCTGTCTGCGGCAAGGGCATCCTCGCCCGCTCCGGCAGGACAAAATACTGCCCCGCCTGCGCCAAGGACATCCACCGTCAGCAGAAAGCAAAGTCCGCCCGCAAACACCGGCCGGTGTAGACAATTCAGGGGCGAAAAGCCCTTGAATTGCAAGCATTCCCGCACCACCAAAACCGCGCGGCAATACGATTTCCCTCGCGGCCGCGAAATCGAGTTCTATTTGTCTACATAAGTACCACGAAAGGAGACTTTTCCATGGACAACATCCTCACCGTCCCCATCCACCTCAAAATGACGCTGACCGCCAGAGAAGCGGCAGAATACAGCAACATCGGCATCAACAAGATCGACAGTATGCCGAGAACGCCCAACTGCCCGTTCGTGCTTTTCGTCGGCACAAAGAAACTGGTCAAGCGAAAGGAATTTGAACAGTTCATCAGTGAAAAACTGGTAATATAAGAGGTTCCGAAAAATTTACAAATAGGCGGAGGGTTTTTTTCACACGATGGCTTGAGAAGGAGGACGTTATATGCTATAATTTATGTGTAGTAGTGTGTCCTTTTTCGCAAGCGCGGAAAGGATACAATTGATACCCACTTATATAAGCTCTGCGACGAAGCGGGGATCAAACGCTTTTGTATGCACGCTTTACGCCATACTTATGCCACGAGAGCGATTGAAAGCGGTATGCAGCCGAAGGTGCTGCAAAAGCTGCTGGGTCACGCCAGCATCAAAACAACGATGGATCGGTATGTTCATGTGACTGCCGAATCGCTGGATTATGCCATCAAGCAATTTCAGCAAAATGGTGTAGTCTGATAAAATCCAATAAAGCCAAATGCGGAAATGGTGTAAAAATGGTGTAACAGCCAAGACACCAAACGCTGAAACCCCTTGAAAATCAAGGAAAATCGAAGGAGAATGAGTACAAATGAAATTAGGTATCGTGGGCCTGCCCAACGTGGGCAAATCGACACTGTTCAACGCCATCACCAACGCCGGTGCGGAGAGCGCCAACTACCCCTTCTGCACCATCGAGCCCAACGTGGGCATGGTGGCTGTGCCGGATAAGCGGCTGGACAAGCTGGCGGAGATGTACGAGCCCGATAAAAAGACCCCTGCCGTCATCGAGTTTGTGGACATAGCGGGCCTGGTGAAGGGCGCCAGCCAGGGCGCGGGCCTGGGCAACAAGTTCCTGGAAAACATCCGCCGCACCGACGCCATTGTCCATGTGGTGCGCTGCTTCGACGACGAGAACATCATGCATGTGGTGGCCGATGCCGGCACCAACGTGCCGGTGGATCCCCTGGGAGATATCGAGACCATTGACCTGGAGCTGATCATGGCGGACCTGGAGATGGTGAACCGCCGGGTGGAAAAGGCCGCCAAGGCCGCCAAGGGCGACAAGAAATTCCTCCATGAGGCGGAGGTGTTCCGGGCTCTGGCGGAGCATCTCAACGCCGGTAAGTCCGCCCGCACCTTCGACTGCGGCCCGGAGGACCGGGCTATTGTGGAGACGGCGGACCTGCTGAGCCTGAAGCCCATCATTTATGCCGCCAACATGGACGAGGCCGGCTTTGCCGACCATGAGAACAACCGGTATTTCCGGATGGTCCGGGATCTGGCCCAAAAGGAAGGGGCCCAGGTGCTGCCCATCTGCGCCAAGCTGGAGGAGGACATTGCCCAGCTGGACGACCCCGAGGAGAGGGCCATGTTCCTGGAGGACCTGGGGGTGGAGCAGTCCGGCCTGGACCGGCTGATCCAGTGCAGCTACGAGCTGCTGGGCCTGATCTCCTTCCTGACCTACGGCAAGGACGAGTGCCGGGCCTGGACCATCAAAAAGGGCACCAAGGCTCCCCAGGCCGCCGGAAAGATCCACTCCGACATCGAGCGGGGCTTCATCCGGGCAGAGACCATCAACTTCGACGAGATGATCGCCTGCGGCAGCGTGGCCGCCGCCAAGGAGAAGGGGCTGCTGCGGTCCGAGGGCAAGGAATATGTGGTCAAGGACGGCGACATGATCTATTTCCGCTTTAACGTATAAAACAAGAAAGTCCCGCAGAGCTTGCGGCCCGCAGGCCGCGAACTCTGCGGGGCTTTTGACAGACCAAAAACCACGCTGCGGCCGCAGCGTGGTTTTGCTGTTAATATCCCCGCTTCCGGTCCACCCGGTGCTCCAGGGGACGACCGGCGGCATAGTTGTCCAGATCCCGGCAGAACATGTCCAGATTCCGGTCGCAGGTGTATCCCAGGGACATATTCCCGGAGATATGCGGCGTCAGCAGCAGGTTCCGGGTGCTCCACAGGGGGTGATCCTTGGGCAGCGGCTCCGGCACCACCACGTCCAGGGCGGCTCCGGCAATGCGCCCTGCGTTCAGGGCCTCCATCAGCGCGTCCTGGTCAATGGCGCTGCCCCGGCCCACGTTTACCACGATGGCCTCCCGGGGCAGCAGTGCAATGCGCTCCCGGCTGAGGATGCCTGCGGTGTCCGCCACGGCGGGCAGGGCCATCACCAGGATCTCCGTCTCCGGCAGCACCTGGTCCAGCTGCTGCTGGGGCAGCATCCGGTCATAGGCCGGGTCCCCGTTCCGGCCGCTGCGGGACACGCCGCAGATGTGGGCGGCTCCCAGGGCCTTGGCCCGCCGGGCAAAATTCGTGCCGATGTCCCCGGCGCCCAGCACCGTGATGCGGCTGCCGTAAATGGACCGCATAGGCAGCTCCTGGACCCATTCCCGCCGCCGGACGATGTCCTGGAAATCCGGCATCCGCCGCAGCAGCATCAGCGTCACCATCAGAATGTGCTCACTGATGGTCAGCCCATAGGCCCCGGAGGAGTTGGACAGCATCACGTCGGGATTGGCGTACAGCCCGTCGTCGGACAGCAGGTCCACCCCCGCAAAGCCGCAGCAGTACCACTTGAGCGCCGTGGCCCGCTTCAGGTCTCCGGGCTCGCACCATCCGTAGATGATCTCATACTGGTCCAGCCCCTCTGCCGGAGCCTTGCCCCGCCCGTAAAAATCCACCCCAAAGCCGCATTTTTCCGCCGTATCCAGCACCTTTTTCCGGCGCTCCGGCGTCAGGAAGTCCTCCATCACCGCGATTTTTCTCATTTGCCGTATACCTCCCATATTTTTTCCGCGCAGCGCATGCCGTCGGCGGCGGCGGACAGGATGCCTCCGGCATATCCCGCACCCTCGCCGCAGGGATACAGGCCCCGGACGCTGCACTGGCCGCTCTCATCCCGCAGGATGCGCACCGGCGACGAGGATCGTGTCTCCGCCGCCGTCAGAACGGCATCCCCCTGGGCATAGCCCTGTATTTTTCTGTCCAGCACCGGCAGGGCCAGTGCCAGGGTCTCCCACACAAATTCCGGCAGACACTGCCGCAGGTCCGTCCACCGGACCCCGGGCCGATAGCTGGGGATCACCCGACCCGGCCCCACAGAGGGCCGCCCCGCCAGGAAATCCTCCACCCGCTGGCACGGGGCCGCGTAGCCGCCGCCGCCCAGGCGGAAGGCTGCCTCCTCCAGCTGCCGCTGAAAGGCCACCCCCGCCAGGGGATGCCCGCTGCCAAAGTCCTCCGGCGTCACGTTTACCAGCAGGCCGCCGTTGATGTTCTCCCGGTCCCGGGCATATGCGCTCATGCCGTTGGTGACCACCCGCCCCTGCTCCGACGCGGCGGCCACCACCTGTCCCCCGGGGCAGACGCAGAACGAGAAGGCGCTGCGCCCGTTTTCCAGGTGGCATGACAGCTTATAGCTGGCGGCGGGCAGACACGGGTGCCCGGCGAACTGCCGGTACTGGGCTGCGTCCATGTCCGATTGCCGGTGCTCGATCCGCACCCCCACGGCAAAGGGCTTCTGCTCCATCTGTACCCCTGCGGCGTGCAGCATTTCAAAGGTATCCCTTGCGCTGTGGCCCAGGGCCAGCACCGCATGCCGGGCAGGCAGCACATACGGCCCCTCCGGCCCTGTAACCTCCAGCCCCTCCAGGGCCCCGTCCCGGACCCGCAGTCCCGTGACCCGGTGCCCGAACCGCACCTGCGCCCCCAGGGACAGCAGCTGCCGCCGCAGGTTCACCAGGGTCACATGGAGCATATCCGTCCCCACATGGGGCTTGGCGTCGGTGAGGATGCTCTCCGGTGCGCCGCAGGCCACCAGCTGCTCCAGGATCCACCGGTGCCGCCGGTCCCGGGTGCCGGTATTCAGCTTTCCGTCGGAAAAAGCGCCTGCGCCCCCCTCGCCGAACTGAACGTTGGATTCCGTATTCAGCGGGCCGCCCCGCCAGAAGGCTTCCACGTCCCGCTGCCGGGTCACGGCGTCCCGGCCCCGCTCCAGGATGATGGGCCGCAGCCCGCACCGGGCCAGCACCAGGGCTGCGAACAGCCCTCCCGGCCCCGCGCCGATGACCACCGGCGGCGTCTCCGGCGCCCGGAGCACCTCCGGCAGCCGGTACGTTTCCGGCGCATACGGCGTTACCCGCTTATCCCGCACCCGCCGTAGCACGGCTTTCTCCTGCCGCAGCTCCACCGCGGCGGTGTACACCAGCCGCAGCTCCTCCCGGGCGTCAACGGACCGGCGCAGCACCTGCAGGGACAGAATGTCCCCCTCCGGCACCCGCAGCAGCCGCGCCGCCTTTCCCCACAGCAGGGCCTCCTCCTGGCCCGGGGCCAGCTTCAGCCCCTCAATTTTCACCATAGGCCGCACCCTCCTGACTTCACAAAAAGTTCAAAATTTTCGCCGTTTTTTAAAGCTCCAGTTAAGGTTTCCGCGTATACTATAAACCATCGAAAGGAAAACCACAGCGGCGGCGGAGCACGATACCTCATGATACCACATTCCACCCCGCCCGACAATAGGAGGTTCACAGTTATGTATAACGGCGTCAACGACGAGAACAACGAGAGCAGCTTCAACAGCGATGAAAACCTGTATCATTACAGTTATTCCAAGGACCAGGCTCCCCAGCCCGGCCAGCCGGACCCCAGCCAGACCAGCTGGCAGCCCGCTCCCCGGCCGGAGCCCCAGGCGGCGCAGGAGGATCAGACCTCCTGCACCACCGGCGATTATCAGGATGAACCCCGGATTCCCAAGACCAACGGGAAGAGCTTCTGGAAAAAGACCGGCACCAAGGTCACGGCCCTGGTCCTGTGCTGTGCCCTGGTGGGCGGCCTGTGCGGCTTCGGCGGCGCGTCCCTGGCCCGCAAGACCGGCAAAACCGCCATCCAGGAAACCGGCCGCACCGCCTCTGCCGTCAGCGTCAAATCCGTGGACGGCCAGACGCTGATGAGTCCCGCCGAGGTGTACGCCGCCACGGTGAACAGCGTGGTATCCATCAACTGCTCCGCCGTGTCCACCAACATCTTCGGCCAGAAGGTGGAGTCCGCCTCCTCCGGCAGCGGCTTCGTCATCACCCAGGACGGCTATATCGTCACCAACCAGCATGTGGTGTCCGGCGCCAGCAGCGTCAACGTCACCCTGTATAACGGCGATACCTATCCCGCCACTGTGGTGGGCGGCGACAGCGATTACGATGTGGCTGTGCTGAAGATCGAGGCCACCGGTCTCCAGGCCGTGACCCTGGGCAAGAGCGCCGACGTCAACGTGGGCGACACGGTGATGGCCATCGGCAATCCCCTGGGCGAGCTGACCTTCTCCATGAGCCAGGGCATCGTCTCCTGCTGCGACCGGGCCATCAACGTGGACGGCACCCCCTTCAACATGATCCAGGTGGACGCCTCCATCAACCCCGGCAACTCCGGCGGCCCCCTGATGAACCTGTACGGCGAGGTAGTGGGCATTGTGTCCGCCAAGTATTCCAGCTATTCCAACACCACCGTGGAGGGCATCGGCTTTGCCATCCCCATCAGCGATGTCCAGACCATCATCACCGACATCATGGAAAACGGCCAGGTCACCGATAAGGCCTACATGGCCATCAAGGCCGGCAGCATGACCGAGCAGATGGCTGCCCAGTACAACATCGACGTGACCAAGGGCGTGTTCGTCTACGCCGTGGAAAAGGGCGGCGCCGGGGAAAAGGCGGGCCTGCAGCTGGGCGACGTCATCACCAAGCTCAACGACACGGACATCACCTCCATGAGCGACCTGTCCATGGCTAAGAAGAGCTATAAGGCCGGCGACACCGTCACCCTTACCGTGTGGCGCGGCGGCCAGGAGATCACCCTGAGCCTGACCTTCGACCAGCAGCCCCAGACCACCGGCACCGAGGACGATTCCTCCAACCAGAACCAGGGTCAGCAGGATTCCTACGGCGACCTGTACGACTACTTCTTCGGCCGGGGCAACGGCGGCCGCGGCAACTAAGACAGCGTGACCGCTTCTCCGGAAGCGTCACTGGATATATTTTGCATTCCATTTACTCTCTCTTTCTTCTTTCATCTTTCTTCCTTTAAGCGTGGGCGGCGGCTCCGGTATCCGGGGCCGCCGTCCACGCGCGTTTTTTTGCAGGGGCGGACGACTCTGTCCGCCCCATGGCCGTACCCCGTCCCCCTGCGCCTGCCTTGGGCACATACTCCCCTGTCATATCCCCGCATACACTTTCAATAGGCGGCCCGCCCTGCGGGAGCGCCGACTTATGGGGAAAGCGAGGAAATTGACCATGAAAACAACCTTCCGCAGGCGGGGGATCGTGCTGGCGGCGGCGCTGGTGCTGCTGTGGGCCGTCTCCGCTGCCGACACAGGCGGCGGACCTGCGTCCTTTGTGGGCACCGGCTGGGCGCTGCTGCCTCCGGCGGTGGCCATCGTGCTGGCCTTTGTCACCAAGGAGGTGTACTCCTCCCTGCTGGCCGGGTGCGTGATGGGGGCGCTGCTGGCAGAGGGCTTCGCCCCCTGGCGGAGCTTCGAGACGCTGTTTCTGACCCTTATGGAGGGCATTGACCGGAAGATCTTCTTTTTCGACGTGCTGCTGGGGGCCATTGTGGTGCTGTTTGCCCGGTCCGGCGGCTCCCGGGCCTTCGGGGAGTGGGCTTCCCGCCGGGTGCGCTCCCGCCGGGGAGCGGAAACGGCCACGGCAGCCCTTGGATGCCTGATCTTCCTGGACGACTATTTCAACTGCCTGACGGTGGGGGCCATCATGCAGCCCATCGCCGACCGCTTCCGCATCTCCCGGGAGAAGCTGGCCTTTCTCATTGACGCCACCGCCGCCCCGGTGTGCATCATCGCGCCCATCAGCTCCTGGGCCGCCGCCGTGTCGTCGTACATTCCGGCGGAATACGCCGGAACGGTCAACGGCTTCACCCTGTTTCTGCGGGCCATCCCGTATAATTTCTACGCCCTTCTGATGCTGTGGATGGTGTTCGTGGTGGCCCTGACGGGCCGGGATTTCGGCCCCATGTACCGCCGGGAGCAGCTGGCCGCCGTCCAGGAGCCGCCCCAGGATGACCGCTCTCCCGCCGGCCAGTTTAGCCCCCGGGGCCGGGCGGTGGATCTGCTGGTGCCCACGGTGTGCCTCATCGTCTCGGTGGTGTGGGGCATGGTGCTGCTGGGCCGCCGGACCTGCCGGGAGGGGGGACTTCCCCTGACGGCGTCCAACGTCTTTGCCAACACCGATGCGCCCATGGCCCTGTGCTTCGGCTGCGCGGTAACGCTGCTGGTGATGGCGGTTTTATACATTCCCCGGGGTGTGGTGACGTTTTCCGGCTATGTGGAGGGCTTTCTGGATGGCTTCAAGCTTATGACCCCGGCGCTGCTGGTGCTGACCTTTGCCTGGGGGCTGAAATCCTTTGCCGCCCGGCTGGACGCGGCGGCCTTTGTCCAGGGGCTGTTTGCCGGGCGTGAGACCTTGACGGCCCTGTTCCCGCTGGTGCTGTTTCTGGTGGGCGGGCTGCTGGCCTTTGCCACCGGCACCAGCTGGGGCACCATGGGCATTCTCATTCCCGTGGCGGTGCCGGTGTTTGCCGGCAGTTCCCTGCTGCCGGCGGCGGTGGCGGCGGTGTGCGCCGGGGCCGTTATGGGCGACCACTGCTCCCCTATTTCCGACACCACCATCATGAGCTCCACCGGCGCCGGGTGCGATCACATGGCCCATGTTACCACCCAGCTGTGGTACGGCCTGGCGGTCGGCGCCGACTGTGCGGTCTGCTATCTGCTGGCGGCGGTGCTGGGAGAGCCCTGGCTTCCGCTGGCTGTGGGGGCGGCCCTGGTGGTGGGGCAGGTATTTTTCTTCCACCGGCTGTCCCGGCGGCGGGAGGGGGCGGCATGAAGCAGCTTCCGGTGCCCTTTATCGGCCAGGGGCATAGCCTGCCCACCGGCTGCGAAAGCGTCAGCGCCGCCATGGCGCTGCAATACCTGGGCTTTTCCGTGACGGCGGAGGATTTTGCCCGGGACCATCTGCCCTCGGCCCCGTTTTACCGGGATGCAGGCGGCGTCTGGCATGGGCCGGACCCCCGCCGGGCCTTTGTGGGGGACCCTCACGACCCGGACGCCCTGGGCTGCTGGGCCCCGGCGATAAAAAGCGGGATGTCCCGCTTTTTGGCCGGTTTGGCCCGGGACAAAGCCGGGATTTACCGGGTCAAAAACGAGACCGGAGCGGAGCTTGGCTATCTGTGCCGCCGGTATATCGACCGGGGGATTCCGGTGCTGATCTGGATCAGCATTGACCTGCGCCCCACCGTCAACGGCCCCTGGTACCGGACGGAGCCGGAGGGCCAGCCCTTCATGTGGATCTCCAACGAGCACTGCGTGGTGCTGTCGGGATATGACCGGGAGCACTATATCTGCTGCGACCCCTGGGAGGACCGGGGCGTGGTGCGCTATCCCAGAGAGACGGTGTGGCAGCGGCACCGGGAGCTGGGGATGCAGGCGGTGGCGGTGGAGGGACCGGTATGAGGCGGCGGATAGCGGCGGCGCTGCTGGCGGCGCTGCTGCTGACCGGGTGCGCCCCGGCGGCGGAACCGGCGGCGGAGCCGGCAGAACCGGCGGGAGAGCCGGTTTACATGGCCCTGACCTTTGACGACGGCCCATCCCCTGCCTGGACGCCCCGGCTGCTGGAGGGCCTTTCCCGGCGGGGGGCCAGGGCCACGTTCTTTCTGGTGGGCAGTCAGATCGAAGGCCGGGAGGACCTGGTGCGGCGTATCCGGCAGGAGGGCCACCAGATCGGCAGCCACTCCTTCAGCCACAGGGCACTGACGGAGCTGTCCACCGCCGACGCCCTGGCGGACCTGGAAAAATGCGACCGCGCCCTGCGGCAGGTGCTGGGGGACGGGAGCTACTGGCTGCGGCCCCCCTACGGCTTCCTATCGGACCGGGAGCTCTGCGCCCTGGGGACTCCGGTCATCTGCTGGTCCGTGGACACGGAGGACTGGAAAAGCCGGGACGTGGACAGCATTCTGGACATTGTTCTGCGGCGGGCGGGAGACGGGGACATTCTCCTGCTCCACGACTGCTACGCCACCAGCGTCACGGCGGCCCTGGAGATCGTGGACCGCTTGCAGCCCAGGGGGGTGCGGTTCGTCACGGTGGAGGAGCTGTTCGCCGTCAAGGGAGTGGAGCCCGCCTGCGGGACCCTGTACTACCGGGTGCGGGAAGAATAAATCCGCATTTTGTCCAAAATGACAATGGACGCAGGGCCGTGGGGAGCATATAATAAAAGCAGACACCGAAAAGGAGCGAACCGCATGAGCAGAACCGTTTCCGTCAACAGCTGCCGGGCCATCTGTACCATGGCCTGCTGTTGTCATGCCCGGAACGGTCATGCATGGTTTGCCGGAGAGGCGCTGTAAGCGCCCGGAGCGGGTTTTTGCGTAAAGCCGCGGCAGAGGATGCGTGACGCGTCCTCTGCCGCTTTTATGTTCCACATGCCGAAAGGAAGCCTGTTTATGTATCCCCAACACATTCAAGAAGCCGCCGCTGCCATGGGCCGCACCCTGACGGAGAGCGCCACGCCCCTGTACGGCAGCGGCCTGCGCCTGCCGGACCGCCGGGCGGTTATCGACCTAGTCAAGGAGGTGCGCCGCCTGCTGTTCCCCGCCTATTTCGGGGACCCGGCGCTGATGTCCCTGGCTCCGGAGAACTATGCCGCCCTGCTGCTGGAGCGCATTTCCGAAAAGCTGACGGCCCAGCTGCGGCTGGCCCTGCCGGAGGACCAGGTGCAGCGGGCGGAGGAGATCACCCGGGAGTTTGTGCGCCGGCTGCCCCGGGTGCAGCGGCTGCTGCTGGAGGACCTGGACGCCACGTTTGAGTCCGATCCCGCCGCCGCGTCCCGGGAGGAGATCATCTTTGCCTATCCGGGCCTGTTCGCCATCTTTGTCTATCGCATTGCCCACCTGCTGTACTGCCAGCGGGTGCCTATGATCCCCCGGATCATGGCCGAATATGCCCACAGCCGCACGGGTATCGATATCCACCCTGGCGCGTCCATCGGGCCCCACTTCTTTATCGACCACGGCACCGGCATCGTGGTGGGCGAGACCACGGTGATCGGCCGGAACGTGAAGCTGTATCAGGGCGTGACCCTGGGGGCCATGTCGCCCCGGGCGGGGCACGCGTCCCTGCCGGGGAAGCGCCACCCCACCGTGGGGGACGACGTGACCATCTATTCCGGCGCGTCTATTCTGGGGGGTGAGACGGACATCGGCGACGGCTCCGTGGTGGGAGGCAACGTGTTTTTGACCCACTCCGTCCGCAGCGGCACCCGGGTGGCCGCCGCCACTCCGGCCCCGGTGATGAAGAATCCCTCGGACCCGTTTGTGTACACCATATAGGGGACGTGTGATCCCTGCCCGGACAGGGCGCCGCCCTGTGCGCGGGGCGCCGGGGACGCTGTCCTCTGCGGAATATTTTCCTTGCCTATACAAAAAGCTCCCTGTCTCGCATAAGACAGGGAGCTTTTTCATCAGGGGATCAATAATATTTCACCAGGCCCGACAGCAGCAGGGTGGGAAGCAGCAGCAGCGCCAGAAATGCCAGCATGTACAGCGGCGACAGGGCCGCAAAATCACCGGCCGTGGTGAGATAGTACGACAGCACCAGGCCGCACAGTCCGCCGATCCAGCCGAGCGCCGTGGACCAGCGCATCGCCTGACACATGCGCTGGCTGCCGATGACGGTTTCCGCCATGGGCAGCAGACCGTCCCGGTAGATGATGGCATTGGGGGCCTCCCCACGCTGGCCGGTAAGGTCCGCCAGGGCCAGGCGGGTGGCGACCCCGGGATAGATGGGCCGGGCGTTGAGCCGGAATTTCCGCTTGAGCATGTTGGGGGTGATGTTGACGCCCCGGGTGGCCAGCACCGGCGTGACCCGGTTGCGGCGCAGGGCCCGCAGGGCCCACTCCACGTTCCGGGAGGGCAGGTACTTCACCACGAAGATGGCGGCCAGCCTGCCGTCCACCGACATAAAGACGCCGGTGTCCATTTTCAGGTCATGGGGCAGGGTGATCCGGCGCTTTTTCATGAAATAGGCACTGCCCATGGCCACGGTGGCCCCGCGGATGGTGCAGTCTACGCCGCCGTCCTCGTAATAGTGGAGATCGTGGGCGTCATAGCGGAAGCTGACCTGACCGTCCATCAGCTGCTGGAACAGAGGGGTCAGCTGACTGCCGGCGGCACGGCACAGAGCCTCGGCATAGGCCAGAGCCTGGTTGATCTCCTCGCCGTATACCTTCAGACCGTTGAGCTCCACCGTGCCCACCGGGGCGGAGGCGGGGCCCTCCTTCCCCTTCTTTTGCAGGGACAGGACCCCGGCGGGGAACAGGTCCTCGTCCGTTACCACCACCCGGCGGGCGGCGGAGATGGCCCGGGCACCCTTCCAGCCTGCCACGGCGCAGCCGCTTTTGTGCAGGCGGCGGCACAGCAGGGACAGGGGCAGCGTCCCGGACAGAGGCAGGGACAGAGGCACCGTGGCCGACAGCAGCGCCGACCACAGCCAGAGAAAACGGTTCATCTGATGGCCGGCCAGTGCCGCCACCAGGGCCAGCACCGTGGCCAGGGCCAGATACAGCGGCGTCAGGATGGGCTGCCAGCGGGCGGCAGGGTCCGGAGACTGCCACAGACGGTAAAAGCCCTCCAGACGGCCCTGCTGCTTGCAGGCGCCGGCGGCGGTGACGGAGGCCACATACGGGGGAACGCCGCCCAGCTGGGCCAGGCGGAAGCTGTCGTACCGGGCACGGGCGGCACGGTATTGACCGCAGACGCACAGATACAGCAGCGCCGCCGCCGGGGCGGCAAAGGGCAAATTCTGACAATTTCCCAGAAACAGGCACCAGGCGCTGTCCGCCAGGGCCACCAGGCCGCACAGCAGCGCCGCCGCCGGGGCGGTGACCCGGCCATGGCGCAGATGCTCCCATGCCTCCTGCCACAGGTGGGGGCACAGCAGCAGGCACAGGATCAGCAGTCCTGCCGGGATGCCGCAGCGCAGCCACACATGGTCGTACCACCCCTGGGACAGCACATCCAGGCCGTCAACAACGGCCACGATGACCGCCAGCAGGGCGGGCAGGGCCAGCAGCATGCGCTGCCGGTGGGTCCGGGCGCACTGCCATTTGGCCTCCCGGGCGGCGTCGTCCATGGTGGGCTCCGGCTCCGGCGGTTCCTCCGGGGCGTCCGTGGGCTCCTCCAGATCCCGGGCGGGAATGCGGTCCCGGACCCACTGAACGGCGGCGGACAGACGCTGCTTCAGAGGCGTCCGTTCCGGCAGAACGGCGTCCTCGTCGTCCTCCTCCGGCTCCAGGCCGGGCTCGTCGGGGTCCTCCTGCCGGGCCTGTATCCGGCGGCGCAGCTTGTCCAGGGGATTCTCCCGGGGGGGAGGGGCTGTCTCTTATACACATCTGACGCTGCCGACGACTTAATAG
>ERZ1027063.649-NODE-649-length-14853-cov-62.144749_pt1 | contig 14853 bp, 8 predicted proteins | sample MGYA00519423_ERZ1027063 | MGnify/ENA primary metagenome ERZ1027063 (study PRJEB26926, sample SAMN06164493) | human gut metagenome | biome: ENVO:00009003; feature: ENVO:2100002; material: ENVO:00002003 | host: Homo sapiens | place: USA | collected 2012 ...
AGAAAGAATAAGTGCATAACCATCGTTTCTACTGGCTATACACTTATTATACGAGTGAGGATTTCTATGAAGAAGAAACTTATTGCAACAGTTATGGCAGCTACAATGGCAGTGACAGCGCTTACAGGCTGTGGCAGCTCATCGGCTTCATCAGCTAAAAAGGACATAAAGGTACCAACAAAGCCATTTGGCGATACGGTGAAGTATGACCCTTCGGTTGAGATTAATGATGGAAAGGATATCTCAATTGACCTGTGGGAGTGGGGAAGCGATGAATTATTTCAGAAGGTTATTGACAGATACACAGCTATTCATCCTAATGTAACTATAAACCTGGTGGATAATCCATGGGAAGATTACTGGACAAAGCTTCCTCTGGCACTCGATGGTGAGGACGGACCGGCACTCTTCGATGTACATAACAGCTATCATGAGAATCTTATCAACTATATGGCTCCGCTTGATATTCCTGTTGAGGATTTGGAGCAGGACTTCAATGGAGTGAGCGCTCATGTGATTGATGGTAAGGTTTATTACATTGATTACGGAATGATGACAGGCTCTGTTTATTACAACAAGGAGATGTGGAAGGAAGCCGGACTAACAGATGATGATATTCCAAAGACCTGGGATGAAATGATTGAGGTGGCAAAGAAGCTTACCATCAAGGACGGAGACAAGATAGTCCAGGCCGGACTCAATTTCAATAATGATTTCCACCAGAATTACCTGCTTGGTCTTAATTATCAGCTTGGTGAGAACCTCTTTAAGGAGGATGGAAAGACACCTAATGTCAATTCAGATGCCATGAAGAAGGTAATGCAGATGCTTGTTGATATGTACGACAAGGATCAGATTGGTTCAAAGGATTTTGGCGAGAACTGCGCAGACAGCTTTGGACAGGGACAGTCGGCAATGGTTATTCAGTGGGGACATTATTACAATACACTTAAGACCACATGGAGCGATATAGATTTTGGCGTATTTGAAATTCCTACATTTGACGGAAATCCATATGCATACAATAGATATAACGGTGAGTCAACATTCGGTGTAAACAAAAAAGCACCAAAGGATCAGCAGGCAGTTGCACAGGATTTTGTAAAGTTTTTCCTCTGCGATGATGAGTCTCAGGTAGATTTCAATCTTGCTATGAGTACCTTCCCTGCAAAGAAATCCCTTGCAGACAATGAGGAAATACTTAAAAACCCATCGCTTAAGGTACTTGCAGAGCACATTGACCACTACATCTGGCCGGGTCCGATGCCTTCATGTGTTGAGGAGGATATGAAAAAGGCCGGAGAGGATATATTCTACAATGGAGTAGATATTGATACGGCTTTAGACAAGGCACAGGCTGATATTATAAAGGATATGAAGAGCAGTTCATTCCAATCAGTCGAGAATCTATATGAGTTTGCAAAATAACATGTAGAGATTCACTACGGAGGATTATTAATGTTTAAAAAATCACATCCATTACAAAGTAAGAGTGAAATAATTTTAAGAAACATAGTTGTTGTAGCTATGGTAGCTTTCTTTACAATATTTTTGATAATACCAATCGGTATAGCATTTGCAGGAAGCTTTCATGAGTGGAACCCGTTAAGCGGAACATACAAGTTTTTAGGTCTGGAAAATTATAAGCAGGTGTTCACGAGCAAATTGTTCGGTAAATCAATGTTCAATACCGTAATTTTTTCGGTAGTTGTAATTGTTTTCAGAGTTGGTCTGGGACTGGGAATCGCGTATGCTATTTATTCAACGCTTATAAAGCATAAGAGTTTTTTCAGGGCAGTTTACTATATGCCTGTAGTAACGCCTATGGTTGCAGTGGCATTTGTATGGAAGTTCATGTACAATCCACAGATCGGAACCATCAACAAAATATTCGGGCTCGATATCAACTGGCTGATGAATCCCAAAACTGCTCTGATTGCAGTAATGATAATGACCATCTGGAAGGATTTTGGATATGCGGTTGTCATGTATATGGCAGGCCTGTACTCACTTCCGGCAGATGTCATGGAGGCAGCACAGGTTGACGGAGCGAGTGGCTGGCAGAAATTCAGATACATTACATTGCCGTTGCTTAAGCCTATGACACTTTTTGTAGTCATTACATCAATTATTTCGTATATCCAGGCATATGTTCAGATACTCATCATGACAGAGGGTGGACCGGGAACATCAACATATCTGGCTTCTTACATTATTTACGATGAGGCCTTTGTCAAATACAACTTTGGATATGCATCAGCACTTTCATTTGTGCTTTTTGTGATTACCGCAGTGCTTACCGTGCTTTCTTTCAAAGTATCGGGCAAGGAAGAGTAGGAGGAGAATATCATGAGAAAAAAAGTAAGCAGTATAGTTTTAAATGTATTCCTTCTATTATTGGGCATTGTTACAGTTTATCCGTTTATATGGATGCTATGCTCATCATTTAAGCAGAATAAGGAAATAATGGCGTTGCAGCAACATCTGCTTCCACAAGAGTTTACAATAGACAATTACATCAGCATGAATTCGCATTTCAATTTCATGAGGTTTTTTGGAAACAGTTTGTTTATCACGATTGTTGTAACCCTGCTTGTGGTATACACCAGTACAATCTGTGGTTTTGTATTAAGCAAATATAAGTTTAAGGGCAGAAATATCCTATTTGGCTTTGTATTGGCTACTATGATGATTCCATGGTGTGTAACAATTATTCCAAAATACACTATGATTCAGAAATTCGGATGGATGGACAGCTATAAGGCACTTATTATTCCGGCTATGTTCAGCGGATTTGGAATATTTATGATGAAGCAGCACATTGAGACCATTCCTGATGAGATTATTGAAGCTGCCAGAATGGATGGCGCTAATGAGTTTTATATCTTTCACAGGATTATATTTCCGATGGCAAAAAACGGAATTTCAAGTATAGCCATTTTTCAGTTCCTGTGGACATGGGAAGACTATCTGTGGCCTTATCTTGTAATCAATACCAAGGAAAAGCAGCTATTGGCAGTTGGTCTTAAGATGTTTAACGGACAGTATTCAACAGATTATGGCGCACTTTTTGCGGCAACGGCAATATCTATCATACCGGTTTTACTGATATATCTGTTCTTCCAGAAGCAGTTTATCGCAGGAATTGCGGCATCGGCTGTCAAGGGATAGCGTAATTTATATGAGAGGGAGTATTTCATGCAGGAAATATACAGAGTAAAGACAAGTCCGGTGGCATTATCGGACAATATGATAATAGGTGAAAAATACAGGATTACAGTTCTGACAGAAGCCCTTGTCCGTCTGGAATACAGTGAAGATGGCGTATTCGAGGATAGGGCAACACAGACAGTATTGTTCAGGGATTTTCCAAAGACCGGCTATCATGTGGTGCGTAACGCTGATGGAATTGAGGTTCATACATCAATGCTGCACCTGATATATAATGAGAAGGAGTTCTCATCACACGGACTGAGTATACAGATTAAGGGAAACCTGAGCGCATATCACAGCATCTGGCATTATGGCGAGAAGGTGCATGATTTGCAGGGTACAGCGCGTACACTTGATGACGTAAACGGAGAGGTTGAGCTTGGACACGGTGTCGTTTCACGCTTTGGATATTCAATTCTTGATGACAGTAAATCACAGATTTTACTTGACGATGGATGGATTGAGCCAAGAAAAAAAGGTGTGTCTGATTTGTATTTCTTTGGATACGGACATGATTATAAACAGGCGCTCAATGATTTTTACAGGCTTTGCGGCAAGACTCCGATGCTTCCGCGATATGCACTGGGAAACTGGTGGAGCAGATATTATAAATACTCAGAAGAAAGCTATATGGAGCTGATGGACAAATTCGATGAAAAGAATATCCCATTCACGGTAGCAGTAATAGATATGGACTGGCATCAGGTTGATGTGGACCCTAAATACGGAAGCGGCTGGACAGGATATACTTGGAACAAAAAGCTTTTCCCGGATCCGAAGCGCTTTCTTGGAAAGCTCCATGACAGAGGAATGCATACTACCCTGAACGTACACCCTGCGGATGGTGTGCAGGGCTGTGAAGAAATGTATGTTGATATGGCAAAGGAAATGGGCGTGGACTATGAAAATGAGGACCCGGTTGTATGTGATCCGGCAAGCCCAAAGTTTATGGATGCATATTTTAAGTATCTTCATCATCCGAGAGAGGCTGAAGGTGTGGATTTCTGGTGGATTGACTGGCAGCAGGGCAGCAACTGCAAGGTTGAAGGATTGGATCCGCTATGGATTTTTAATCATTTTCATTATCTCGATAATAATAGAGACGGCAGGCGTCCAATGACATTTTCGCGCTATGCAGGTCCGGGAAGCCATAGATATCCGATTGGATTTTCGGGAGATACACATATTACATGGGAGTCGCTTGATTTTCAACCGTATTTTACAACGACAGCGACAAACATCGGATATGGATGGTGGAGCCATGATATTGGCGGACATATGCTTGGCTACAAGGATGATGAGCTGACAGCCAGATGGACACAATATGGTATATTCTCTCCGATAATGCGTCTGCACAGCTCATGCAGCGAATTTAACGGCAAGGAGCCGTGGCGATTTAAAAAAGAGACTGAGGAAGCGATGGAGGCGGCGCTCAGACAGAGGCATTGTATGATTCCGTATCTGTATACCATGAACTATCGCAGCTATGCAGAGAATATGCCGCTGATTGAGCCTATGTATTATGAGTATCCTGAAAATGCAGAGGCTTATGAGGTAAAGAATCAGTATTTCTTTGGCAGCCAGCTTATGGCAGCACCTGTTACAACTCCACGTATTAAGGGACTTAATGTGGCAAAAACCAAAGTATGGTTCCCGGAGGGCATCTGGTATGATATCTATACAGGCATGCGCTATGATGGTGGAAGAATGCTGGAGGTTTACAGGGATTTGAGCAGCATACCTGTGTTTGCGAAGGCTGGAGGCATACTTGTGTGTGCAGATGCTGATGAGCTTGATGCAAGATCTGTTATCAAAAATCCTGATGTATTATGTGTCAGGGTATTCCCGGAGGCTGATGGTGAGTTTGAGCTATACGAGGATGACAATGAATCCTGCGGATATGTGGATGGCAGATGTGTGACCACAGCTATGAAATATTCTGCGGATAAAGATATGTTTGTCATTTCTCCGGCAGATGGAGATACATCATTAATACCTGACAACAGAACCTATAAGCTTGTCTTTGAAAGAAGAACCGAGGCAGCAGCCGATAAGGTAAAGGTATCCGTGGATGGTAAAGAGGTATTGGCAAAGAATAAATATGATAAAGAAAACAGAAAGCTCATCGTTACTGTAAATGCATCGACAGAGAGCGAAATAAGTGTTGCAATATCGAAAGACACAGTAGCGCTTGATAATCAAATCGAAAAAAGATGCTTTGATTTCCTGAATCAGGCAGAGATAGGCTTTGTGCTAAAGGATGAAATCTACGGTCTTATTACATCGGGAAAGAAAACAACAGTGATTTTATCAGAGCTCAAGGCAAAGGAGCTTGATACAGAGCTGTATGGTGTATTGACAGAGATACTTACAGCCTGAGGCAGTCACCGGTCATACTAGGTGTGACCGGTGACTTTCTTTGTTGTAAAAATAAAAAATGGATGATACTATTATAGTAAACAGAAGTATTTTTATAAGAAACATCAGGAGAAACTATATAATTCAAGGGAGGATTATGCAATGGGAAATTCATATAAGAACTGTAAAATACAGGACAACACAGCAGAGCTGATCTACGAGAACGGCAGTCTGTTTGTTACCATATTTGAAAACAACATAGTGCATGTTGCACAAAAACACGGCATCGAAAGTGTTGCAATAGAAGAGGACTTTATTCCGAAGGCTGCCACACCGGACGTGACCTGCAAGGATACGTCTGATGCCAAGAGTACCGCAGCAGAAGCCGGTGTAAGCGATGCAGCAGTTAAAGCAGTCATCAGCGCAAGGGATATTACTGTATATGTGAAGGATAACGAGAAGCTTGATATTTATTACAAAGGGAAGCTTGTGCTTTCAGATTATGAAAAAGCACGCAAAAAGAGTGAGAAGAATCCGTACGAGGATCTTGCCATCGCAGAGCTTGAGGGACATACTGTCGGAAAAGATGAAGAAAAAACTGACGCTGTTACCATCATCAAAAAGCTTGGAAAGGATGATGCTATTTACGGTCTGGGAGATAAGCCGGGATGCCTCAACAAGCGTGGATATTCATATGTAAACTGGAACACAGATGATCCTGCGCCACATGTGGACAGCTTCAAATCGCTGTACAAATCCATACCGTTTTTTATCGTGTTGGGCGATGAATATTGTTATGGAATTTTTGCGGATAATACCTACAAGACAACCTTTGATTTCGGTTATGAAAACACAGATTACTATTTCGTCGAGCATGAGAAGGGCGAGCTGGACTACTATTTTATGCCGGGAAATGATATGGCAGAGGTGGTAGGACTTTATACATCACTGACAGGCACCACACCGCTTTATCAGAGATGGATATACGGTAGCCATCAGAGCCGCTGGGGCTATTACACACAGGATGAGGTGCTTGATATAGCTGACAAATTCCGCGAGCTTGATATCCCATGCGATGTGATACATATGGATATCGATTACATGAACGGCTACAGGGTATTCACCTTTGATGACAAGAAATTCCCGGATGTAAAGGGCCTTTCAGAAAAGCTTGCTGACAGGGGTGTAAAGCTCATATCCATCATTGACCCGGGTGTGAAAAAGGATGAGGATTATTTCATGTACAAAGAGGGCATGGAGATGGATGCATTTGCACATGATATAGATGGCAGTGTATATGAAAATGCTGTCTGGCCGGGAACATCGGTATTTCCGGACTTCACAAAGCAAAGCGTCAGAAGCTGGTGGGGAGACAAGACAAAGATACTTCTCGAGCATGGTATCAGTGGCATATGGAATGATATGAATGAGCCTGCAAGTTTCAACGGACCACTGCTGGATGATGTGCAGTTTGCGTATGGAGCACATGAAAAGGTTCACAATATTTACGGACATTTTATGGCAAAAGCCACATATGAGGGACTTGCGAAAAATGATGGTGGAAAACGTCCGTTTGTACTTACCAGGGCTGCATATGCCGGAAGCCAGAAATACTGCGGTGGCTGGACCGGAGATAATCACAGCATCTGGGCGCATATAGCACTTTCACTCGAGCAGGTGTGCAATCTGTCAGTCAGCGGACTTGCCATGTGTGGCAGCGATATAGGCGGTTTCGGAAGTGATACTACACCGGAGCTTCTTGTCAGATTTTATGAGGCAGCAGTATTTGTGCCGTTTTTCAGAAATCATTCAGCGATGGGAACACGCAGACAGGAGCCTTGGCAGTTTGACGAGACTACGATAGATGCAGTCAGAAAGACAGTAAAGCTCAGATACAGATTTATCCCATATATTTATGATCTGGCACATGAGTGTGAAAAGACAGGAGCACCTATCGTGCGTCCACTCGTATACGAGTATCCTGCAGATAAGCATGTGAGAAATATTTCCGATGAATATATGCTCGGAAGCTTTGTATTGGTTGCACCTGTGATCGCACCGGGCAAGGAGGCAAGAGAGGTTTATCTGCCTGACGGCGACTGGTATGATTACTACACAGGCGAAAAATACAGTGGCGGCAGATATATTTTAGCAGATGCACCACTTGATAAAGTACCTGTCTTCATAAAAGCAGGAGCCATTATCCCTGTTGCAGACGGAGAAATCCGCTCTACAGAGGACATTACAGAGGATAAGATCAGCATACTGACATATCCGGGCAAGGGCAGTTTCGTGCATTATCAGGATGACAATGAGACGTTCGCATACAGAAACGGTGAGTATAATGCTGTTGAGTATACCCTGGATGGGGATAAGCTCGAGAAGAAAGTGTTGCATAAGGGATTGTAAAAATACATAACCTTAAATTTAAAATTCAATATCAACCTCAACAGGGCAGTGGTCTGAACCGAGCACATCGGTATGGATTGCTGCCTTTTGCAGCTTATCATTGATGCGCTTTGATGTGATAAAGTAGTCTATACGCCAGCCTGCGTTCTTCTCGCGAGCCTTAAAACGGTATGACCACCAGGAATATATACCCTCGGCATCCGGATAAAAATATCTGAAGGTATCGGTAAAGCCGGAACATAAAAGCTCCGTCATTTTAGCACGTTCCTCATCTGAAAAACCTGCATTCTTGCGGTTTGTTTTTGGATTTTTCAGGTCGATTTCATTGTGTGCGACATTCAGATCACCGCACAGTACGACAGGCTTTTTGGCATCGAGAGTCTTAAGGTATTCACGGAAATCATCCTCCCACTGCATACGGTACGGCAGCCTTTTCAGCTCATTCTGTGAGTTTGGAGTGTAACAGGTTACGAGATAGAAATTGTCATATTCAAGTGTGATGACACGTCCTTCCTTATCATGCTCCTCAATGCCTATGCCGTAAGACACTGATAATGCCTTGTTTTTGGCAAAAATGGCTGTGCCGGAATAGCCTTTTTTCTCGGCGTAATTCCAGTACTGGTGATAGCCCGGCAGGTCAAGGTCAATCTGTCCCGCCTGTAGCTTGGACTCCTGTATACAAAAGAAATCCGCATCTATACTGTTAAAAAAATCAAGGAAACCTTTCTGGACGCATGCGCGCAGTCCATTTACATTCCACGATATAAATTTCATGTCTTAATCCTCCATATAAGTGTGTGTATTAAAATCATATTTAAAAAGTATTCTTCTTACAAAAACGAAATCATATAAGCAGGCAGACAGAGTATGTCTTTGTCTTTTGAGAAATCCTTTGTATATACAAGATATTTTTGAAGAATACGGTTTGAAAATTTTATTGAAAATTCATCCAGTGACTTATGGGTTTTATAGCCACTGGATTTTACTTCAATAGGGCAAACCTTATTTTTTTTGGCAATAAGAAAATCTATTTCGTAATTATGGCGTGAACTTTCATTAAAAAAAGTATAGTAAAATAATTCGTTGCCATTACACGTTAAAAGCTGTGCAACTACATTTTCGTAAAGATAGCCTAGATTAGTTCCTAGCTTGTCATTTAACAATTTTTCATAAATTATGTTTTCTGTGAAATCTTTGTCTTTAAACATCAATGTAGTAAACAGCCCGGTATCGCATAAAAATAGTTTAAACCGGGTTAAGTCTTTGTTGGTTGACATACCGGCACTTGGGTCATTTGCATGGTATGATACCAAAACAGTTTTTGAGTCTTTTAACTCTGCAATCAGTTCCAGTGTATTATCGGCGCGATTGTTTGTCAGTACGCTTGATACCTGATATCGCGAAGCATTTTTGTTTAGCTGCGTAGGAATTGCATCAAAAAGCATAGATATTTTTCCAGTGGCATCTATTTTTTTGAAATCATCTTCATAAAGATTCAGAATATCACGCTTTACGTCATCAACCTTACGGAAGTTATTGGTTTTGATATATTCATCAACTGCCTGCGGCATTCCCCCGACAAGCATATAAAGACGGAAATCACGCATCAATTTACGATTAATCTCTTCTCCGAAGGGTTTTTGAGAATCGAATAGCTTATGGATTAGGGGGATAGTTGTTTCATCATTCAAAGCCCATAAAAATTCTTCATAATCCATAGGATACATGTTTAGCTTTCTTTCTTCGCTTGGAATAAGTATATCCTGTACGTTTTTTTTGATAGAAATCAGAGAACCGGTTTCTATATAATCATATCGGTGATCTTTTACAAGTGATTTGATAGCCTGTCTTGCGCGGGGGCATAATTGTACTTCGTCGAAAATAATCAAAGACTCTCTCTCATAGAGATCGACTTTGTATTGGAGCTGCAACTGCAAAAACAGATAATTCAGATCTGAAATATCCTCAAACAGTTCACGTATATTTTTTGAGACGATTGAGAAATCAATGATTATATAACTTTTGTATTCATTTCGTCCAAATGACTCTACGATGGTTGACTTGCCTATACGACGGGCTCCTTCGATTAAGAGTGCTGTTTTACCATCGGAATCCTTTTTCCATTGCAATAATTTATCATATATTTTCGCTTAAACATGACATTCTCCTAATAAAATTACAAAATCGCATTTTTTATTTTGATGTTTTACTACAAAATCGCATTTTTTATTTCAACGATTTACCACAAAATCGCATTTTCTTTTTTGCTATTTTACCACAAAATCGCATTTTTTAAAAGAGGTTTGAATCTGCAGATTACACTTTTTATATAAAATCGTTACTGTTCACACCGAACAGTGTAACCAGCAACATAAAATACGTATAATAGAGGAAGAAAATACGTAAGAAAATACGCAAGATAAAGTCGGTTCATAAGCTGCACCAAGCTGGCAAAGAAATCAGAAATATGTGAAAATATGACATAAATATAATAAATCCGCTACACTATATCGTATGATTACGCACATGATATAATGTAGCGGATTTTATTGTTGATTATTTTAAAGCTCAAGTAAAATTTCTTATAGCACATCGCTTCCATCAGGAATCTTTGAGATAATAGTTCTGTTGATCCTGATTAAGAATAATGTCGAAACAGTAAAGGATATCACCTCTGCTATAGGGAAAGCCCACCATACAGCGTGAAGTCCACCAAGCTTTGAAAGGATGTATGCTGCCGGAATTAAAACCACAAGCTGACGCATGATTGATACGATCATGGAAAAGACCGCCTTTCCCAAAGCCTGGAATACTGTGCCGACGATAATACAAAACCATGCGATGAGGAAATGCACTCCGATTATTCTGAGCGCCGGAACACCGATTTTGAGCATATCGTCAGAGGCGCTGAACATTCCAAGAAGCACATGTGGTATGAACTCAAAGCAGGCAAAGCCAACGAAGAGCAGACAGAATGCTGTTATCAGGCTGACCTTTATTGTCTTAACCATACGCTTTCTGTTCTGTGCACCGTAGTTGAAGGCGATGATAGGTGTGATTCCGTTGTTCAGTCCGAATACAGGCATAAAGAAGAAGCTCTGCAGTTTGAAATAAACACCGAAAACAGCAGCGGCAGTCGATGAAAAGCCGATAAGTATTCTGTTCATGGCATATGTCATTATAGAGCCTATAGACTGCATGATGATTGACGGAATACCGATAGCATAAATGGTTCCCATGATTTTGAAATCCGGGCTGTAGCCCTTGAAGCTCAGGCTGATTTCATGATTGAATTTGTGGTTGCAGACAAAGGCAACAACGGCGGCTACGCACTGTCCCACAACGGTTGCCACGGCTGCACCGGTAGCACCGAGCTTAGGGAAGCCAAGCAGTCCAAAGATCATGATAGGATCCAGAATGATATTTGTGATGGCACCGCAAAGCTGTGAGGTCATGCTGAAAATAGTTCTTCCTGTCGAGGTAAGCACCCTCTCAAAATAGATTTCCGCAAAAATACCAAATGAAAAAATCATAACAGTACTCAGGTAGTTCACACCCATATCCATGATTTCGACATCAGCATTTCCAATCTGACTCATGTAAAAAGGCTTTACGATTGTAAGTCCGAGAATCAGAAATATTATGTAGCTGAATGCATATAGTACGGCACCGTTGATGCCGATTTTGTTGGCCTCGTCGTATTTATGGGCGCCGAGGGACTTTGACAGCAGCGCGTTTACACCTACACCTGTACCGGTTGCGACAGCGATGATGAGTGTCTGCAAAGGGAAGGCAAGTGAAACTGCTGTGAGTGCGTTTTCGGACAGCTTTGCAACGAAAATACTGTCCACGATGTTGTATAGAGCCTGTACGAGCATGGAAATCATCATAGGCAAAGACATGTTAAATACAAGTCTGCCGATAGGCATGGTTCCCATCTTGTTCTCTGTTACAGGGGCTGAATTTGTTTCCTGACTCATAATTCCTCCTATTGTAAATGATTGTTAATTTAAAACTCCTACATTATATATGTACGAAGCTTTAGTTATTAAAATTAAAATCACCGGTAGATTAGCCGGTGTTTAAAATGTGCAACAAAGCGCCAATTACATATAATACCATGACTGCAGGATACTTTCAAGGTATTATATAACTGTTAAATCATATCATAATAGTTAATGAAAAAATGCCTCAAAAAGTATAGCATTGCAGGGTATAAATTACGATAACCGCTTGACAAAATGACAGAGAGATATATAATTAGTTCAAAAATGAATAATTCAAAAATGTATAACGAAGCAGCAAAATAGGAAAAGAAAAGAAGGAATATCACATATGAAATTTAACTTTGAGTTTGCAGAGAAAATTTCGCGAACCTACAGCGATGAGTGCAGACCACTGTGCCATGAGCTGAAGCTTCCGCAGACAGCCTTTGATATACTCATGTTTCTGGCGAACAATCCGGAATATAAGACGGCAAGGGATATAGTTGAAATAAGAAAAATCAAGGCAAATCTTGTGTCTGTAAATGTTGATAAGCTTGTGAATGAAGGCTATCTGGAGAGAAAACCTGTGGAAAATGATAGGAGGAAGACGGAGCTTGTCTGTACAAAAAAGGCCGGGACTGTCATTGAAAGAGGAAGGCGTATACAGCAGCAGTTTACAGCAAATCTGTTTGCAGGGATAGATGAGGAGCAGAAAAAGCAGCTGACGATTGTTATGGAACAGCTTGAGAATAATATGGATGAAATAATCAGGAGGAAATCACACAAATGAGCACATTAATAACTATAATAGTAACATTTTTTGCCGGTATGGGCGCAGGCCTTGGAACCGGCTTTGCGGGACTAAGCGCAGCAGCAGTAATAAGCCCTATGCTCATTACATTTTTGGGAATGGACCCTTATATGGCAGTGGGAATAGCCCTGTCGTCTGATGTACTTGCCAGCGCAGTGTCAGCCTATACATATGGAAAGAACAAGAACCTTGATGTAAAAAACGGGCTCATAATGATGGTCACGGTTTTATGCTTCACGGTTGTCGGAAGCTATGTATCAAGCCTTGTGCCGTCAGCAACAATGGGCAACTTTTCGGTATTTATGACATTTTTACTCGGAATCAAGTTTATAGTCCGTCCTGTCATGACAACAAAGGAGGCCATGCAGGGAGTTTCAGCTAAAAAGAGAGCTGTCCAGTCAATCATCTGCGGTGTGATTATCGGATTTATCTGTGGCTTCATAGGTGCGGGAGGCGGTATGATGATGCTCCTCATCCTCACATCGGTGCTTGGCTATGAGCTTAAGACTGCAGTCGGAACGAGCGTATTTATCATGGCATTTACAGCCTTTACAGGAGCTGCCTCGCACTTTGCCATCGGTGGAAAACCGGACTGGTTTGTGCTGCTTTTATGTATTGCATTTACACTCCTTTGGGCGAGAATTGCAGCGGTCTTTGCAAACAAGGCATCCGCAAAAACCTTAAACCGTGCCACAGGTATTGTACTTGTAATACTTGGCATCGTGGTATTTGCATTTTCACTTCTGAGCTGATTTTTCTTGAATATATAACTGTAAGCCCCGGCTGCCCGACCGGCACACACAGCTTCCCCACGTGCGAATAGCGAAGCTGCTTAGATACTGTAGAAATTATGCCATGAAACACAGAAACGCTCCTGCATGGACGCAGGGGCGAGGAGAACCGCGCCACGGACGGCGCGTTTCGACGGTTTCGTCAGGCATAGAAGCCCTTCAAGCATAATTCCGTACAGTATCTTAGTAGCGCAGCGTAGCACGCGGGGAAGCTGTGTGGCCGGTCGGGCAGCCGGGGCTTACATCATTACATAAAACAAGATAAAAATCATCATACGTATTTTGAGGGAATTGCGAAAAAATCATACCATTTTGTGCAAAACCACATATTTAATAGAAAGATTCACATAAAGATTATTGAGAATACAGTATTGTGCCCTTAGAAAAATAGTACTATACTAAATTCATCTGACGAATTCAGACTTGAGTATAAATAATAATATGATTAAAGGGTCAAAAGGTATCATAAGATAGGAGGAAATAACAAACTATGTCTTCAAAAAAAGATGCGATGAAAAAGAAATTGGAAAACATGCATTTGGGTGAAAGGATTAACTATGGCTATAGAATGGTTATTACCATGATGCTTATTTCGGGACTGCTTTCGATTGCGGTCATTGGTGTGTTGTTTTTCAATATGTTAAACTATGTAAACAAGGTAAATGCTTCTGATCAGGCGGTTAAGGTATGTAGAATAAATGTAACTTCAGCGGCAAGAAATGTAAGAGAGATGGCACTTAATCCTGACCAGTCTACGTATGAAGATTATGAGCAGGGTGCAAAAACTTTGCTCGAGGATATTGATGTGCAGTTAAAAACAATAAAAAAATCAGGTGTTGTTCCGGAGAATCAGTATAATGAATATTCAAAGGCTCTTTCTGACTGGGCGAATACCGGATACTCAATCATGGATAAGATTAAAGCCGGACAGAAGGATGGGGCTGTTGATCAGATTATCAATGAGTGTACACCAAAGTTAAATAAAACTGTTGAGCTTGCAAAGGAAATCGACAAGCTGACTGACGAAAGAAGCCTTCAGGCAGTTGTAAGTACATACGTATGTGCTGCAGTCGGACTCATAGTCATCATTATCTGTCTGACATGTGCATGGCGGTTGACAAAGAGAACAGGAAAGATCGTGCTTGATACAATCCTTGAGCCGTTACATGCAATCGAGGATGTGGCAAAGGAGCTGACAGAAGGAAATCTTCACAGCACACTTGAGTACCATTCAGAGGATGAAATCGGTAGATTGGCACACAGCATGAGAAAGTCTATCCGTATT
>ERZ1027063.658-NODE-658-length-14682-cov-9.598482_pt1 | contig 14682 bp, 1 predicted proteins | sample MGYA00519423_ERZ1027063 | MGnify/ENA primary metagenome ERZ1027063 (study PRJEB26926, sample SAMN06164493) | human gut metagenome | biome: ENVO:00009003; feature: ENVO:2100002; material: ENVO:00002003 | host: Homo sapiens | place: USA | collected 2012 ...
TGAGCGCTAGTCTCGTGGGCTCGGAGATGTGTATAAGAGACAGAGCAATCCTCGCATATAGAAATTCCAAATTTATCATATAATTTAGATGAAGGTTTTATATCGTCCTTATCAAAAATCCCAAGTGTTTCAGCAGGCTGGACGCCTACAATCGGAGATGGTTCTATATATCTGTAATCATTAAATTCAGAATAATTAGGAAGAAGAGATTTCCTTACAATACCTTCTATTTTCCCATTTTTAAGAATTGCAGCTGAATTAAAATATTTTTTGCCTTCTGCATCTTTTTTACGCGGTTCTACAAAACCGACAATTGCAGTAGTTGATGTTGTAATCTTTGCAAGCCCTTTTAGCCACTTAATATTCTCTTCAACAATCACAGGATGCCTGTCTATCGTATCTTCTATTGGATACCCCATAAGCGCGAGTTCAGGAAATACAACTAAATCCAGATTAATTTTTGATGCGTATTTTATATATTTCGCAATTTTTTTTGCATTATATTCTATATTTCCTGCAATAGGATTAATCTGTGCCATCCCTATATATCCGCCGTCTGACACGATATTTTTAATGCTATCAATTATACTTTGCGGGATATCCTCACCATGTGAAAACCTTTTATCAACTATTTCCGATAGTGTATATAAATTCTCTGTCATCATAAAATCCTGTTCTTCATTTTACAGCAGCCAAAATAAAGAATAACATGAAGTTAGCCATTGCACAAAAGTTTTTTACGTCGTAAGGAATGATGAGTATTGCTGCTGCATGTTAGCGATCAGAATGTCCATAGAAGCGAATTTAGCTTCAAGCTGCGCCCTGTATCTATCAAGCGCCTTTTTCTGCTTTTCAATCTTATTCTCGATATCTTTAACCTCCCTGTCGTAAGAGGCCTCAGCTGTCGCAAAGTAGCCGGTTACAGCCTTGAGAGAAGACTCAATTAGAGTTTCTACCTTCGTGAATATACCCGTATTTGAATCACTGCCGATTAACAGAGCTTTCAATGCATCCTCATCAGCTTCATATGCCTGAATAAACTTATCTTTATCAAACGTTAGCGTTGTAATATTATCTGTAGAAATATTGTTAGCACTTGCATTTTCTACTTTTATACCAATGGCATCCAAATTACGGAACACTGTCGTTCCCGCATCTGAACTCGTCATCATATTTCTTAGCTGATTTCTTACTAATTTCAATACTGACTGGTCGTGAAGCTTGCCATCTTTTGATATGGCCTCATCTACATTCTTCATTAACTCGTTGTAAGAATCCACGATATCTGATACAGCATTCGCAAGAGTTTCCTTATCACGCTCTACGGTCAAGGTTACTGATGAATCCTCGGTTAGGCCTTTAAGGTTAATTGTTAAACCCTTTATGCGAGAAATATCACTTGTGATAGTATTAGAATTCGATGTATAGTATGTGCCGTTAATAGAGAATTTTGCATTATTACCAACGTCCTGTACATTAACATTCATCTTTGTTGTTTCTACCGAACCATCTGCCGCCCAGGTTGTATTTGTATAGCCCATAATGTCTGTAAAGTTACTTGTACCGGCCTCGATATTTATCAAAGCTGAACCTGTAGTTCTGGATTTTATTACGAGTTTACCATCAATAGAATCCCAGTAAGCTGTTGCATTGGCTGCATCATTTGAGTTTATCTGCGAGATTAAACCAGCAAGAGTTGTTGTATTACTTATGCTAAATGTCGCATCACCTACAATAAATGTTCCTTCTGTAACATCTCCGCGTCGGAAAAGACCTGAATTCATGATTACAGAATCAGAGTTTACGCAGTAAAGTTCTCTTGCACTTGATACGGTTTTGCCGTCAGAAGAAATACCTGTTATTGCAGCAAAGTTGGAGGTATCTGTTGTAGCTCCTACTTCTATAGAATCATCCGGATTTTTAGAGAATATTTTTAGGTATCCGTCTTCGAAAGTAAGGTCTACATCAGCGAAAGCAGAAGATATTCTTGATCGCAAATCTCCGAAAGTTTCATCTTTCTTTATCTGTATAGTAGCTTTTTCCCCATTTCTATAAATCGACAGTGTTCCGTCGGAGATATTAAGCAGTCCCATTTTTGTATCGTAGCCTGCGTAATTTGCAACAGAAAGAGTTTTTTCTTCTATTTGTGTAGTTGTAGCTTTAGTGGTTTCTGAGCTAGCGGCGAATCCTCCTAAGTCCTGATGGTATTGCAGTCCTATTGTGGCCATAATACTTGAGTCTGTATTCGCCTGATCTATAGTGAAAGTATCGAATCCGCTCTGTATAATCAATTGTCCGTCAGAGGTCATAGAAGCTTCGAGTCCAAGTGCTTCAAACTTTTTAATCAATGATCCGAAGGTTTCGTTTTCGGTAATTTCGATTTTTGCATTTTCCCCGTTAACTATAATCGCGAGTGATCCTTCAGCTTTGAGGGTATCGCTTCCCCACGGTTTATTGAAGTAGCTGAGTAGTGTATCTTCTGTTGCGGCGGTAAAAGTGGTTACTAGTGTTGATGTTTGTTCAAGTCCTTCGTATTTATAGCTGGTATTATGGTTATTGGAGCCGAAAAGTTTTTCTACAACGTTAGATGCGTTAGTAGTGCTATTGGACTTAGTTATGTATGAGTCACCTGAACCTATGATAGTAAGAATTGAGCTATCTCCGTCGGAAACGAGTGATGTTTCTATTCCGAAAGATTTTAGGGTATCGAGGAATGAGCCCATTGTTTCTCCGGTGGAGATGTATGCGGTATATTTTACGCCGTTATTGTAGATGTAGTATTCGCCGGTTGTAACTCCCAGTTTTGAAAGGAGAGTATCTCTTGTTACATCGGAGTCGATTGTGGTAGTAGTTACAACGTTAAGCGTTTCGCTTTCGTAGGTATTTGTCTGGATCCAGTTATTGAGGTCAATTCCGAGCAGTTCTAGAGCATTTGAAGCTTGTCCGGTTCCTGTATATTTTTGGAGCAGGCTATTTCCTGTATTTTTAAGTATCAGCTGTCCATTTTCGTTAAGTACTGATTCAAAGCCATAGAGAGCCAGCTGATCCATTAGTGTTCCTATAGTATCGTCTGCGGTGAGTTCTATGTTTGTTTGTATACCGTCTTTGACTACGGTTATGAAGCCTTCTTGATATGTTCCTTCGTTGATATCTGAGAGTTTAGTATCTCTGGTAACGGCTTTGATGACGTCTTTAGGGATAGTGAGTCCGTTGGATGTATAGATATTAACGAAATCCCATTCAGCGAAGAGTGTTGATACTATATTTGAGTTAGCTCCAGATGTTGCTGATGTAGCGAGGTATGTGTTATTATATGCGCCTACGGATATTGAGCCGTCTTCGGAGATATCTGCTATGAGGCCATTTCGGGCTAGCAGAGCCATGAAGTCATTTACTGTCATATCGGCGGTTATGTATTCTGTAGTACGAACGCCGTTGTTGTAGACGTAGAAAGCTCCTTCTGAGATATTAAGGTTATTTCCGTCTTTATCTTGCAGTTCGCTTAATTTTGTATTACCGTCAATTCTGTTATCGACTTCTACGGTGTATTCGAGGTTTTCGCTTATAGAGTCGTATCGGGTATTCCAGTTATCCGCAATATTAAGTTTTGCAAGGATATTTGATGCACCTGAGGAGATTCCTTGTGTAGTCATGTAGCTGTTATTTGTGCCGTCAAAGTATAGTTTTCCGTTAGAGTCAAGGCCCATTGTTATTCCGTATTGTGAGAGTTTGGAGGCAAGAGTTTGGAGTGTATCTTCGTTATTAATATTAACGAGGTATCGGGTACCGTCTTGATATACGTAGATATTTCCGCTTGTGATGCCTAGTGAGCTGCCGTTTTTATCTGTTAGCTGGTTTAGTTTTGTATCCAGGGTTGTTTCTTTAACTATAGTTTCGTAGTCAGCGAGGTGGTCGGAGGTTTGTGTAATTTCACCGAGTGACCAGTCTGTGAGTCCGAACACATCTAGGATATTTGATCCTCCGGTTATTGAGGTCAGGTAGCTTTCGCCTATACCAGACACAGAGAGTCTTCCTGCGGCATCGATATCGGAGTTAAATCCGTATTCTGCGAGGAGGTTCATGAAGTCGGCTACGGTTTTGATTTGGGTAGTATCTATATTTACAGTATAGTTAACGCCTTGTTGTGTAATGAGGATATTTCCGCTTGTTATTCCGAAAGCAGCGAGCGGTGTATCTTTTGTCATAGGTCCTATAGTTGTTTGTATTAAGTTTGTGGATATATTGTATGTATTGCTAGTGCCGTAGTCTTTTGAGTAATTAGTTCCCATCAGTAGTTCACCGAGGTTACCGGATATATCGAAGTCGGTGAGTGTAGAGGAGTTTACAGTGAATTTTCCGAGCGCATCAAGAGAGGCTTGGATTCCGTATTCAGCGAGTTTATCAATGACGTCGTAGATAGTTTGTGTTCTGGAGAATGTAAGGGTTACCAGTTTATTTCCTGCGTCGGAAGTTGTGGACAGAATAATTGTACCGTTTCCGGTTCCCATGGTTTTGCCTGTTGAGTCGGAGAGGTTTCCGAGCTGTGTTGCGCCTGTAGCGGCGACTTTTACTGTATGTGAGAGGATATTTGAGGTTCTGTTCACAGTTACAGTTTGGACGTTATTGATAACGTTGGAGAGTTTAAGTGCGGTAAGGATATTTGAACCTCCGGATGCGGCTTGCATGTATACGTTACCGATACCTTCGATTGATACTTTTCCGGAGGAATCTATATTACCAACGAGTCCGTATTTTGATATTTGAGTAAAGAATTCGGATAATGTTGAGGATGCATTGACGCTAATAGTTGTGAATTTTCCGTTAGTTTGGTGTATAATCAGGTTTCCGTTACCGTTATTAAACCCGTTTATATTAGAGAGTTTAGTATCGTAGTCAATTTTAATGTTATTACTAGTAGAAACGAGGTCACCAGATGTTTTGTTATCACAGATAGTTTTTGTGCTTGTTATATATGATTCATTTGCGCCTGCTTTAAGTTTGAGGGCATTTTTTACGTTATCGGAGATATTTTGGATAAATCCGTTTGGAGTTCCTGTGAGAGTCAGCTTACCGTCTTTAATGCTTCCTGAGATACCGAGTCCGGCGAGGGTTGTTAGGGTATCGTCTATGGTATCGGAGGTTTTGACGGTAATTGTGTAGTAAGCACCTTCGCAGCCTACGGTGATGGTGCCGTTTGCGCTCATGCCCAGCTGCGCGTAGGTTGTGCTGCTGTTAAGGCTTAGGGTGGAGTTATACTGTTGTTTATTGGAGTTTGTGTTGTAGTAATGGGTTTCCGTGACGGTTGTATACGTATTATTAAGGCCTGTATTGAATTTCAGGGCGTTTTTGACATTATCTGTCATTCCGGAGATGTAGCCTTCTTCTGTGCCGGTAATATTTAGTTTACCGTCGTGGACTGAGCCGGATACGTTGTAGCCGGCAAGGGTAGAGATGATGTCATCAAGGGTATCTGAGCTTTTTACGGTTACTATATACTGGGTGCCGTTTGAGATGACGGTTATATATCCGGTGTCTGCTCCTTTGATACCCAGAAGTTCAAATAGTGTGTCGGTGGTCATGTTGGCTATTGTGTCGTATAGCTGCTGATCTGAGGTTGAATTCGTTAAAATTGTTACTGCCACAGCGCCGCCGCCACCTGAACCGGAACCTCCTGTGCCTGGTTCGTAGTTGCGGTACAAGATGATGGAATTCGTATTTACCGGACGTTGGACGGTGTAGAAAGTAATATCAAATCCATCCGAGGAAGTTTTACCTCCGGCATTTATCGAAATAGAGTAATTAAGCAGCGGAGTTTTTCCACTCTCATATTTCCACCCACCCGCAGAAGTAAATCCGTTAGCAGTCATTATAGCCTGATTCTGCATATCAGCTAAAGAAATACCAGTTCCAATGTAGTTAGAGCTTAATCCAGTCGAATTAGCATTGTTGTAATAACAGTTTGTTAGATAATAGTTAGTACTCCCTGTAAATCCTCCATAATAGCTCGAAGTACCAGTATAATTTACAGTTCCTGAGGCATAACAGGTATTGTAATATCCGCCACCACTTCCAGTAAACCCGCCCACGTAGCTTCCATTACTAGTTACGTTACCGGTTGTATAGCTATTATTAATTGTTCCATATGAGCCTCCAACAAATCCGCCGACATCTCTATCACCAGTAACATTGCCAGTTGTATAACATTGGTTTACTATTCCAGATAGCTGCCCAACAAAACCACCAACATATGAAGAATTTGCTGCAGTGACATTGCCAGTTGTGTAACACTGGCTTATTGTTCTATTACCACTACCTGCAAACCCTCCAATATAGTTACCACTTGGAGTTACATTGATATTCATAGTAGAATAAGATTTATTGGCGCCATTATTCAAGCTTCCGGCTACTCCACCAATATATTGAGCCAGAGAGCCTGATGTAATATTTACTGCACCTGATGTTGAACTGCTGCTAATAGAATTAATATATCCAGCGAGTCCGCCAAGATATTGGATTACTGCATAACTGTTATCATATGAATTTGATGCAGAAGCAGTAATTGTAGCATTTGTTGTGCAGTTTGTTATTGTATAACCCCTCCCAACAATACCTCCAACATATTGTATATTGTATACCTGATACTTGTTTGCATTTGAGTTAAGAGTCATTGACATATTGGAAATACAGTTAGTAGCAGTAGACTGAATACTGCCAGCTACCCCTCCAATACACGACATTATGCCTCCTGCCATATTGATAGCACCGGATGTAGTACAATTACTAATAGTTCCTGCTGCTCCTGCAATTCCGCCAAGACAAGTAAATGCCCCTGTTCCAGATGTTGTAATCGTACCGGAATATGCACATTGTGACACAGAAGCCCAATTTGATTCAAATCCGCCAACAATCCCGCCTGTGTATGATTGAGTAATAGTACTTCCATTTTCTCCAGAACCACTATTATCTGTTACACTGAGAGAAATATTTAAGCTGGAAGAACAATTGGTTATACTATTTGTATCGAGCTTACCAACAATCCCGCCAACATAGTTCCTATGTGCGGTGATTGTACCTGTTGCACTAACTTTAAGATTTGAAAGAGTTCCTTTTGAGTATCCAACGCACCCTCCTGCAAAAGCATCAGCGTTGCTGTATGCACTAGAATCACTAGATGTAATATTTGCCGTACCTCTGACTTCACTATTAGAAAGACTTCCTGCATCCAGCCTCCCAACAAGACCACCAACGTTAGAGTTACCATTGACAGTTATCCCTTCTGCAAATGTTGAGGTTATTACGCAGGAAGCATATCCGACAATTCCGCCTATATAGCTACCACTACCACCATCAACCGTTACACTGCCCGAAGTATAACAGGACTGAATCGTATTAGTTGAGTAACCTGCAATTACACCTTTATATCCTCCATTACCATTTACCTTGACATTCCCCTTGACATAGCAATTTGTAATAGTTCCAGAAGATTTACCTGCTATTACTCCGACATAGTTGCCGCCACTCACGATAGCATTTTCTATACCTAAATCTAATATACGTGCAGAACTGCCTGTCACTCCAAATAGTCCTGTATAGCTAGTTCCAGCAGCGCTAATAGAAAGATTTGAAATTACATGTCCATTACCATAAAACGTACCATTAAACTGATTAGAGTCAGTACCTATAGGTGTATATCCAGGGAAATTTGACATATCAATATCATTAGTTAGTATAAACGTACAATTAGAAGCCTGTCCCGAGTTAACAAGCGAAGCTAATTTGTTTAGGTCTGATAAAGAACTGATTGAGTATAAGTTCCCCGCAGTAAGAGTACTTACACTGCCAATTGCAATAGCAGCTTCGGCACTCGATTGAGTAATAACTGTAAGGAAGTTAGTAGCGACTTGTTTAGTGGTCACGCCAATCTGCATTTGGGATAAAATACCACCCATAATAGCATCTTCAGCATATAATCCATTATCATTATCCAGATACAATATACCGTTAGACATATATGAATTTATACCGTTATTGTTTAAGAACGCTAAAAGCTCGCTTATGCGTGAATAGCAATTAAAACCTTGCGATTTAATAATAGCTCCATCTGAAGATTTGATATGTATGGTAAGATAAGTTTCTGGAAAAGCAACCACATTACCTAACAGATCATCTTCAACAGCAATCCCGCCATCAGCGTTGCCGCCGGCAATACCATTATCTAATATATTTTGTAAGTCATCAGAATTGGTATTAACCGGACGCTCAACTGTGTAGTATGAATAGCTTTGATTAGTGGTCGATGATGTTTTTCCCGTCGAAGTAATTATTAACTGAGGAGTCTTACCACTCTCATATTTCCATCCCTTATCTGTAGTAAAGCCTTTACCAGTCATAGTTGCCTGATCCTGCATTTGAGTTAGCGAAAGCCCCGTAACTTGATACCCCTGCGAAGCTGTATTAGCATTGTTGTAAACGCAGTTTGACATACTTGCGTTTGAGTCACCAAAAAACCCTTTTCCAGAGCTTACTGTACCAGAAGCATAACAGGTATATATATAAATATCACCATCCATCGGATAAGAATCACTTGAGTCAGATTCATAAGCATATCCAACAAAGCCACCAGTATAGGTAGAATTATTTCCAGTAACATTACCGCTGGCAAAGCTATTTTCGATATGGACTTGATAGTAGCTATCACCATTATTATTACCTGCATAAATGCGTCCTGCAAATCCACCAACATTTGAATTTCCGGTAACGTTACCAGTCGTATAGCAGCTATTTATTGTAATATTACCATTTGATCTAATATACCCTACTAAACCACCAACGTTTGAAGAATTTGCTGCAGTTATATTTCCGGTAGAATAACTTTTAGATACAACAATGGAAGAGCTGTCAAGTTGTCCAATCAATCCCCCAATATAGTCTCCTGTTCCACTATTATTGATATTCATATTAGAATTGCAATTGGTAACATTGCCATGTGATATAGAACCTATAATACCACCGATAGAGCCACAGTTTCCTGATGCATTTATCATTCCTGAAGCAGTACAATTAGTTATTACACTTGCAGACGCACCTGCAATTCCGCCAACACTGTTGGTGCCTGTTGCGGTGATAGTACCATTGTAAGAAGATTGAGAAATTGTACCAGCTACTCCAGCAATCCCGCCAACATTGCGGGTGTCTGTTGCAGTGATAGTACCATTGTAAGAACATTGAGAAATTGTAGCATTAGTAGCATATCCAACAATACCACCAACATAATTGCCACCAGAGCCGGTAATACTCATTGTAGCATTACAATTTGAAATAGTTCTTGAAGAGGTTATACTTCCAGCAATACCGCCTGCATAACCACTTGTAGCTTTTACTGTACCAGTCACATTTGCATTTAAATTCGATAGGCTGATGTCACTTGACCCAACATATCCCCCAATACAGTTGCTTCCTGATACATTAATAGTACCTTTTATTGATATTTTATCGTACGAAGCTGCAGAGCCAAATACACCAGTAAAACCTCCAGCTTTACCACTAGAAGAAGTCACATTTACATCTTGCACAAATGAATTTCTTACACTGCTATTAATATATCCAGCGAGTCCGCCAACATATCCACTACCATTAATATTAATATTTCCAGAAGTGTATGAGGATGCAATTGTATTAGTTGCCTGACCAGTAATAGCTCCAACGTAGCTGTTTCCATTAACATTAACGTTTCCTTTGACGTAACAGTTAGTAATAGTACCAGCAGAATTACCAACAATGACACCAGTGTAGTCTTTACCGGATATAGTAGCGTTTTCGACCCCGAGGTCAAGAATTCTGGCAGTATTTCCGGTCACCCCGAAAATACCTACGCTGTTAGTTCCACTTTGTGAAATAGACACGTTTGAGATAACGTGTCCGTTACCGTAGAAAGTTCCCATGAATTTATGTTCGTCAGTACCAATCGGAATGTATCCCGGTGAGTTAGCCATGTCAATGTCGCCGGTAAGAATAAACGTACAATTAGAAGCCTGTCCCGAGTTAACAAGCGAAGCTAATTTGTTTAGGTCTGATAAAGAACTGATTGAGTATAAGTTCCCCGCAGTAAGAGTACTTACACTGCCAATTGCAATAGCAGCTTCGGCACTCGATTGAGTAATAACTGTAAGGAAGTTAGTAGCGACTTGTTTAGTGGTCACGCCAACCCCAATTTGTGTAAGCAGTCCTCCGGTAGTAGCATCTTCCGCATAAATGCCGTTGTCGTTGTCAAGCTTAAGAATGTTGTCCTCTAACTTAGCGTCTATACCGTATTTTGTGAAGAAGTTAATAAGATCAGAGATTTTAGCATATCCGTAGAATTCCTGTGAGGCAATAATGGCTCCATCGGAAGATTTAATGTTAATAGTCGTCGTGGAGCCAAGGAAATAAGCGAATTGAGCAAGTAAAGCTTCTTCAACTGTAGCTCCGCCTTCAATAGTAGAACCTGGCGTTCCTCCTCCACCTCCAGTCCCTACGCCAATGTATTTGACGACAGAAATCCCTAACTTGTCAGCCACATCCCCCGACACATAGTTAGCATTATCAGACTTAAGTGTAATGATCCCATTAACCATTTTTGCTTCAATACCATTTAACTTAAGCTTTTCAAATAAATCTTCAAATGTCATCGTCTGAGTTACAGTAATGGTATCTATGGGCTGCTTACTCCTGTTGCTTATAATCAAAGTATTTCCTGAAGAAACATCAATGCACGAACTAATAAGTGTGTCTTTTGTCGCGACTTCAGTATTTGTATATGTAACAGCTGCAGATGATGTATTGGCCTTTCCAACAGTGGTTGTAGTCGTGTAAGATTCAGTTTTAATTCCGAGTGTTGCAAGCAGATTCGACCCGGAAGCGTCAGTCACATATGCTCCATCAGCAGATGTGAGTGTAATAATCCCCTCCGAAATCACACCTTGTATTCCATACTGGTCTAAAATATCAAATACCCCATCTATAGTTGTATTATTAGCAATCACCGTATTCAGAGTAGTACCATCAGATTTATGTACCGTGATTGTATTAGCCTTGTTAATTCCAATCTGTGCGAGAGTGTTGTTAATAGTAGCATTATTGGCAACAGTGTATGATACTACAGCCGTAGAAGTGGAAGATTTTCCGACCGTAGTTGTTACTGTAATAGTCGTAGGTGTCATTCCGAATGCATCAATAATGGGCCCCTTCACATAATTTCCTGATGGCGAATCAAATGAAATTAACCCGTCATTAATCTGTGCATTAATATCATGCTTAGCGAGTTCCTTGAATAACTCATCCAGTGTAGTTGTGGTGCTAATAGTAATTGTAGCAATAGGGTTGTTGTCCTTGTTATATACAGTAATCTTGTTGTTCGCGGAATTGACAGCAATAATAGAATTAATAGTCGTCGTCGCATCTGCCACCGCCGTCCCGGTAAATGTAACCGGTGCTGTAGATGAAGCCGTAGTGTTAACAATCTGTGTAACAGTCTGCGTGGTTATGCCGAGTGCAGCCGGCAGTGTCCCCGTAATGAACTTATTTTCAGCAGAATCTAAAGAAATGACGCCGTTAGCAATAATCCCATCAATCCCTTCCGCCTTTAATTTATCAAAAACATCCCTAATCGTAGCAGTATTATCAATGTTAATGGTCTTCAGAGCATTTCCTAGCTGGTCATGTACAATAATATTTGAAGCTCCGGTAAGCCCCACCTCAGAAAGTTTAGTATCTAAATCAGCATACTCTGTTTTAGAAGTCAAAAGTGTACTACCAGTAGACGAAACCGCTTCAGTTTTTGTAATAGAAGTAATACCTAAAGCAGAAGCAACAGTCCCGTCAAGCGTTCCGCCCGTAACGACGAGTCTTCCGGTCGCATCTATAGAAGCAGAACCGCCTTTTTGGTGAATTTGATTTATAAGATCGTTAATTGTGGTGTCTTGTGAAACATTTAAGTCTTTAGAATTAAATCTTAAAGTGTATCCATCTTTGACTTTATCAGCAGTACCTAGTGTATCTATAATTTCCTTTAGCGTAGTATCCCCTGTCACCGCTGCAGTAGTAGTAATTGTCATAATGGATCCGAGAGCATAGCTGGATTTATTAGAGTTATCTAGTCCCATGGAGTTTTCAAGAGTGGTGTTTTCTATATAGCCGTTAGATATTGTAATGATACCGTCTTTTATAGAGGCAGAAATTCCGTCAAAGGAGTTGATAAAGTCAAGAAGATCCCCTATTGTGCTTGCCTCGTTGACAGTTATAGTTCCGGCTAGTGAACCATCTGAGTTATAGAGTTTGACAGTTCTATCAGCTGCAGACATAGAGTTAAGAATACCATATTCTTTCAGAAGAGTGTCTTCTGTTGCATCAATAGTTATAGTATCCTTTCTAGAAAGCGGATCTGATGTTACGTATTTACCCGAAACAACCTGAGTAAGATTAAGAACATCAGCCAAAGCACCACCGTTTAATGTCGCATTCTCTATCGTCAGCCTTGAGGTATCTGTATCCCAAACAGATGCTATACCGGCATTCTGTAACGCATTCATCAAATCTTCTACCGTCATTGATTTTGTAACATTGATTGTTCTGTTTTCACCGCGTACGGTAAAGACGGCATTGCTATCAGAGCTTAAACCTAAATTCTCTAATGTCGTTGTCAGAGTTGCACGAATTGTATTTGTTACTGAATGAGTTAAGGCTTGAGTCTTTGAATAAGTTGACGCAACTGTTATCTGGTCTGTTGAAATTACAGGTGCTCCATACAAGCAGGTTAATAAGTCTGTGCCCTGTTTGTATCTGTCATCTGTTTCTCTTATTGTGCCATTATCAATAAGCTCTTGTACTCTATCGTCAGATAATGTTGCAAATGCTCCGCCGGTGATTTCAAGCACACCATCATCACGCAATTTTGTGTAAATACCAAGATTTCCTAAATCAGACATTAAATCTCCTAACGTCTGACCATGGTATATTTTTTCATAAAACTTGTTGCCGTCTGCATCGGTAACTTCAAGATAACCGGCTCTTACTTTTAAATCATCTACCAGCTTTGTTTCAAGAGTTACAAGTTCAGCTTTCTGTACAGTTTCTGTCAAAGGCTTGCCTGTTGTCATTGCAGTATATGGTTCTGCTGTTAGTTTTAAAGCACTAATTGCATCAAAAGTGCCGCCAGTTATTGTACCTCCTGAAATCTCTATTGTACCGTCTTTATTCAACGCAGCGTATACTCCGGCATTTGTCATATCAGAAAGCAGTTCGCCGAGTGTAGTGGTTGTTCCAACGGTAATTGTAGTATATTCATTACTGGAATTTTTGATAATAACAGTCTGTCCATCCGTAATATTAATACCATCACCCAAATCTTTCAGAAGGGTATCGGAAGTAGCGGTTGTTGTCTGTGTTATTGTTGCTTTATGGCTTAAATCTCCGGATACCTGTGTATTGGAATAAATATCTAAATCCAAACCCAGAGCATCAAGAATGTCGGTTGTGCCTTCATCTGTAATTTTGGCATCTGTAATAGTTAAAATACCTGTTGAATCAAGTGTTACATCAATATTATGGCTCTTTAAATCAGCTATAAAGTCACCAAGGGTGGTTGTTGATGTTAATGTGACCTGATAGTCTGCATCATTTGCATGAATTGTTATTACACCTTCTTTAGCACCTAGTTCTGACATTAAAGTGTCAACTGTTGCTGCAGAGTAGATTGTATCTGTCTTTGATGTGTTTAAAGAATTAGAGGTATATCCCTCGTTAACACCCTGTAAATGCAGGGCATCAACAATTCCAGTTCCATCAATATCATTAATTGCTCCTGCATCAATATCAATAGAAAATACACCTGTTTTTTCGTTGTAGCTTGCTTCTACGCCGATTTCTTTTAATTTATCAATAAAAGTTTGAATTGTGTCGTTTTCGGTAATCTCAATGCCGCGCTCTATACCGTTTACTGTAACCCCAATTTTACCAGCTTTTACGCCGACATTAATTAACTTAGAATCAGAAGTAGCTGTTGTTGTTTGTACAATTGTCGTTAAATAGCAATAATTACTGTTTGCTGCCGAGTTAGTTGCTAATTGATCAACAAGGACATTATAAGTAGCCTCTTCTGCCTCTGTCGTTGCAGTGGCTGTTAAGACGTCTAGATTAGCAGATGTTGCTAGGTTTTGGGCAAACAAATCCATTGACGCAATACCGAATTGAGCATCTGTTACCTTTTCTATAACAGAACGGAAAGAGTTAAAAAATGATTTGATATTGTCAAGGGTTTCTTTGGATAGTAATACGGTTTCTTTCTCTTCTTCAAGCGTGTCAATCTTAGCTTGTTTTAGTGCAACAAGCGATTCTACCCAAGAAGATGTATCTAAACCGGATGCCAATCCGCTGAATGATATTGTCATTGCCTCACCTGATAGATATTTGATTGATTAGTGCAGTTAAAGAAAAGGTATCGACAACACCGTATTTACGCGTGCCGATACCTACTCCAAATAAAATTTTTAATAAAGTAACGAATGTATTATTCTCTTTGGAGGTTTGATTTTTATTTTGTGTATGAAGTTTTTGAACAAAGATATCCATTCTGTCTTATTCCTGCTAAAATGGGGTGTATGCATTGTGCCTACTGGAGCCATAACAAAATAGTTAAAATGTTATGTT
>ERZ1027063.666-NODE-666-length-14617-cov-7.161791_pt1 | contig 14617 bp, 9 predicted proteins | sample MGYA00519423_ERZ1027063 | MGnify/ENA primary metagenome ERZ1027063 (study PRJEB26926, sample SAMN06164493) | human gut metagenome | biome: ENVO:00009003; feature: ENVO:2100002; material: ENVO:00002003 | host: Homo sapiens | place: USA | collected 2012 ...
CGCCATAGGCTTTTGTATCCCCCCGGCAGAGCCGGGGGTTCTCTTTGGTGTCCAAGAGAAACTTCCCTCCGCCGCGGGGCGGAGGGAAGTTTTTGCGTGAAAAGCGAGGATCACTTGTCGTCTGCGTCCTTGTCGCCCGGGTCATTTTTGTCCCGCTTTTTCAGTTGGGAGATGACCATGGCAGTGCAGACGGTCATAACAGCGGCGAGTATAAACGTGCAGTATTCGATCTCGCTGTAGACAAGCTCGGAGGACGGAATAAAATAGTTCATGTCTGCCCCAATGTAGAGGGCAAGCAGCGTTCCGATCAGAAGAAAAATATATTTGAGCCAGCTGCGCATGATAACCTCCTTTTGGACACATAAATGGGTAATAGAAGTAAAATATCCGGTCGGCCTTGATGAAATATTAACATAAAGAGTGCGATCTGTCAAGCAAAAACGATAAAATGAACCTTATAAAATGGGCACTGTTTCAACAAGCTGAAATGCCGACGAAATGCCGCACAAAAGAGCCTCGCAGAGTTCGCGGCCCGCAGGCTGCGAATAAGGTTTGATCCATTTTTCGCGGCGGCGCCCCCCAAGGGGACTTCCGTTGGGCGTGTACGTCGCGAAAAATACTTTGCGCTGGCCTCGGCCCAGCGGAACTGGCCTCGGCAGACCCGACGGCTGATGTCGGTCCAGAGTATGTTCGAGGGCGCTTGCGCACACGGACGCGCGGGTCGGAGCGAAATCCCTTTTGTCAAAAAAGGGTGCCGCCCTTTTTTGACAAGCTGAAAAGAGCCTCCCCACCCGGGGAGGCTCTTTTACAATGTTACAGGTCCAGGAGCTGCAGCTCCTCCTCGTTGACCTTCCGCAGGTCCCGGCGGCTGAGAATGTCATACATGCAGGGCACCACCAGCAGGGTCATCAGCGTGGCGTACAGCAGACCGCCGATGCACACCAGGGCCACCGGCTGCATCAGGGCCGTGCCCACATCCTTGCCGAAGGCCATGACCACCAGGCCCAGGATCGTGGTCAGAGACGTCATAAGAATGGGCCGCAGGCGGGTGACGCCGGCCTCGATGATGGCCTCCCGGCGGCCCATACCCTCCAGCCGCAGCTGGTTGATGTAGTCCACCAGGACAATGCCGTTGTTGACGATGACGCCCACCAGCATCACAAAGCCCACCAGAGACACCACGCTGACCTCGATGCCCGCCAGCAGCAGGGCCAGGAAGCCGCCGGTGAAGGCCAGGGGAATGGTGAACATGACGATCAACGGCGAGCGCAGGGACTGGAACTGGGCCACCATTACCAGGTACACCAGGACGATGCCCAGCAGCAGCATCAGCAGCAGCTGCTCAATGGCGTCCATAATGGCCTCGTTTTCCCCCTGGAAGGAGGCGGTGATGCCCTGGGGCAGGTCTACCTCCGCAATAGCCGCCTGGGCGGCGGTGGTGACCTTGGTGACATTGTAGCCGTCGGCCACATCGGCGGACACAGTGATGTACCGCCGCTGCTGGTCGCGGTGAATGGTGTTGAGGCTGACAGTCTCCTCCAGCTTGGCAATATCGCCCAGACGGACGGGCTCCGCTGCCTGGACGGCGGAGCCGCTGCCGGAGGACATGCCGGACATGCCGCTCATGGAGCCGCTGCCGGAGGACATGCCGGACATACCGCTCATGGAGCCGCTGCCGGAGGCGGCGCTCATCATGCTGCTCATGGCGCTCATGGCGGAGGGGTCGATCTCCAGGTCCATGAGCTTTTCCCGGGTCATGCGGCTTTCCTCCGGGGACTGGATGGACACGCTGACGTCCAGCCCGTCCAGGGTCAGGGACAGGGAGCTGTCGGTGTCCGTCAGGGCGGAGGCAACGGCCATATACACCTGGGCCACGGTGAGGCCCTTTTCCATGGCGGCGTTGCGGTCCACGGACAGGTGCAGGGCGGTGGCCGCCTGCTCCAGGCCGTCGGACACGTTTTCCGTGCCGGGGACGGTGGCCAGCTTCGCGGCCAGTGTCTTGGCGGCGGACTGCATCTGCTCCATGTCGCTGCCGTAGACGTTCAGCGCGACGCCGCTGCCGGTAAGATAGGTCATGTAGCTGTCCATGGCGCCGGAGGCGGTGACGGTGCAGTCCATACCGGTGCAGGCGGCCTCGATCTGTTGTCCGGTCTTTGCGCCGGAGGCCCCTTCGGTAAGGGTGATATAAGCGGTGACGTCATACGCCCCGCCGCCGGAGGACATCATGCTGGTCATGTCCATGCCGCCGGAGCTGCCGGAGGAGGACATCATCGCGCCTACGGTCTCCACGTTTTCCACCTGGGCAGCCCGGCGCAGCACCTCATCCGCCAGGGATACGGCCTGCTCCCGGGTGCAGCCCTCGGGCATGGAGACGGTGAGATTCACGGTGTTCATGTCGATATTGGGCATGAAGGCAAAGCCGCGGGCCAGGGTGGCTCCGGCGGAGCCCAGCAGAAGCACCAGCGACAGCAGCAGCACCACGACCCTGTGTCTCAGGGACCAGGACACAGCCTTGCGGTAGGCGGGATAGACCCGGTCCAGCAGACCCGGCTTCTGGGGTTTTTCCTTGCGGAGCATGCCGGAGGCCATGGCGGGCACCAGGGTCAGGGCCACAATGAGGCTGGCCAGCAGGGAATAGGTCATGGTCAGGGCCAGGTCCGTGAACAGCTGCTTGGTGATGCCCTCCACAAACACGATGGGCAGAAATACGCACACGGTGGTCAGGGTGGAGGCGGTGATGGCGCCCAGCACCTGCCGCGCACCGGACACCGCCGCCTGGATGACGGTGGCCCCCTTGGCGCGCAGACGATAGATGTTCTCAATGACCACCACCGAGTTATCCACCAGCATGCCCACCGCCACGGCCAGGCCGGACAGGGAGATCATATTGATGGTGACGCCGGAGAAGTACATGAGCACCACGGCGAAGATCACGCTGATGGGGATGGAGCACAGGGTGATGACGGTGGGACGCAGGTCCCGCAGGAACAGGTACAGGATCAGCACCGAGAACAGCGCGCCCCAGCCCAGAGAGGACAGAATGGAGTTGATGATAAGGTATATGTAGTCCCCCTGGTCCATCAGGGGCACGAAGGAAAGGCCCTCGTACTCCGCCTCCAGCTCCCGGAAGCGGCTGTTGATGTTGTCGGACACCTCCGCCGTGGCGTAGGTGGACTGCTTGTTGAAGGAGACGATGACGCCGTCCTTGCCGTTGAGCTTGTCGTAGATCTCCGAGGAGTTGTCGGTGATGGCCACGTCGGCCACGTCCTTCATGCGGATGGGGTCGATGCCGTCCATCCCCAGGTCAAAGAGCACCAGGTCCTCCAGGTCCTGGCGGGTGTCGATGGCGTCGCCCACGGAAACCATATAGTTGACGCCGTCCTCCTTCAGATACCCGGCGGGCATGGAGAAGTTCTGGGCCGTCAGCAGGGCGGTGATGGTGGATAGGTTCAGGCTGGAGGACAGGTCCGCCTGGCTCAGGGCGGCGGAGCGGGATTCCTCCAGGGTCTGGAGGCCCTGGTCGATCTGATTCAGGGCGCTGTCCAGCTGGATATTGGCGGAGATGATCTGGGTAACGGCGTCGGCCATGGTCAGGGTCCCGGCGGTCACCTGGTCCGCCAGCTTGGCCACACCCTCGTCGGTTTCCAGGTCCCGCAGCTGTTTTTCCAGCTCCTCCAGCTGCTTCTGCCACTCCTTGGCCCGTTGGACGGCCTCGTCCCACTTGACGCCCAGGGCCGCCATACGCAGGTCCAGCGCCGCCAGCTCCGCCTGGATGCGGACGTATTCGGGGTCACTTTCAATTTCGGCGATGGCTGCCTGCTTTTCCTCCTCCGTCATGGAGGGGTCGTGGCGGATGGCCTCGATACGGGCCTGGTAGGGGGCGTTTTCCGCCTCCAGACGGGCCTTCTCCGCCTGGATCTCCGCCAGCTCCCGGAGGTTGGCCTGGAGCTGGTCCCGGCTGTCCCGCATGGTTTTCAGACTGTCCTGAATGGTGGTAAGGGCCTGGGTCACGGCGTCCCGGACGGCGGATTCCTCAGCGCTGCGGATGGCGGCCTTGGCGCTGTTGACCTGGCCCCGTGCGGAGGACAGCTGCCCTGCCGCGTCGTCCAGCTGCTTCGCAATGGCGTCGGACAGCCGCCGGGACAGATCATCCAGCTTCTTTTGGCTGAGGATCACATGGAGCTGATGCTGGACCGTACCGCTGACGGTGACACTGGCCACGCCGGTGATGCCCTCCAGCTTGGGGGACAGGGTATCCGTGACAAAGTCGGACAGCTCCGTGATGTCCTTGCCGTCGTAGGACAGGGCCGCCACCTGCACCGGCAGCATGGAGGGGTTCATTTTCAGCACATAGGGATCGCCCACGGTGTCGGACCAGGAGCCCTTCAGCTGGTTGATCTTCTGCTGGATATCCACGCTGACGGTGTCCATATTCACGCCGTCTTCAAACTCCAGCACCACCATGGACACGCTGTCCATAGAGCTGGAGGTGACGTTTTTGATGCGGTCCAGGGTGGCCATGGACTGCTCCAGGGGCTTGGTGATATCGGCCTCCACGGTCTCGGGGCTGGCCCCGGGGTCGGTGGTCACCAGGATCACATAAGGGAAATCCATATTGGGCATCAGGTCGGGGGTCATCTTCAGATAGGCCACCACCCCCAATACCAGAATCGCCAGCACCGCCACGAACACGGTCAGCGGCTTTTTTACGCTGAATTTGGGCATAGTCGCATCGCTCCTTGCGCGTTATAAGTCAGTTGTTACACAACTGTAAAAAACATTTTAAAGAATTTTAACATTCTAAAGCGCCGCGCGCAAGAGGGCCGGGCAATTATTAACGAAACTGTTACAAACTCCCAATTTTTCCTTAGCCTAACGAAAGAAAAAAGGCAAAAATGCCCCGGAACCCAGCAGGTTCCGGGGAAAGGGTCAGAAGTCCATGGCCAGGCGCTGGGCCTCGTCGGAGTCCAGCAGGCGGAGGCAACCGGAGGACACCTGGTACACCCGGCGGCACAGGGAGATCACCGTGGGCCGGTGGGTGGTGACGATGCAGGTCTTGTGGGGGTAGCGGGCTGCCAGATTCCGCAGGATGGTGCGCTCGGTGGCCACATCCAGGGCGCTGGTGGCCTCGTCCAGCAGCAGCACCGGGGCGTCCCGCAGCAGGGCCCGGGCAATGGCGATGCGCTGGGCCTGCCCCTCGGACAGGCCGTGGCCGTGCTCCCCCACGGAGGCGTCCAGCCCGCCGTCCATGGCGGAGACGAAGTCCCAGGCACAGGCGGCCTCCAGCGCCGCCCGCAGCTGGGCGTCGGAGGCGTCGGGCTTCACCATCCGCAGATTGTCGGCGATGGTGCCGGAGAGGAGGGTGTTGCCCTGGGGCACATAGGAGAAATAGCGGCGGAGTCCGGCGTTCACCTCCACCTGTCGCCCGTTGGCGGCCTGGAGGTAAGCGCGGCCCTCCGCCGGGCGGATCAGGCCCAGCAGCAGGCGGATCATGGTGGTCTTGCCGCCGCCGGAGGGGCCCACCAGAGCCACGGTCTCCCCGGGAGCGGCCCGGAAATCGGCATGGGTCAGCACCGGCTGATGGGGAACATAGGCGTAGCCCGCGTCCTCCACGGCCACGGTGAAGCCCTGGGAGGCCAGGCTGTCCAGCCCGTCGTCCGGCAGCACCGGCTCCGGCTCCAGGGCGTACAGGTCCCGGATACGGCGGGCGGACACCGACGCGCTGAGGAACGACGGCACCGTCCGCACCAGAGCGTTGAAGGCGGAGCTGAGCTTGGCCCCCTGGGACAGGAACAGCGTCATGGTGCCGTAGAGAATTTTGCCGGACCACAGCAGATACAGGCAGTAGCCGAAGGCCGCCATCTGGACGGCGGAGCCCAGAAGAGACAGGAGAATTTCCGTGCGGATGCTGAATAGATTATAATCCAGGCTGGCCCGGCGGAACTCCTCCTGCCGGCGGCGGAAGCCCCGGCCATAGCGGCCGGTGATGCCGAAGCCCTTGATGGCGTCCAAATTGTGCAGCGTCTCCGTCTCGTAGGACATCAGGCGGCTGCCCACCTGGCGGACCTCCTGCTGGTGGGTGCGCATGCCCCGGATCAGGCGGCGGGACGTCAGCAGCAGGAAGGGGGCGCTGGCCAGGGCCAACAGGGCCATGACCCAGTCATAGTGCAGGATCACCGCCAGGGTGGCGGCAAAGGTGTACGCCGTGACGATCAGGTCCGGCAGCCAGCGGATGGCGCTGGAGGACACGGAGCCCACGTCGGTGGACAGGCGGCTGAGCAGGTCGCCGCTGGCAAACGCGTTCAGGGACCGCCAGTCGGCCCCCAGCAGGCGGTCGAACACCTGGGCCTGGATATCATTGTTCACCCGGAGGGAGATTTTCGTGGAAATGCGGGAGGTGACGCTGCGCAGCAGCAGACCCACCAGGGCCGAGGCCACCATCACGGTGACGATGAACCACAGGTGGTCGCTGTCGTAGCCGGTGATGATGTCGATGGAGTATTTGCTGGCCACGGCGGACACCAGGCCCAGGGTGGAGCTGGCCACGCCCAGGATGGTATAGAACCACACCGCCCGCCGGTAGCGCTTGGTATAGCCCCAGATCCACTTCCAGTCGGCCCAGATCTCGGAAAACGTGCCGTCCCGCCAGCTGCTGACCAGGGTCCCCAGAGACTCCGAGCCCATGGGCTGCCGATTGTCCTCCTGCCGCATATCCCGCACCTCCTATGAAAAAACTCAACACTTTATTATAGCATTGTCCGCCGGAGAAGTCAAACCAAGCGTCAGATTGGGCAAATTTGACGGGACATGAGCGGCAAAATAGATGGATAAACGACACCGTGTCGTCAAACAGAAAATTGTGCTTGCACATTGGACGAAAATGTGGTAAAATGACAAAAAAGTGAGGGAGGCGACGCCATATGAAGCGAGGAACCGGGAAGAAAATCGGGAAAATCCTTCTGCTGGCGGTACTGCTGGCCATTGTGGGCGTGATCGTGTACGCCGTCATGGTCTGTCCGGTGAATCCCACCCGGATGAAACCGGCGAAAAGCTATGAGCAGCTGCGGGACACGGTGGAAAAGAAAACGGATATCCGGGTCCCCGGGGAAAACCTGCTGCCGTGGACGGTGACGGAGCGTCAGCTCCGGATGGACAGTCCCTCCCGGATGGCCAAGGTCAGCGGCTTTGCCATATCCGGCACCATGGAGCGCGGCGGCGTTACCTTCAACGTGGAGGTCTCTGTGGGAGTCATCGGCGTCGTGGGCGATCTGCCGCCCTGCTGGGACAGCTATCGCTATGTACCCATTTACCTGTTCCAGGACCGGGGGTTTTACATGACCCAGCTCTACATAGACGGGAATGAATACATCATCCAGGTGATGTATCCGGAGAGCACGACCCTGTCGGAGGAGGACGCGGCGTATGTGGAGGACGCGCTGCGGACGGCGTGCCACACGGTGGTGGATCTGTATCAGTAACGGGAAAGGAGACGTGCCATGAAGCGAGGAACCGGGAAGAAAATTATTCTGCTGGCGGTACTGCTGGCCATTGTGGGCGGCATCGTGTATACCGTGCTGACCTGGCCGATATATCCCCAACCCCGGAAAAGCGTGGACAGCTATCAGCAGCTGCGGCAGGATATGGAAAAGACGGGTGTGCTGGTCCCTCCGGAGAACGTCCTGCCATGGGTGGAAACATTCTACAGTCAAGAGCTGGATGGCCGGGACCGGCTGAGTAAGCCTATGGCTTTTCTGATGTCGGGGACCGTGGAATACGGCGGTGCGTCATACTGGACGGAGCTCTACGGGTCTCGGGAATGGAACTACGACCGGCGCATGGAGGTCCCGCTGCGGGAGAATTATCGGATGACGCCCATTTACCGGGACGCATCGGACAATTCGATGCTGTATTTCTTGTGCATTGACGGCCATATATACACCGTCCAGGTGTACGCCGACGGGAAGATGCCCCAGGATGCCGTGGACTATTTCGACGGTCTCCTGCTGGAGGCGTGCCACACGGTGGTGGATCTGTATCAGTGATGGGGGGATTGCTGTAATGAAACGTAAAAACGGGAAAAAGGTCCGGAAAATCGTCCTGTTGGTGATTCTGGCCGTTGTGGCAGGAGTCGTCCTATACGACCTGGTGTTTTGCTGGCCGGTGCACCCGTCCTTGCAGAAACCGGCGGAGAGCTATGAGCAGCTGAGCCAGACGGCGAAAAAGCTGGGGGTCCTGGCTCCGCCGGAGGATATCCTGCCCTGGAAGCAGGAGGAGTACAGCATCTATCTGTCCAGCACCGGGCGCTTCGCCCGGCCCACCGGCTGGGATATGGCCGGGAAGGTTATCTATGACGGGACCACATACCCGGTGTATATTCTGGCGCTGCGAAATACGGAGAAACGCCAGGAATATCCGCCGCTGAGAGAGAATTACAAGCATGTGCCCATTTACCGGGAATGCAGTGAGGATGGGCTGCGGCTGTTTTTTGTGATCGACGGCCACAGCTATACCTACAGCATGGGGATGATGGCCCCGCCGGAGGAGACGATCCCCCAGGATGCCGTGGACTACTTCGACAGTCTCCTGCTGGAGGCGTGTCACAAGGTGGTGGATCTGTATCAGTAACAGCCAATAAGAGAAAATGCGCCCCGGCCGGGGCGCATTTTTTCACAAGTGTTGCATATAGCACAGATTTTTTGCCATAAAAAGGATATAATATAATCGAGATTTTAGGGGAAAGAAGGTATCCTTATGTTCTGCACGAGAAAGGTCAATGACGATTATACCTGGGTGGGGGCCGACGGACGCCGTCTGGCTATGTTCGAGGGGGTCTATGACGTGCCCCGGGGCGTATCCTTCAACAGCTATCTGCTGACCGACGGGAAAACGGTGCTGTTTGACACCGCCGATGCCTCCGTGTGCCGGGTATTTCTGGAAAACGTGGCCCACGGGCTCAATGGCCGGGCCCTGGATTACCTGGTGGTGCAGCACATGGAGCCGGACCACGCCGCCGATATCCGGGACCTGCTGGTGCGGCACCCGGAGACCACCGTGGTGTGCTCCGCCGCCGCCAAGAATATGCTGGCCCAGTTCTTCGGCCCCGGGTACGAGGGGCGCATCAGCGTGGTGAAGGAGGGGGACACCCTCTGCACCGGGCGGCACACCCTGCACTTTGTGGCCGCGCCTATGGTCCACTGGCCGGAGGTGCTGATGACCTATGACGAGACGGACAAGCTGCTGCTGACGGCGGACGCCTTCGGCACCTTCGGCGCCCTGAACGGCGCGCTGTTCGCCGACGAGGTGGACTTCCACCGGGACTATCTGGACGAGGCCCGGCGGTATTACACCAATATTGTGGGCAAGTACGGCGCACAGGTCCAGGCAGTGCTGAAAAAGGCCGGGGGACTGGACATTCAGATGCTGCTGCCCCTGCACGGCTTCGTGTGGCGGCAGGACCTGGGGTACATCCTGGGCAAATACGACCTGTGGAGCCGGTATGAGCCGGAGGAGCGGGGCGTGGTCATCGCCTATGCGTCGGTGTACGGCGGGACGGAGAATGCCGCCAACATCCTGGCCTGCCGTCTGCGGGAGCAGGGGGTGCAGGTGGCCATGTACGACACCTCCGTTACCCCTGCGTCCTACATTCTGGCGGCGGCGTTCCGGTTCAGCCATGTGGTGCTGGCCGCCCCCACCTATAACGCCGGTGTGTTCGTCACCATGGAGAACCTGCTGCACGATCTGACTGCCCATACGCTGAAGAACCGCCGGGTGGCGTATATCGAGAACGGGTCCTGGGCTCCCACCAGTGCCCGGGGCATGCAGAAGCTCCTGGAGCCTCTGAAATGGGAGCAGGCCGCAGATACCGTGACCCTGCGTTCCGCCCTGCGCCAGGGCCAGCAGGAGGAGCTGGAGCGCATGGCCATGCAGCTGGCGGACAGTGTAAACGCATAGTATATCGCAGAAAGATATCGTATTATGTAAAAATCGCGGGCTAAGGCCCGCGATTTTTTCGTCATGAGATCCTTTCCAGGCGCTCCTGGCGGTCCATATCCCGCAGGACGCCCAGCACCAGCGGCACCGTCAGGGCGAAGGCGCACACATCGGACAACGACTGGGCCAGCTGTACCCCCAGCTCTCCCAGCACATGGGGCAGGATCAGCACCGCCGGAACGAAGAACAGTCCCTGCCGGGCCGCCGCCAGCAGCGACGCCTGCCACACCTTGTTGATGGTCTGGGTCAGCATGCTGGAGATGACGATGACCCCGCACAGAGGGAACACCGCGCACTGACAGCGCAGAGCCCGGGCCCCGAAGGCGATAACCTCCGGGTCGTTGCGGAACACCGCCACGATTTGGGGCGCGAAGATCATCCCCAGCACCGACGCCGCCGCCAGAAACACCGTGGCCCACTTGACGCAAAAGCGGAAGGCGTCCTTCACCCGGCCATACAGCCCCGCGCCGTAGTTGAAGCCGCACACCGGCTGAAATCCCTGGCCGAAGCCGATCAGCGCCGACTGGGCCAGCTGCATGGCACGGGTCACCACGCTCATGGCGGCAATGGCCGCGTCGCCGTACAGGCCCGCGCTGCGGTTGAGGCAGATGGTGGCGATGCTGGCCAGCCCCTGGCGGCACAGGGACGGCACGCCGCCCTTGCAGATCTCCACCAGCAGGTCCCGGCGGATGCACACGTTCCGCAGGCGAATGCGCAGGTTGCCGCCCCGGGAGCAGCCCAGAAGCAGCATGCAGAACGACGCCAGCTGGCTGAGAATGGTGGCCAGGGCCGCCCCGGCCACCCCCATGTTCAGCCCGAAGATCAAGAGCGGGTCCAGCCCCACGTTCAGCACCGCTCCGGCAGCGATGCCCACCATGCCGTAGGCGGCGCTGCCCTGAAAGCGCAGCTGGTTATTCAGCACGAAGGATGCCGTCATATACGGGGCCCCCAGCAGGATGATCCGCAGATAGCTGCGGGCATAGGGCAGGATGGTATCCGTGGAGCCCAGCAGCCGGGCCAGGGGCGTGAGAAAGATCTGGCCCAGCGCCAGAATGACGCACCCCGCCAGAAACGCCAGGGTCACGCCGGTGGCGGCCATTTTCCCGGCGTCGCCGGATTCATGGCGGCCCAGCTGGCGGGAGATGTAGTTGCCGGACCCGTGGCCGAAGAAAAAGCCCACCGCCTGGATCACCGCCATCAGGGAGAACACCACCCCCACCGCGCCGGTGGCGCTGTTGCTGTGGAGCTGGCCCACGAAATAGGTATCCACCATGTTATAGCAGGCCGTCACCATCATGCTGATGATGGTGGGCGCCGCCATTTTGCACACCAGATGGCCCACCGGCTGGCCGGTGAGCTCCTGAAATTTTGCTTCCTGCTTGTCGTTCACGTGATTCCTCTCCGGTCATGATAATGGGCAGGGCAAGCCCCGGCGCAGCTGCGCCGGGGCTTGGGGATTGCTTGAAATTCCGATCACTCCATCACGGGCAGGGACTTCACCACAGCGGCGCAGCGGGGGCACAGGGTATCGTGACCGGCCACGGTGCCCACGCTGGAGAGCACCTTCCAGCAGCGGGCGCACTTGACGCCCCGGGCGGGAGCCACGGTGACGGTCAGCTCGTTGCCCACGGTGACCCGTACCTGGGACACGATCAGCAGATCCGCCAGGGTATCCGCGTCCATGTCCGCCAGGAAGGCGTCCTCGGCGGGAACGGTGACATCCACCTCCGCCTCCAGGCTCTTGCCGATGGTCTTGTCGGCCCGGGCCTGCTCCAGCGCACCGTTGACGGCGGTGCGGACGGCGGCGATCCTTGCCCAGCGGTCCATGGCGTCCTCCGGCAGAGCATAGCCCTCATAGGGCTGCACCATGCAGTTGAACAGGACGCTGCGGCTGTCGTCGGCACTGCGGTGGGGCATAGCCAGCCAGATCTCCTCGCAGGTGAAGGCCAGGATGGGGGCAAACATCCGGGTCATGGCGTCCAGGATCAGGAACAGGGCGGTCTGGGCGCTGCGGCGGCTGGCGCTGTGCTCACCGTCGCAGTACAGGCGGTCCTTGATGATATCGAAATAGAAGGAGCTCAGGTCCACCACGCAGAAATCGTTGATGGCGTGGGACACGGCGTGGAACTCGTAGGCATCGTAGCTGTCGAACACCCGGCGGATCAGGCTGTTGAGCCGGGTAACGGCCCAGCGGTCCAGCTCCTGCATCCGGGCGGGGGCCACCAGCTCCGTCTCCGGATCGAAGCCCGTCAGGTTATCCAGGCAGAACTTGGCCGTGTTGCGGAACTTCAGATAGTTCTGGGACAGCTGCTTGAAGATGTCGTCAGAGCAGCGGACGTCCACGTGATAGTCGGAGGAGCCGGCCCACAGGCGCAGCAGGTCCGCGCCGTACTTGTTGAAGATCTCGGCGGGGTCCATGCCGTTGCCCAGGGACTTGTGCATGGCGCGGCCCTGACCGTCCACGGTCCAGCCGTGGGTCAGGCACTCCTTGAAGGGGGCCCCCCGCTCCAGCGCGCCCACGGCCACCAGCAGGGAGCTCTGGAACCAGCCGCGATACTGGTCCAGGCCCTCGATATACATGGTGGCGGGCCAGAAGCCCTGGGTGCGCTCCATAGAGGCATAGTGGGTGGAGCCGGAATCGAACCAGCCGTCCAGGGTGTCGCTCTCCTTCTCGAAGCCTGCGGCCTTGCCGCAGTGGGGGCAGGTGAAGCCCTCCGGCAGCATGTCCTCCGCCTCCATCTCGAACCAGGCGTTGGAGCCCTTCTTTTCAAAGAGGCCCGCGATGGCGTCGATGGTCTCGTCGGTGCAGATGGGCTTGCCGCAGTCCTTGCAGTAGAACACCGGGATAGGCAGGCCCCAGCGGCGCTGGCGGCTGATGCACCAGTCGGTGCGCTCCAGGACCATGGAGCGCAGGCGGTCCTTGCCCCAGGAGGGCACCCAGCGCACGTCCTCGCAGGCGGCGATGGCGTCATCCTTGAAGGACTCCACGGAGCAGAACCACTGGGGAGTGGCACGGAAGATGATGGGCTTCTTGCAGCGCCAGCAGTGGGGATAGCTGTGGACAATCTCCTGGCTGGCAAACAGGGACCCGGCGTCCTTCATATCCTGGAGGATCACGGGGTTGGACTCCTCGGTCTTCATGCCGGCGTACTTGCCGGCATAGTCGGTGTGGCGGCCCTGATCGTCCACAGGCACCACCATGTCCATGCCGTAGCGCTTGCAGGTCTCATAGTCGTCGGCGCCGAAGCCGGGGGCGGTGTGGACGCAGCCGGTACCGGAGTCCATGGTGACATAGTCCGCCAGCACCAGGCGACTGGTCTTGGGCAGGAAGGGATGGCTGGCCAGCATGTTCTCGAAGAAGGCACCGGGGTGGGTCTCCACGATCTCATAGCGGTCGAAGCCGCCGATGCCCATGACCTTCTCCGTCAGGGCCTCCGCCATGATATACAGCTCGTCGCGGCCCTCCGGCTTGACGACGGCGTAGCTCTCCGCCGGGTTCAGGGCGATGGCCAGGTTGCCGGGCAGGGTCCAGATGGTGGTGGTCCAGATGACGAAGCTGAGCTTGCTCTTGTCCAGGTGGGGGAGCTTGCCCAGGTCGTCGTGCATGGGGAACTTCACATACACCGTGGTGCAGGGGTCGTCCTGATACTCGATCTCCGCCTCGGCCAGGGCGGTCTCGTCGTGTGGGCACCAGTACACGGGCTTGAGGCCCTTGTAGATGTGGCCGTTTTTATACATCTGGCCGAACACCCGGACCTCCCGGGCCTCGAAGCCGGGGTCCATGGTCTTATAGGGGTGGTCCCAGTCGGCCACCACGCCCATGCGCTTGAAGCCCTCCCGCTGGACGTCGATATAGTGGTCGGCGAACTGGTGGCAGGCGGTGCGGAAATCCGCCACGCTCATGGCCTTGTGGTTGAGCTTGTTCTGCTTGATGATGGCGGACTCAATGGGCATGCCGTGGTTGTCCCAGCCGGGGATATAGGGGGTGTAGTACCCGCGCATGGCATAGCTGCGGTTGATGAAGTCCTTCAGGGCCTTGTTCAGGGCGTGGCCCATGTGCAGGGCGCCGTTGGAGAATGGAGGGCCGTCGTGGAGGGAGAACAGGGGCTCGCCCTCGTTCTTCTTCAGCAGCTCGTTGTAAAGGTCCAGCTGCTCCCAATAGCGCAGCATCTCCGGCTCCCGCTTGGGCAGGCCTGCCCGCATGGGAAAGCCGGATTTCGGCATATTCAGCGTCTTTTTGTACTCCATGTGTTACCTCCGTATACGAAAATTGTATTTGAAAACCAATAAAAAAGCGGCCCTTGTCTCTGTAAGAGACAAAGGCCGTGAAAAACCTCTGCGGTACCACTCTTATTGCCGCGAAAACGCGGCCGCTCTGCCCCACCATCCGTGGGCGAGGGATGATAACGGCCCTCCGCCGTCCGCACCTAATCCGGGTATGCCGTTTCAGCCGGATGCTCCGGGGTGATATTCGCCGCTTCGCCCGTGACCGCCTTGCACCGAAACGGCGGCTCTCTTGGCATCGGGAAGGAGCGCTACTGGTCCCCATCACTGCATTTGCACTGGATCACCACATAATATCTGTCTCTTATACACATCTGACGCTGCCGACGACTTAATAGGTGTA
>ERZ1027063.675-NODE-675-length-14532-cov-7.522553_pt1 | contig 14532 bp, 10 predicted proteins | sample MGYA00519423_ERZ1027063 | MGnify/ENA primary metagenome ERZ1027063 (study PRJEB26926, sample SAMN06164493) | human gut metagenome | biome: ENVO:00009003; feature: ENVO:2100002; material: ENVO:00002003 | host: Homo sapiens | place: USA | collected 2012 ...
TTGCAGCCTTGTGGTATATCTTGCAGCCTTAAAGGCCCGGAGCCTGTCACATACGCACATAATAAAAAAGAACTGCGGGGATTTTTGTACGGAAAGTAAAGTAAAAAAGCCCCCGGCCTGTTAAAAAGTAACGCCAATCACTTATTAACTACACGAGCGAAGCCACGCGACCGGGGGCAAATACCCTCTGTCGTGGCTTCGTTTTTTTGTGTTTAATAAATGATTGGCTCTGCAAAGATAGAAAAATATTTGCTATGACACTGTTTGAGATTCTAAATTTTAATAGGGAGCTTTTGGAGCGTCTGGCCGGGACAGGTTACAAGCCGGACGACTACAAATATATCGACCTGTACAGGGAGTACGAACAAATGCGCCGCAAAGGTGAAAAGGTGACGTATTGTGTGGCCTTTCTCTCGGCCAGACATGGCGTTTCCGAAAGAAAAGTGTATGAGATTCTTGGGCGGTTCAAAAAGGAATGTACGTTCCATGCAGTATGAAAAGAGTGGAATTTTTGCTTTCATGGGGAGAAGATATGAACTTTGTATCCGAAACATAAACACTCTTACACGACAGAATGATTACAGCAATGAAAAAGTACCACTACAGCCAGGCCCCGCTTCCTTTTGTGGGACAGAAACGCATGTTCGCATCGGAATTCAGAAAAGTCTTGAAGCGTTTCAGTGACAGGACGGTGTTCGTCGACCTGTTCGGCGGTTCCGGACTGCTCTCGCACATCACCAAGCGGGAAAGACCCGATGCAACCGTAATCTACAATGACCACGACAACTACCGCGAGCGTCTGGAGAACATCAGCCGGACGAACGCCCTGCTTTCCGACCTTCGCCGCCTCTCGGAAGGAATTCCCCGCCACAGGATGCTCTCCAAGAAGATGCACAGCATATTCCTGGAACGTATCCGCCGGGAGGAAAGCACCGGCTTTGTGGACTATCTCACCATCTCTTCCTCCCTGCTGTTCTCCGGCAAATATGCCAGGAACATCGGGGAGCTCGAAAAACTGAACTTCTACAACAATATGCGCCTGAGCGACTACTGTTGCGAGGGCTATCTTGACGGACTCGAGGTGGTATGCTGTGACTACAGGGAGCTGGTGGACAGGTACAGGGACTCCCCGAATGTGGTCTATCTGATAGATCCCCCCTACATGGCGACGGACATCAGCACATACAGGATGGACTGGAAACTTACGGACTATCTGGATGTCCTGCTGGTACTGAAAGGACACCCTTTCATCTATTTCACTTCCGGCAAATCCCCCATACTGGATTTCTGCAGGTGGATGGAGGAACATCCGGAAACCGGCAATCCTTTCAAGGGAGCCGGCATGTCCACCCTTACGGCCAGAATGAACTACAGTTCGTCCTATACAGACATCATGCTGTACAAGGAAATGACTGAAGCGGCCTGAAGCGGCCACACCACCTTGAATTCCACTTGCGGATATCCCGGATGTGAATCCCGGATATCCGCTTAATTTTTGTTAAGTGCAATACGGTTGCAATGCATCTTTCTATCATTGTCCCTGAAATATAACATAAAAAAGAAACTACCATGCCAAATGAAAACAACCTGTTGCCGGAACATGCACAACTTGCAGCAGTTCTGGACAATCCGGAATCAATCCAAAGGATCAAAGAACCGACAGAAAAAATGCAGATTGCCGCCGTACAGAAAAAGCCGGAACTTGTCCGGCTGTTCACCAACACTACGGAAAAAGTACAGCTATCCGCCGTAATTGCCTCTCCTGAAAGTGTCCTTCTCATGCAGGCCCCATCCCCCCTGACCTGCTTCACGGCTGTGGAAAGGATGTTCAAGGCGGACCTGCCGCCCACAACCGGTATTCTGGCCGCAGCCCGGAGGCTGGTATTCCGGATGAAGGGGAACAGGAAATCCGGAGAACCGGATACGGAAGCCGTAAAGGAGTTTTTTGATGAAGTCAAATCCTTTAAATATTGAAAGCCATGCCTACAATCCTGGAACACCTAGCCGCGCTGTTCGACAAGGACATGAGGGCGGTATTGAGCAATCCCCGCGCCATCAGCATGATCGTCAACCCTTCCGCCCGTGTCCAGATGGCCGCGGTCAGAAGGGACAGAAGTGTCATCTGCTTTATTGAGAAACCGACGGAAAAGGTACAGCTGACAGCTGTCAGAAACGCACCGCACAACATCCATTTCATCACTTCGCCAAGTGAGAGGGTACAGCTGACGGTCATAGGCACCAGGCCTTCCTATGTCGGCTTCATCCCAAACCCTACGGAAAAAGTACAGCTGAAAGCCGTCGAGAAGAGACCGGAATGCATCTTCCTGCTGCAGAAGCCCGCAGAAAAGGTACAGCTGACGGCCGTCCTGAAAGATCCCCGGTATCTCTCGGCAATCAGGGAGCCGACAGAAAAAGTACAGCTGGCAGCCGTACAGAAAAATCCGGAATGCATCCGTCATATAGCGGAACCGACGGAGAAGGTGCAGCATATGGCCGTCCAGAGAAGTCCGGATATCTTCCGGCAGATCAGGCAGCCTGAGGAAAGCGTGCGGCTGGCGGCGGTGCAGGCCAAGGGAGAGAACATCAGATACGTGTCCGCCCCGTCCGAGGCTGTACAACTGGCGGCTGTCAGAAACGATCCGATGAATATCCGGTATATAGAAAACCCTACGGAAAAGGTGCAGTCTGTCGTTCTGAACGCAGACCGGGATGCGGCACCGTTTATCAGTTCGCCTACGGAAGAGATCAAAAGACTGGCGATGGAAATGTACGGCCTCAGACTGGAAAATGCCGCCGGCAAGGAGGCGGCAGCGGCCCGGACCTCCGAAACCTCCGGAAAGAAAGCGGCGGAGGGCGTGGCAAAGAAACCCTCGGCAAAGCAGGTCAGAGAAGCGGTGGAGAAACTGGATAGCGAGATCAGGGAAATAAACAGGGAGTACTTCCAGGCCACTTACGAGGCGCAGTACTCGGACAACGCCGCGGAACGGGAAAGCGAGGTCTCGGCTGCCGGGAAAAACAGGGAGAAGAAGCTTGTCAAAGCTTATGAAAAATTCAACTCGGCAGCCGTTCCGGAAAGGAAGGAATGCAATGTGAGGAAGATTGTCAAGGAACTGCGCAAGGAAAGGGTGGCCGTGGAAAACATGAAAGCCGGGGAATGGCACTCCCTGATGAAGGGGAAGGCCGTACAGCCGCCCCTTGTTTCCGGCGCATCCGGAGCCGCAGGAAAAGGAAGCGCACTGATGCTTGCCAGAACACCCGCGGGATATGCACTGAAGGCGGCAGGCACCATAAACCAGGCAAGCCGGCAGGCCAATGCGGAAATGTAAGTAACATTTGCATTCTACATATATCACTTGTTTACTTATTTACTTTAAATTTCGGAAATGTAAATAAGTAAACAAGTTTTTTAATGATAAAACTCTTTATGACTTTATGAACAAGGTATCATATTAAGCCGGCAAACAATGACACATACTTCCGATAAACATGTCACGGACGAAGAACTGGAGCTTGTCACACGTGGCAAGGCGGACGGCATATACATGGCTCCGAACGGCAGTCCGACTTCCCTGAATGAGAGGCAGTGGGTCCAAGTGCGCACCAGAGCATTCAAGAACTGGTTTGGAGACTGGGAAAATGTACCGGAGGCAGCTTCAAGGATTGTCGATGAGAATGGCGAGCCTCTGGTTGTCCACCATGGAACACCTTTGCGCAGAGACCAGATTACTCCCGAGAGGGGATGGCAGAGGGACGGGATCACTTATATACCCCAAAAGGCTCCGTTCCACACATTCAAGGGCGGTGAATATTCCGGCCTGATTTTCACCTCCGTCGATGCGGAAAAGGCAAGAGGTATTGCAGAGACGCGTGCAATGAGCATTCCTGATGACAAATATGGCAATGAACAATGGACGGAAGAAGGATACGTGTATGACCTGTATGTAAATTCAAGAAACCCTTTTGACCCGAAAGACGGGCAGGCCGTAAAAAAAATCCTGCAGTCATTGGGCAGCGAGATACCTGTCCTGTCTTTTTATGGAGGAAAAGGAGGTACGGTATCCCCGGAGAAAGCGCTGGAGCTGGCATCAAGCGAAAGGAACTGCTGGATGCTGACGGAAACCCCGGAGTTTTTGTCCAAAGCCAGGGAGGCGGGCTATGACGGGCTTGTCGGTTACGACGAGGGAGTGAAATACATAGCCGTGATGTCTCCCGGACAGTTGAAGGACGCTTATGAAAACACGGGCGCGTTTTCCACATCAAATGACGACATCCGCTTCCGTCAGGTCTATCACGGCAGTCCGGCCTCCTTCGGGCATTTCGACCATGCCTTTACCGGAACCGGTGAAGGGGCGCAGGCCTACGGATGGGGGACATACGTGACGGAAGTGAAAGGAATCGCCCGCAAATATGCGGCCATCGGTATAAAGCGGGGAAACCACATCACCTATGACGGGGAGCCTTTATCCCCGGTGCTTGACAACGAATATTATTTTGATGAGGTATGGAGAATATGGAAACGCCAGATCCTTTCTTCCACCAATGTGGACAGTTTGAAACGGAACATTTCTTCCGTGTATATGGACGGGCGTACCGCAAGCGCACACAGCGGACGGAGGAAGGCATTCGAGCGGCAGAAGCAGGAGCTGCTTTCCGACATAGATGCGGGCAGGATACGCATTGAGCCGCCGCGCCACCTCTATACGGTGGAAATCCCGGAAGACAACGGGATGAACTATCTGTACTGGGACAGGCCGGTATCCGCGGAGCAACAGGGAAAGATATTCCTGCAGCTCCGCAAGGAACGTTTCTTCTTTCCGGAAGCCACGGCGGAGTTCTGGAGCGGCAGGTCGCATGTATGGAACAGCGGGAAAGAGTTCTACGGCTTTTTGGACCATATGTTCATGAATCCGGACCGGGATACCGATTCACAGCGGCTTGCCAGCGGGTTTCTTTCGCGGGCGGGTTTTACCGGGATTGACTATCCGGCGGAGTGTTCAACCGGCGGCCGGGCCGACGGCGCGCGGAACTATGTCATTTTCAGCGAGGCCGACCTGAAGATAACCGCACATGAGCGCTTCCGCTTCATCGGAGAGAAAGGGGCCTCCAGACTTGACCGGTCTGAAGGGGCCTCCCTGCGGCTGGAGAACCTTGCCGTCGCCCACGAAATGGAAAAGTCCGGCAAGGATGCCGGAACAATAAAGGCGGCGACAGGCTGGGAACGCGGGGCTGACAGCAAGTGGCGTTATGAGACGGCGGATTTCGAATACCATCCGGCCGGAGATCTGGGCTATTCACGCCTGCTGGAGAAACAGTCCTGGCATGGGGAGCTTGAAAATCTTCTTGACCGGCAGATAGAGGGCGAAGCACTCTCTGAAGCGGAGTGGAAACGTTTTGAGGAACTGACGGAGCTGGCAGCCGGACTGAAGGAACAGGATGCGCTGCGTGAACGGATCTATCTTGATGACTATGTGAAGGACGATGAACTGTTCCAGGCCTATCCTGAAATGAAACGGACCCGGCTGGAATTTGTGGACCTGCCGTCGGCCGACTATTGCGGGGCCTACCTCCATCCGGACAACAGAATCGTGATAAACATCTCCCGGACTGATGATGTGAGGCCTGTCCTGGCACATGAGATACAGCACGCCATACAGGCCATGGAGGGGTTTGCGCGGGGAAGCAATCCCGGGGAGTTTAAAAACACGGCGGAGAATGTGATCCTGGACATCGTGCGGGCCACTGACGGAAGGATTCTGGAGGGCGGCGGTTTTGACAACACGCCGGACGGCATTTTCGCCGCGCTGAACCGTGAGACAGCCTATGGCGGGACAATATTGAGGGACAACAGCTCCAGCCTGGACGCGGTGGCAGGCAAATACGGGTATGAGACGATATTCGATCTCGTGAACGACATCGGCAGCTTCAGGAGCAGTATACAGGAATACCGTTCCACTGCAGGGGAGGTGGAAGCGCGCAACGTGGAAAGCAGACTGGACTTTACTTCCGCCCAAAGACGGAACACGCTTGCCGTTTCCACCGAGGATATCGCCCGGGACGGGCAGATATTCCTTTCAAGGGATGCCCAAATGGACGAGCTCGCACGTCATGTGTCTTTTCTGGCCGGGAAGCTGCATGTTCCGGTGGAAGTGATCCGTCGTGCCGACGAGATAGGCTCTCCCGACATACGCGGCCTGCTCTCCTGCGGGAAAGACATCCGGGGCTGGTATGACATCCCCTCGCAACGTGTCTGCCTGTATCTTCCGCATGCCCGGGGGAAAGCGGACGTCGAGCGTACCCTGCTGCATGAGGGTGTGGCACATTACGGACTCAGAAAGCTTGCAGGTCACAAGCATATGGATGCTTTTCTGGATGAGATCTTCAACGGATGCGACCTCCCTTCTGGAACGGATGAGAAAAGTGGGGATCAGCCCCGCCTCTCTCGGGCAGGAGGACTGGAAAGCCGTCTTTAACGGCGGCATCATCCTTCCCGGCGGCAGGAAGCTCATGGCCGTAAGGGAACCGGCCGGATACGGGATGAGGATATCCGGTGTGTCACCGGGGAGTGCAAGAGAGTCGGGAATGGAAATGTAAAACAGGATACGGAAAAATAAGATATGGACGAGTGCGGTGAAAAAAACGCTATAAGCCTTTCATGGGGAAGGCGGGAAATCCGGATTTCCGGAGAAGGGGCCACCCTGTATGTGAACGGTGTCCCCCATGACATGACCATGATGCTGGAGACTATCCGTGGAGCCGGTGCGAGGCCGGAAAGGATATCCCCGGCCAGATGGATCTCCCTGTTGAGGGGACGGCCTACCGTGCTGCCGGGATGTGAAAGCCCCCTGGTCATGGTACGGGTCCCTTCCGGATATACGGTCAGGTGTCTGTTTCCGGCCGGGGAAAAGGGACACTCCTTCCAGGCGGAAATGCAGTAATTGGACCGGATTACTTATAAAGTATGATATTAATAAAGTAAATAGCTGTAAAAACTAAAAAAGTACAATGGAACATTACATTTTCTATTGCAAGCTGTCGCTTCTGGCAGTGCTGTCACTGATAACGGCCTGCTGTATGCTGAGCCGGAGATGGTATGTCAACCTGGCCGCATTTCTTGCATGCCTCTCGGGCGAGACCTTTCTGGCCCACCTGTTCTTCCCCGGATACATGCTGTGTCCGGCGGCCGCCTCGTTCATAATCCTCTTCCTTTCCCGGATATGGGACCTGTCCAGAACCCCGGCAAAGGGGAACGGGGCTGATCCCATCCGGCTGCCGGTCAGGTCAGGAATCCGGGAGTCCCGGCTCGAATTCTATTACTATTACTCCAACTTCCTGGTTTACGGAGGGGCCGGTTCCGGAAAGACGAAAAGTATCGGAAAATGGCTTCTGAGCGAATACATGCGGCTGGGATTCGCCGGATTCATCTATGACTTCAAGGATACGGACTATACCCGTACCGCCTACAACCTCATTAAAAGGCACAGGTATCCGCACAAGTTCTACTATGTCAGTTTCGACAGGCCTGAACGGTCGTACCGGTTCAACCCGCTCAAGGTGGTGAGGGACCGCACGGAACTGATCCAGCTGATGGAGGACGTGCTGCTCGCGCTGCTTCCCAAGAAGGAACAGCAGAACGAATGGGTCGCCGGAGGTCTGGGCATCCTCCGCGGCGTGGCGTTCCGGTTCTGGGACGAGTTCCCCGAGCATTGCACGCTGCCGCATATACTGGCCTTCATCATGACCGCCTCGGCAAGGCAGCTCTCCCTGTTCCTGCAGCAGAACCTCGTGTCGGAAATGCTGGCCGGCGCCTATCTGAAGGCGGAAGGTTCCGAGAAGACCCAGGCATCCTATCTCTCCACGCTGTGTAACAATCTGGCCACCGTTTCACAGAACGAGGAGATCGCCTATGTCCTTTCAGGGGACGATTTCGATTTCAACCTGATCGATCCGGAAAATCCGAAACTTTTTGCCATCAGCAACAACTTCTCCAAGAACTCGGTCTATGCTCCGGTCATCGGCATGCTCATGACCATATCTTCCCGGCAGTTCACCATGCGGAACAAGGTTCCTTTCGTCTATTTTCTGGACGAGATGACGACAGTCAATATCAAAAACTTTGAGACGCTGCCTTCCGTCCTGCGTGAGTATCTTTGCGCCTTTGTTCTTTTAACACAGTCCGGTTCCAAGGTGGAGAACCAGTATGGCAGGCTCGACCGTTCATCCGTGGAAGCCAACTTCGGGAACCAGTTTTTCGGACGGACCAAAGACGTGGAGTCATTGAAATATTATCCCATGATGTTCGGAAAGGAGGAAAAGGAACGGAGATCCCGCAGCGCGGGAAAAAGCGGGGGAAGCACGAACAGGAGCGTGACCGTATCGTCCCAGAAAGAGGACATCTATCAGGGAAAGGATTTTGCGGATCTGGAACCCGGGGAGTTCATCGGTTCCGCCACGCGTGCCAACGTCAGCTACTTCAAGGTAAAGCTGGAGATGTATGACGACAGGAACGAGGAGCCCCTGCCCGATGTTCGGGTCCTTGAGCCGGGAGAGCTGGGCAGGAACTTCGCAAGGATTCTTGAGGAGGTACGGGAGCTGTTCCCGTGTGAATGACGGAACGGGGGGTATTGTAGCGCCCCACCCGTTAAAGAATGGCCTTGGAACTCCTTTTTTAGCAGATGCGTATTACCGAAAGAAGCCTATTATGGCATCCTGCATTTAGTTCCAAAAGAATTAAAATCTGTTGCTGTTTCAAAGTAAGGGATAAGTAATTCAATAAAGCGACAAAAACAAGTAATAAATGAGATATTCAGGGATTTTTTGAACATTCTTAGATGATATACTAAAAAAACTATCCATATAATATGTCGTTTTGCATGTTTTTAATATATTTGCATCGTTTTATTAAATCTATTTTAATAGAAAGAAATTAATTCTAAACAAATAACAGATACCCGTTTATTAGAATAGAGACAATAAACATAACTAACCTTGTATTAATTTAAATTTAAAACTATGTTAGATCAATTCAAAACTGTAGGCATGCTGTTTGCCTTTTTGGGTGCTTCTACGGGAACGGCATCCGCTTTTACCCCCTATAACACACTGATACACAGTGATATTACACAGCAAGACGGTGTATGTAAAGGTGTAGTAAAGGACAATCAGGGAGAAACTGTCATCGGTGCGTCCGTTGTTGTAAAGGGAAGTACCAATGGTACCATTACAGGTCTTGACGGTGATTTCACCCTTGACAATGTAAAGAGAGGTGATGTTATCCAGATTTCTTACATCGGCTATGTGAGCCAGGAAGTCGTATGGCAGGGAACTCCGCTTAACATCACATTGAAAGAGGACTCCCAGACGTTGGAAGAAGTCGTAGTGGTAGGCTTCGGCTCGCAGAAAAAAGCCAACCTGACAGGTTCGGTTTCGCAGGTCAAGATGGATGATGTGCTGGGCGAACGTCCTGTAACCAATGTTAAGAATGCCCTGCAGGGTTCTATGCCCGGTCTGATGGTAAGTGGTGGTGCATCACCGGGTGAAGCAAAAAGCTTCAACATACGTGGTACAGTATCCATCAACGGTATGAATCCGCTGGTGCTGATCGACAACGTTGAAGGTGATATAGACTTGTTGAATCCGGAAGATATTGAAAGCGTCACCGTACTGAAGGATGCGGCATCGTCCGCCATCTATGGTGCACGTGCTGCTGCCGGTGTTATCCTGATTACCACCAAAAAAGCCAAGAAAGGCGAAAAATTCAACTTGAACTACAACGCCAATTTTGGCTTCCAGACTTCTATCAACAGTCCCAAACAAGCTTCCCTTGACGAATACCTGAGAGCTTACCAGGCTGCCGGTTTCTCTGAAACTTACTATGCCGGAAACGGATCCGTGAGTAAGTGGCGCGAATATCTGGCCGGATATAAGGAAAATCCTGCAGCTTATCCTACCGTGGGTGACGGTATCTATATCGGTGAAGACGGTGCCCCCTATTACCTGAACGACAAGGATGTGTACAAGGCCTTTCAGGAAACCAGCTTCATGCAGACGCATAATCTGACTGCCAACGGAGGTACTGAAAAACTGCGCTACCGTCTGAGTGCCGGTCTCACCAAAGAAGACGGTCCGCTGATTGAATCGAAGGATACCTACATGCGTAAAAACATCTCTTCTTTCATCAGTGCAGACATCACCGACTGGCTGACACAGGAGGCAGACTTCCGTTATACCGTGGCAGACCGCTCAGAACCGATGGGTTCCGGTGACGGTATCTACTGTATGAACCACATCTCGTTCTATCCTTCAGGTATGATGCCCGGTTCGGTCAATACATCGGTAGGCAAAGACTTGCCTCTGATTACTCCTGAAAACCAGATCCGCTATAACAACCCGTATCTGACAGACACCGATAACACGCGTATCTACCTACGCACCATTCTGCGTCCCATCAAGGGACTGGAGCTAGTGGGTGAATATACCTACGACCGCAAAAACTGGCAGAAGTCATACTATGCCAAAAAGTGGGAATATACTACTGAGCAGCTGGGTTCCAATAATTCAGTTACTTCAGACTACCTGTTCAAGAGCGAAGACCATGAAGACTATAATGCCCTGAACCTGTATGGTACGTATAACTTCTCAATCAAGGAAGACCATATGTTCAAGGTAATGGCCGGTTTCAACCAGGAACGTAAGCAGAATTCATGGATTTCCGTACAGACGCACGATATGATTGCTCCTTCGGCTCCGTCCTTCACCAGTGCCACAGGAAAAATCATTCCTCAGAACTCATACAGCGACTACGCTATCCGGGGAGCATTCTATCGTATCAATTATAATTACAAAGACCGCTACCTGTTCGAGGCCAACGGTCGTTATGATGGTTCTTCCAAGTTTCCTAAGGATGACCGCTTTGGTTTCTTCCCGTCCTTCTCTGTCGGTTGGAACATTGCCCGGGAATCCTGGATGGAAAAGACATTGGATTATGTAAGCGACCTGAAACTGCGTGCATCCTGGGGACAGATCGGTAACCAAAATATTGGTAACTACGGCTATTATTCTACCATGCAGCCGGTGGGTAACAGCAACTACTGGCTGAAAGACGGTGAATTCATTACTTACATCAGTACTCCCGGTCTGGTATCCAATTCCTTCACATGGGAAACCGTAGAAACCTTGGATATCGGTTTTGATGCTTCCATGTTCAACAGCCGCCTGCAGGTGACTTTCGACTGGTACCAGCGTACTACCCGTGATATGCTGATAGCCGGTATCCAGCTTCCTGCCGTAGTAGGTACTTCTGCTCCGATGCGGAATGCAGCTGACATGCGTACACGCGGTTGGGAAATTGCCGTAAACTGGCGTGACCAGATTGGCGACTGGAAGTATAACGTAGGCTTCAACCTCTATGATTATAAGTCAAAGATTACCAAATACAGCAACAATGAAGACAAACTCTTGTCTCAGAATTACTACGAAGGAAAGACGTTAGGTGAAATTTGGGGTTATGTAAGCGACGGGTTCTATACCATTGATGATTTTGACGGTCCCGGTACCTGGCAGCTGAAAGACGGGGTTGCTTCGCTTGACGGATATAATCCGCGTCCGGGTGACGAGAAATTTGTGAATCTGAACGATGACCGGGGTACTAACGAAATCAATAGTGGCTTGAATACGGTAGATAGTCCCGGAGACCAGAAGGTAATCGGAAACAGCACTCCGCGCTATAACTTCGGAGTCAATTTAGGAGTAAGCTATAAGGGATTTTCTTTGAGCGCCATCCTGCAAGGTACTGCCAAGCGTGATGTATGGATCGGAGGCATGTCACTCTTCCCCTTCGGCGGCAGTGCAAAAGCCTATTATCCGGTGTTCTACAACCAGACCGACTATTGGGAACCGATGGGCAGCTGCGACGGACAGTACACCGAAAACGACCGCGAATATTGGGTAGCCAAGAACCCCGATGCGTCTCTGTATCGTCTCTACAGCAATATGCAGAACCATGGTTCCAACCAGCGTGCGTCCACCAAGTATCTGCAGAACGGTGCCTACATGCGTCTGAAGAACATCACCCTGGCCTATACCTTCCCCAAGGCACTGATCAGCAAAGTCAGCCTCAATGCTCTGAAGGTATTTGTCAGCGCAGAAAATCTGGCCACCATCAGTTCACTGCCTAAAGGCTACGACCCCGAGAGATTGAGCTGGGGATACCCGTTCTACCGTACTCTCTCATTCGGTCTTAATGTTACACTCTAAAACCTACGATTGAACCATGAAAAAGATTGCAAAATATACAGCCATTGCCGCATTGGCCATAGGCTTTGCGGGATGTAATGACAGCTTTCTCGATAAAGCTCCAACTACCACCATCAGTGAAGTGACAGCTTTCGAATCCTATAAGTCCACCCAGGCCTATATGTGGCCATGCTATGCCATCCTCTACAATACCACCATTGCCACCTCGCCCAATGACCACGGCTATGCGTCGGTATATAATGGTGATCGAAATGCCGGTTATTTCTCCAACCGTACACCGGGAGGATATAATGCCTATGCCTTCCAGACGGTAGCTCCGTCCTCTTCGGGCAACGGCTGGGATTTCGGATGGATCTATCACATCAACATCATGCTGAAGGGACTGGAAACCTCTTCCATGCCTACTGCCGAGAAAGAGCACTGGCAAGCGGTAGGATATTTCTTCCACGCTTTCTGGTATATGGAGTTGATCAACCGCTTCGGTGATGTGCCTTGGATTGATAAGGTGCTCGACCCCGACACCGATGAGCCTTACGGTCCGCGTACTCCGCGTGATGAAGTGGCCAACAACATCCTGACCCGTTTGAAATGGGCGGAAGAGCACATCGGTAATTTTGAAGAACAAGACGGCAGAAACGCCATCAATCAGGCTTGTGTCCAGATGGCCCTGTCGCGTTTTACCTTGCGTGAAGGTACCTGGCGGAAATATCACGGTCTGAATGATGCAGACAAATACCTCACGGAATGCGTACGGGTATCGAAAGAACTGATAAACAAATATCCGGAACTCTATACCGGTACAGACGGTCAGCCGGCTGCCGGCTATGGCGAACTGTGGACATCGCCCAGTCTGGCCAATGTGCCGGGCGTGATTCTGTACAGAGAGTACAAGACCGACTTCCTGACCTCCATGTTCAATTTCCGCGAACGGAATGACCAGGCAGTCTATCAGCTGTCACAAGATATGGCTGATATGTATCTGACCCAAAACGGTCTGCCCATAGCCAATGCACAGAATACACAGTATAAGGGAGCCAGCAAGGACATCTACGACATCTTTACCGACAGAGACCCGCGTATGTATCATACGGTGACTCCTCCTTACTCTGTCATACAGGGAGGCACCGATAAACCGGCTGAAAACCCAAACTGTAGCTGGGGATATGATACCCGTGACCCCAAATACCGCAAGTTCATCGATATTATGGGGGCGGATGTTACAGTATCTAATCCCGGCAAGGCCGGGCAGATGAAACGTTTGCCCATCAGCAACTGGAATGCAGGTAATCTGATCAAGAAAATGCCTAACCTCAGGGGTGACAACGGACCTTGCAGTACTGCATCGGGCTATTATCTGTGGAAAAACTACAATGGCTGGGAATTGAGCAACAACAATTCAGCCATGTGCGATTCTGACAAGCCTATCTTTAAGGTAGAAGAAGCAATTCTGAACTATGCCGAAGCTGCTTGCGAACTCGGGCAGTTTGACCAGGCTGCAGCCGACATCTCTATCAATCGCCTTCGTAAACGTGCCGGTGTAGCCGACATGGAAGTGGCCAAGATTGACGCCTCGTTCGACCCGAACCGTGATAAGGGCAACAACCCTCACTGGTCCGGTGAAATGCCTGACTATGAAGTAGAACCACTTTTGTGGGAAATTCGCCGTGAGCGCATAGTGGAATTGATGGGGGAAGGTTTTGGTTTCTATGATGTACGTCGGTGGGCCAAAGCACCTTATTTCATCAACCGTCAGGAAAAAGGCATGTGGTGGAGTATGGACGATCCTCTCTATACGGCCAACACCAATGGTATCCTGAATACCGAAACAGGCTTGAAAGATGAAACACTCCGGGAAGGTTACATCTACGTTCAACCCAGTCCAAAAGTGGAAGGGAAGGGATGGATTGACAAATACTACTTGTATTGTGTACCTACCGAACAACTTTTGCTGAACAAAAATCTAACCCAAAACCCGGGATGGCCTACGGTTAATGAATAGCTTATACAGAAGTCGGAGCAACTTGACTGATGGAGTATTGTTCCGACTTCTGCTTGTTACCCGACTGATTTTTTCTATCACCGTTGCGCAGCATACCTTGAACCCGCATTTCTTGGTGACACTGCCGAGAAAGTGAGATAAATGGAGATTCTATTAAGAATATTGCTTCAGAAGAACATTGAATACATATTAAAAAAGAAAAACAGAACCAAGCTTAAACTAAAATGAACATGGTCTTTACTACGATAATTAAAATATATTCTATTTATTCTCAAAAAACA
>ERZ1027063.692-NODE-692-length-14310-cov-5.286777_pt1 | contig 14310 bp, 10 predicted proteins | sample MGYA00519423_ERZ1027063 | MGnify/ENA primary metagenome ERZ1027063 (study PRJEB26926, sample SAMN06164493) | human gut metagenome | biome: ENVO:00009003; feature: ENVO:2100002; material: ENVO:00002003 | host: Homo sapiens | place: USA | collected 2012 ...
ACGACGGTCAGGATCTCCATGGACGACAGGTCCAGATCGTCCATCAAGACGCTGTTCTCGTTGACATCATCGGGGGAAATTTCTGCAACATCTTCCAGAATTGCAAGGATCTGGGACACGATCTCGGTTCTTTCCATAGTTTGAATCTTCCTTTCGTAATTCCATTAAAGGCGGCTGCGGCTCTTTTCCAGTATTCCGCAGCCTGCCCGGTTTATTCTTACTTGCGCAGCAGCTTGCCGGTGCCGGTGCGGGGCAGAGGCTCGGTGCTGAACTCCACGGCGCTCATCCGCTTGTAGAGCGGCAGGGTGCGGTTGGTCTCGGTGATGAAGTCGCGGACGGTCTGCTGGTCGGCCTCGCCGCAGTAGATGACGGCACAGATCTTCTTGCCCTTCTCCCTGACGATGCATTCCTTGACGGCCTCGCACTTGGACAGCAGATTTTCCAGTTCTTCGGGGCTGACGTTCTCACCGTTGTCGAGGATGATGATATTCTTCTTGCGTCCGGTGATGTAATAGAAGCCGTCCTCGTCCACACGGGCCAGATCTCCGGTGTGGAACCAGCCGTCGGCGTCGAGGACTTCTGCGGTGGCCTCGGGGTCCTTGTAATAGCCCAGCATGACGCAGCCGCCGCGGATGCAAATTTCGCCCGTCTCGTCCAGCTTGTACTCGGCGTGGTCGTCGGGCTTGCCCACGGCGCGGATGTGCTTTTCGTCCTGCTCGTAGTTGATGATGCCGTCGCCGCAGGTCTCGGTCATGCCGTACACCTGAGTGATCATCATGCCCTGCTGTGCCAGCTCGGCCAGCATGGCGCCGTCAAACATGGCAGAGGAGCCGCAGGGGTTCCAGATGCCGTTCAGGCGGGCGCGGCGGCCCCGCTTGACGTCTTTGTAGATGGCCTCCATCAGCATGGGAGCCACAGCGATGGCATCGCTGTGCATCAGGCCGAGGTCGCGGTAGAAGTCGCGGATGTCGGCGGAGAGGTTCAGCGCCCAGCCCTTGCAGGCCCAAACGAAGAGGCAGATGAACGTACCCAGATGGAACAGGGGCAGGATGGCGAAGTTGCTCAGGACGTCGTTTTTGTCCTCGGGCATATGCTCGTGCTTATAGTCCAGCATGGCGTCGCCGAATTTGACCTGGCACTCCACAGTGGTAAAAAAGTTGCGCTCCGAGAGCATGACGGCCTTGCTGCGGCCGGTGGTGCCGGAAGTGAACATCAGCACCATCAAATCATCATGGCCCACGCAGTCAACAAGCTCTGCAGGCGCGCTGTCCTTGAAGGCGTCCATCGGACGGAGTTTATCGCCGTAGGCGGCCTCGATGTCGGGGCGGCAGCCATAGTCGATGCCGTCGTTGACGATGAGGGAAGGCTCGACAAGGCCCAGCTCATATTCCAGCTCGGGCCAGGTCTTTTTCTGGTTGATGGTCACGACGACGGCCCCGGCGAGGATCGCGCCGAAGCTGTTGACACCGTACTCATAGCAGTTGCGGCTCATGATGCCGACACGCTTGCCCTTGATGTCGGGGATATTCTCCTTAAAATAAGTAACGGCCCTGCGGATGTCCTGCACATACTGGGCGTAGGTCTTTTCCACCACAGTCTTGCCATCGGCGGCCACATAGCGAAAAGCCACCCGGTCGGGGTACTGCTTCGCCATGACGTCCGTGATGAGCTCATATACAGTATTTATCATTTTTGTCGCTCCTTGCTGTTTTTCTTTATTGCAGCGAAACGCCGGCATTTGACATATTCTGCCTCAGAGTAATAATACCTGTTTCGGCAGAGAAATGCAACTACGCGGCGTATCCTTTTCACTGTTTCTTCTTACTTGTTACTTGCGCAGCAGCTTCCCCAAAGCGTTGCGGGGCAGGGGCTCAACGGTGAACTCCACGGCACTGATGCGCTTATACAGCGGCAGGCTGCGGTTCACCTCGATGACGAAGGCTCTGACCTCTTCCTGCTTATCCTCAGGGCAGTAGATGACGGCACAAATTTTCTGGCTCTTCTCCTTCACGATGCACTCGGTGATGGCCGGGCAGAGGGCCAGCTTCTTTTCCAGCTCTTCGGGGCTGACGTTCTCGCCGCTGGCGAGGATGATAAGGTTCTTCTTGCGGCCGGTAATGTAATAGAAGCCTTCCTCATCCATCCGGGCCAGGTCGCCGGTGTGGAACCAGCCGTCGGCGTCGATGACCTCTGCCGTGGCCTCAGGGTCCTTGTAGTAGCCCAGCATCACGCAGTCGCCCTTGATGCAGATCTCGCCGGTCTCGTCCAGCTTATACTGAACGTGATCGTCGGGCTTGCCCACGGCACTCATGTGCTTTTCGACCTGCGTAAAGTTCAGGATGCCGTCGCCAAATGTCTCGGTCATTCCGTAGCACTGGTTGACGACGAAGCCGTTCTGGGCCAGCTCCAGCAGCATCCTGGGGTCGAGGGCAGCGGAAGAGCAGCACAGGTCCCACAGGCCGTTCAGACGGCTGACGCGGCCACGCTTCATGTCATTGTAGATGGTCTCCACCAGCATGGGGGCCGAGGCCATGACGTCGCTGTGCATCAGGCCCAGGTCGCGGTAGAAGTCGCGGATGTCGCCGCAGAGGTTCAGAGCCCATCCGGCAGGCGGGTAGGACATAACGCAGACGAAGCAGGCCATGTGGAAGAGGGGCAGCAGGGTCATATGGCTCAGCGGCAGCTTCTGGCCTGCCGGGAGGCGGTTGGTGATCCAGTTTTCTGCCACCTCCGAATAGGTGTGCAGGCTGGCGCACATATTCCGCTCCGAGAGCATGACGCCCTTGCTGCGGCCGGTGGTGCCGGAGGTGAACATCAGCATCATCAAATCATCGTGGCCCACGCAGTTGGTCAGCTCGCCGGGGGCAGTCTCTTTATAGCAGTCCATGGGGCGGAGCTTCGGGCCGTAGGCGGCTTCCAGCTCGGCGCGGCAGCCGTAGTCGATGCCGTCGTTCAGGATGAGGGCAGGCTCCACGAGGCCCAGCTCATATTCCAGCTCCTCCCAGGTCTTTTTCTGGTTCAGGGTCACGAGAACGCCGCCGGCGAGGATGATGCCGTAGGACGCCACGCAGAATTCATAGCAGTTCCGGCTCAGCAGAACGATGCGCTGGCCCTTGATGTCCGGCACTTCGGCCTTGAGATAGGCCACCATCCGGCGGATGTCCTGCGCATACTCGCGATACTTCTTCTCCACGACGGTCTTGCCGTCCTCGGCCACATAGCGAATGGCCACATGATCAGGAAACTCCTGCTCCATGCAGCGGGTCACCATGTCGTATACGCCTGCGGGTACTTTGATGTATTCAGCCATCGGTTTTTCTCCTTTTTTGTCAAATTTTCAGCTCAGCACTTTTTTCATTCACCTTCCAGAGTCATTCCGAATCTCTGGCAGTTCGAGGAAAACTTTGGCACGGCTCCTCATGGCAACAGTATACCGCAAGCAGAGCACAAACGCAAGATTTAATTGCACAAATATGCAACTTGAGCTTGCATTTGATTTGTGCAGGCAGATGTAATTCTTTCCTTTTGTTGCGATGCGCGAAAAGCTGTGATACACTTTTTTTCGTCAGGACGAAACTTCACCCGGAGGTCGAGTCCTTATCAAATTGACAGCAAGCCCAAAAAGCATTATACTGTTTATATCATTTAGCAAAAAAGCTCCCCGCCGAGCTTCATATTTTTATTTATCGCGCCTAAAACACGGCCTTCCGGGGCCTCCGGGACGAATGGCGCACAAGGAGGACCCTTTTCATGGAAGGCACCAAGCCCCGCACTGTAAGCAGCCTTGGCATGTTCGACCTGCTGAAAGGCATCGGAATGCTGGCCATCGTCTTTGCCCACACGGCAGAGCTTTACCCCCTCGGCACCAACGACGTCACCCCTTTCGCGTTCGCGCTGTTCGCTTACCGCGAAGCGCTGATGGCCGCCTTTTTTATTGCCAGCGGCTATGGCTTCCGCAAGCGCTCCATCCACAAATGCATCGAGCAGCAGCTCAAGACCCTGCTCAAGCCTTACGTTTATACTGCACTGGCCACCACGGTGCTCCACGCTTTCATTCACCACGCAGCTTTCGGCTCGTGGGATGCTGCCATCTCAGAATCGGCCAAGGTCTTAGGCGGTTTCCTGTTAGGTCTGCCCCACACGGCCACTTACTTCGGGCATCAGTTTTTCTCCTGCGGACCCATGTGGTACTTAGTGGCTCTGATGCTGGCGTGGGTGCTTCTGGACGTGCTGCTCGAGATCTTCCCCGAGCGGTACATAACCCCCGCAGTCGTCGGCGTCACCCTGCTTGGCTGGGGCGTCACGCTGGTGTGGGAGGCTCCTTTCTGCATCGCACAGGGCATGGTGTCGCTGCCCTACCTTTACATCGGCTATCTGGCCAAGAAGCGCCGCCTTTTCGAAACTCCCCTCTCCGGCAGAGCCAAAGCCGGACTCATCGCGGCTGCGCTGGGCGTCGTCGCGGGCGTTTTGCTGACCCAGAGCACCGACTGCGTTTCGCTGGGTGAGTGGACGATGGGGCCGCTGAGCATCCTGCTGGATGGCGCAGTGGGCTACGGCATCATCCGGCTCTTTTTGAAATGGCAGCGCCGAGTGGACGGCCCCATCTCCCATGCCATCGAGTGGGTGGGCCGGCGCTCGCTCTTCATCTTCTGCATCCACACTGTGGAGCTGACGGCCATCCCGTGGTATCTGATGGCTGCAAAGTATGCTGACCATCCGGTGCAGGGGATGCTGCTGCAGTTCGTGTTCTCGCTTGTGTCCATCTTCGCCGTCACCGAACTTCTGATGCGCCGCAAAGAGCTTGGCCGGAAGCTTCGGGGCGGCAAGCCTGCGGACAAGCCCCGGCAGCGGAGCAAGACCCGCCGCTATGCGGCAAAACACTGAAATTCCTGCGCTTTGGTATCCAGCCATTTTGAGGGCAGACTATAGTTACTTTTGATGCATGGGCTTGCAGCGCGGGTTGTACGCCTTGCGATAAATTGGAGGAGGCCCCGGTAATGATGAACGAAACTCCTGAAGCGGCTCTGCGCAGCCGCATTGCGGACCTTGAACAACAGCTCAAACTTGCAGACGAAGGCACTTCGCGGCTGGCCCAGCGCTGCCTTGAGCTGGAAAAGCAGCTGCAAACCTTCTATGCTGCCCACCCCCAGAAAGAGAGGCAGACCGACTCGCCTGCTCTGGTGCAGCCGCTGCTTTACTATGATGCCGGGTTCGGCTTTTCCCAGAAAGACACCGTCAAGGCCCCGGACTACGAATACGACGAGCTGAACGGCATGGTGACAGCGACCTTCGAGCTGCCGGAGACCGCGTTCAATCTCCGTTTCGACCCCGGCGAACTGCCCTGCTGCATCACTGATTTCGTCTTCTCGGATGACCGCATCCTCTGCCGCCCGGTGAACGGTGTGCCGCTCCACGGCGACGGCATCCTGTTCCTCAACAACGACCCGAATTTCATGCTGGAAGGTCTGAACCGTTTCCCCGCCGGGATGAAGCTGGGCGTGAGCTACTGCTACTTCCCGCTGGAGCCGCTGGCTGACGACCCATTGTTCGCCGCCGTTCTCGAGGGCGTACAGTATTTCCAGAAGACCCGCGTCTGCGAGCAGAAGCACCTCGACCAGCTGGAAAAGACTACGGCTGACCAGAAGCAGACCATCGAGGCCCTGCAGAAGAATCTCTCCGAGCTGCATCAGGCCAACGCCGAGCTGAGCGCCCGGAGCAAAGCCTACGAGAGCTCGCTGGAAAACATCCTCTCTTCCAGCAGCTGGAAACTCACGCTGCCCCTGCGCCGCCTGCTGGGGCTGTTCCATCGCAGCCATTGAGCCTGCCTGCGGAGAGGAGGATACGATGTACAGCAGTTATACCACTCTGCAGCGGGCTCAGCTCGCCAAACAGGAATATCTCGACACCCAGGAAGTTTTTCTCGGCATCTATGCGCCGGGGCGGAACGCCGCCCTGAAAGCTTCCCTGCAGGACCAGCTCCACCGCAAATTTTTATTGACGGACAGCCTCCGCCCCGAAGCTCTCGGCAGCGCCGCCGGTGTGCTTCTGGTCAGGGAAGACCTTTTCCTGATGTCCACGGCCCTTTCCTGCTTTGCGGACGCACTGCGCAGCGGCGCAGACTACGTCACCAGCGACGCCGTCTTCGGCTACTCGGGCGTCACCACCCTCTACCACAGTCAGGGCTTTGCAGCCTGCCCGGGCTGCGCCCTCGTCTCCCGGGAGCTGCTGCGCCGCTGTCAGGCGGAAGCCCGCGACCCGGAAAATCCCGTCGAACTGCTGACGCTGGCGGCGAAGCTCAGCCGCAGCCACGTCTGCCTCCCGCTGGCGCTGGCCCACTATGAGCGGGACATCTGCGCCGAAGACGTCTGGTCTGTAAAGGGGAAGCGCGTCTTTATCATGAGCCACCTGCTGGACATGACCGGTGCGCCCATCGTGCTGGTGAGCGCCGTGCCGGTGCTGCGCAGCATGGGCTACGAAGTGGTCGTCCTCGGCCCTGAGGACGGCGGCTCCATGCCGCTTTTCCTCGAGGCGGGAGCTACCGTCATCACCCGCAAGGGCTGTGTTCAGTCTCCCCTGCTCTGGGGGCTGGCCCTTTGCGCCGACCTCGTTCTGGCCAACACCGTCGTGGAGGCCCGGGCCGTCCGCGCCCTGAGCGGTGCGCGGGTGCCGGTGCTCTGGTGGCTCCACGATGCCTTTGCAGGCTACCCCCACATCGCCCACCAGATCCCCAGAGAGCTGGGCGAAAATATCCGGCTCTACTCCGTCGGCAGCCACGCCGCCAACGCCATGCACTCGGTGCGGCCGGAGTTCAACATCCGGCCCCTCATCTACGGCCTGCCGGACTACGCCGCCGAGAAGTTCTCCCACTACGATTTGAGCTATGCGGGCGGGCGGCCTCTGTTCGCCACCGTGGGTTCCTTTGAGAACCGGAAAGGCCAGGACATCTTCTGCAAAGCCATCCGGCTGCTGCCGCCTGAGACCATGAAGAAGGCATCCTTCCTCTTCGTGGGCAAGGCCGCAGAGGCTGAGATGATGGACGCCGTGCGGAGCCTGACCGCTGACTGCCCCGACAACGTCTTTTATGTCAAGCGGCTCACCCGCGACGAGATCAAGAGCCTGATGGCCCAGTGTACCTGCCTCGTCTGCGCCTCCCGCGACGACCCCATGCCTACTTTCGTCACCGAGGGTCTCATCTTCGGCAAGCCCGCCATCGTGTCGGAGCACACCGGCACCGCCGGGCTCATCACCGAGGGCGTGGACGGTTTCGTCTACGAGGACGACGACCCCGAAAAGCTGGCCGAGCGGCTGGCCTGGGCCATCGAGCACCCGGAAAAGCTTGCCGCCATGCGCCCCGCCTGCCGTGAGCTTTACGAGAGTCATTACTCCAAGCAGGCGTTTTCCGACAGTTTACGACAGGCTGTAAAGGAGCTCACCGGCGAGTAAGCTCCCCGTTCTTTATCACTCTGCCGAAACTGAGGCAAAAAATTTGGCAGTTGTTCACAAACACACCTCCGGACTGTGATATACTCTCCTAAGAGTTTATCCCAGTCCGTTTTTTGTTGAAATTTGAAAGGAGTCCCCGCATGAGTTCGTCCGCCTCCCCCGCCCCTTCGCGCCGAAAGACCCTGCTCTCGCTGGGCGTTCTGGCCCTGCTGACCGGCATCGTGGTGTTCATCTTCCGGGAGCACTGGGCTGAGATCTCCGAGGCGCTGAGCCGGCTCACCCTCGGGCAGGGACTTCTGGCACTGGCCGTGGGCCTGAGCTACCCGCTTCTCGAGGGCGTATCCAGCTGGCTCATCGTCCGCAGCCGCCTGTCCCATTTCCCGCTGCGGCAGGGTATCGACAATGCATGGATGGGGACCTTCGGCAATGTGGTGGGCCTCGGCGCAGGGTCGGTGCCGTTTCAGACGTGGTATCTCCACCGGCGCGGGCTGGACGTCGGCCCCGGCGTGGGGCTGATGACCCTGCAATACGTCTTCCACAAGACAGCCGTCCTGCTTTACGCCACCGTGTTGCTTCTGGCAGGCCGCCCCTGGATAGCGGCCCACTCCGACGGTGTGCTGCGGTATCTGCCCGGGGCCTACGCTGTCGTGGCGGGCGTCATCGTGGGGCTCATCGCCCTCTGCGCCCTGCCGGTGGTGCAGCGTCTGGCCCGCTGGCTGCTGCATTTTCTGCCCGACACGGGCCGCTGGGCCGAGCGCCGGGAAAGCTGGCTGGAGCAGCTGGACACCCTGAGCACCGAGAGCCGCCATCTGCTGGCAGACAAGCCCCGCTGTGCCGCCATTCTGGGCGTGCATCTCGTAAAGCTGTTCCTGCTCTTCTGCCTGCCGTGGATGGGGCTGCGGTTCATGGGGCTGGACACCGGACTCACCTTCTGGCAGGTGCAGCTCCTGACGTCGCTGACCCTCTTTGTCTCCAACGCCCTGCCCAACGTGGCGGGCATGGGTTCGGTGGAGACGGCCTTCCTGCTGGTGTACAGCAGCTTCCTCCCCAATGCTTCGTCCATGAGCCTGCTGATGTTCTACCGGCTGGCCAGCTATTACGCCGTCTTTGCGGCAAGCGCCGTCGGCTTTGGGCTGGCGCAGAGAAGATTATCTCGTGAATAACAAAAAACCAGTGCATCTTTGATGCACTGGTTTTTGCTTTTACAATATCAGCCCTTCATGGGGACAAAGCCCACGAGGTCCTTCACGACCTCGCCGCCGATGATGAGGCCCACGACCGACGGGACAAAGGCGTTCGAGCCGGGAACAGAGCGGCGGATGGTACACTTGCGCTGGGTACCCGGAGGGCAGATGCAGTGGTGTTTGCAGCTGATGGAGTCATCCTCGATGGGAGTCATGACAGGCTCCCTGGAGTAAACGACTTTCAGGTGCTTGATGCGGCGCTTGCGGCACTCGGTGCGCATGACCTTGGCCAGCGGGCAGACGGAAGTCTTATAAATATCCGTGACCTCGAAGCGGGTAGGGTCCATCTTGTTGCCTGCACCCATGGAGCAGATGATGGGGACGCCAGCCTCCTTGCACTTCATGACCAGCGCAATTTTACCGGTGACAGTGTCGATGGCGTCCACCACGTAGTCGAACTGGCTGAAATCGAAGCTGTCCTGCGTCTCAGGGCCAAAGAAGGTCTTGTAGGTGGTGACCTTGATGTTAGGGTCGATGTCGTGGACGCGCTCTTCGGCCACATCCACCTTGAACCTGCCCACCGTCTTGTGGGTGGCGATGATCTGGCGGTTCAGGTTGGTGAGGCAGACTTTGTCGTCGTCGATCAGGTCGAGAGCCCCCACGCCGCTGCGGGCCAGCGCCTCGACGGTGTAGCCGCCCACGCCGCCCACGCCGAACACGGCTACGCGGGAATCGTGCAGTTTGGTCATTGCTTCCGCGCCCAGCAGCAGCTGGGTGCGGGAATACTGGTCTTGCATATCATTTCTCCTTTAGGTTCTGCTTTTTACATTCACGGGCTTGCCCTTATCCCTTCGCCACCTGTGTAATGGTGCCGCCTCCGAGGACGACATCGCCCTGATACAGCACGACGGCCTGCCCCGGGGTGGGGGCGCGCTGAGGCTGGTCAAATTCCAGACGGAAGCTGTCCGGCCCTGCCGGGTAGACGGTGGCAGGCTGTTCGGTCTGATGATAACGGGTGCGGGCCGTCACCCGCAGGGGGCCTTTCAGCTCCGGGATGGCGATCCAGTTCACTTCGTTCGCATAGACGATGGTATCGAACAGCTCCGACTCCGGGCCGACCGTGACGGTGTTGGCCTGCATATCCTTGGCGCAGACGTAGACCGGTGCGCCCATGGCGAGGCCCAGACCCTTCCGCTGGCCGATGGTGTACCGCACAGCGCCGCTGTGGGTGCCTACCTTTTTGCCGCCGACGTCGAGGAAATCGCCCGCCGGGTAGTGCTTGCCGGTGAAATCCTCCATAAAGCGGGCGTAGTCGCCGTCCGGCACGAAGCAGATGTCCTGACTGTCGTGCTTGCGGGCGTTCACGAAGTGCTGCTGCTCGGCGATGGCGCGCACTTCGCTCTTGTGCAGACCACCCAGCGGCAGGCGGACATGAGCCAGCTGCTCCTGCGTGAGGTTGTAGAGCACATAGCTCTGGTCTTTGTTCTCGTCCAGACCCTTTTTGAGCAGCCAGCGGCCCGTGGCCTCGTCCTGCTCCACCCGGGCATAATGGCCCGTGACCACATAATCCAGTCCGTGTGCTTCCGCCCAGCGAAGCAGGTGATCGAACTTCATATATCTGTTGCAGTCGATGCAGGGATTGGGCGTACCGCCGGCCTCGTAGACCCGGATGAATTTGTCGATGATCTTTTCCTGAAAGTCTGCCGTAAAATCCAGCACCTCGTAGGGAATATCCATCGCATAGGCCACCTCGGCGGCGTCCTCAATGTCCCGCTCCGAGCAGCAGGTGTGCAGACCCTCGGTGTTCACGGCCTCGTTGCGGGTGAGGCGCATGGTGACGCCGGTGCAGTCGAAACCGTCCCTCTGCATGAGCCATGCCGCCACCGAGCTGTCTACACCGCCGCTCATGGCGATGAGCGCCCCGGGGCGGCGGGAAGTGTTCTGTGTTTCTGTCATTCTGTTCCTCTTCTGTTATAACATACTAAAACAGTAGTATAATACTACCGCAGCTTCTTTCTCTTGTCAAGACGCAGAAAATTTGGCCGCAAAGGCCAGAAGTTCCGCTTTTTCGTTGGGCAGCCGCCCGGTGATGACCTCTTCCAGCAGCGCTTCCAGTGCGCGGCGCAGGCCCGGCCCGGGCGCGACGCCCGCCGCCATCAGATCGCGGCCATTCACGGCCAGCTGGGAGACGCGGCAGCAGGCGCTTTGGGCGGTCAGCGTCTCGGCCTCTTTTTGCAGGGCGGTAAATTCATCTTTTCTTTCCGGTTGAAGAGCGCTCCAAAGGGTAGTCAACTGCTGCACGGTGTGGAGGTCGTATTTGCCAAGAAGTCGTTTGGCTTGAAGCGACAGCGCAGGAGTGCGGGGAGCTTTCTCCTTCACAAGTGTTGATACTCCATCTATCACAGCATTGGAGCATTTCAAGCGTTTCAGCGCCTTTCGTGTTCCATCCTCCCCCAGCGGCAGAAGCAGCGCCGCCCAACGGGTGGTCACTTCCTCTGCTCCTGCCGGAAGGGCATCTATAATCTCACGGGCTTCCGACAGATCGTCGGGCGGCAGTTCCGGCAGGACGAAGGCCAGCACTTCCGGCTCCAGATACGCCCCCGGCTTCGGGGCAGACAGAAGCTTGTTCAGCTCTTCTTCGATGCGCTCCACCGACACGCAGTCGAGGTGGGCGGCCAGCTGCTTCGCCGCCGCTTCGGTGGCCTCGTCGATAACAAAACCGAACCGGGCCGCAAAGCGGTAGAGACGCAGGATGCGCAGAGCGTCTTCTTCAAAGCGGCGCAGCGGCTCACCGACGGCCCGCACCACGCCCCGGGCCAGATCTTCCTGCCCGCCAAAGGGGTCGCACAAGCCCTCTTCGGCGCTGTAGGCCATGGCGTTGATGGTGAAGTCCCGCCGGGCCAGGTCCTCCCGGACGTCGGGTACAAAGGCCACGCTGTCGGGGTGGCGGCCATCGGAATAACTGCCCTCGGTGCGGAAGGTGGTGATCTCGTAGAGCTTGCCGTCCCGCTTCACAGTCACGGTACCATGCTGCAATCCGGTGGGGATGCACTGCTTTTCTCCGAACAGCTCCATCACCTGCTCCGGGCGGGCGGCGGTGCAGAGGTCCCAGTCGTGGGGCGCAAGGCCAAGCAGACTGTCCCGGACACAGCCGCCCACGGCGTAGGCCGCAAAACCTGCCCGGTGCAGCGCGTCCAGCAGGGCGGAGGCGCCGGGTTCCAGGACGATGTTCATTCTTCGGCCTCCTCATATTGCAGGGTGATGCTCTTGCCGTCATAGCCGCACTCTGCCGCCGGGAAGAGGCTCTGCGCCTGGGCCAGCTCTTCTTCCGGGTCGGTGATCATAGGCGAATAGTGGACGAGCCAGAGCCGCTTCGCGCCCGCTTTGGCGGCGAGGGTTGCGCTCTGCCCGAAGGTGCTGTGGCCGTACTGTTTGGCCTGCGCGGCCTGCTCCGGCAGAGCATAGGTGGAGTCGCAGAGCAGAAGGTCAGCACCCGCTGCGGCCTTTTCCAGCGCCGGACAGGGGGCGGTGTCGCCCGAGAAGACAAAACTCAGCCCCTGCCGGGCCGGGCCAAGGACGGCTTCCGGCTGGATGACAGGTCCACCGTCCAGTGTGATACTCTCGCCGTGCTGGAGCGTCTTCCACTGCTTTACCGGTACGCCCAATGCCCGCGCCTGTTCGGGTGAGAACCGTCCGGCCCGGGGCAGATCGAGTCGGTAACCCTGACTGACGACACGGTGGCGGGTCGGCACCGGCGTGAGTTTCGCGCCCTGGGGCCAGCCGCCGAATTTTTCGCAGAGCGCCGCCGGGGCCTCCAGCACCTCAGCATAAACCGGGTACGGCAGAGGCCCCGTCAGCACCCGCAGTGCCGCCCAGACTTCGCCGAGCCCCTTCGGCCCGTACAGCGCCAGCGGGCGGGTGCGGCCCTGACAGCCCAGCGTCTGCAGCAGCCCCGGCAGGCCGAAGATGTGGTCGCCGTGGTAATGGGTCAGGCAGACGGCGTCCATCTTCATCAGGTTGACTCCGGCCCGGCGGGCGGCAGTCTGGGTCCCCTCGCCGCAGTCGAACAGGAGGCTGTGTCCTCCGCATTCGGCTACCGCCGCCGTGAGGGCACGGTCGGGCAGGGGCATGGTGGCCGCTGTACCCAGCAGTGTAATGGTCAGCATAAAGTTTCTCCGTATCACAAAAAATCTCGATGGCTATAGTGTACCACACTCTTCGGCCCGGCACAATCGCACAGCCGCACCCTGACAGGCATAAGATGGCCCAAACCACAAAAGGAGGGGTCTTGTATGCAGCGTCAGCGGCCCGGGCATCGCATTTTGTCGTTCCACCACCGGGGGCTGCTGCTTCTGGTGGCGGCAGTGGCGGTGATGCTCTTTTTTCTCTACGGCTGCATGGCAGGGGCGGCGTACAGCCCCCGGGGGCGGCTGGTGTTCATCCCTCTCGCACAGGTTTCAGGTAGTAGTACGACTTCGCTTTCCGCCTCTCAAAATTTTTTCAGAAAAGGTATTGACTTCACTTTCGTGAGGTGATAAAATCCCACCAAACCAGTGAGAAAGCATAAGTACCACCGCAAAACTCACCAGTACAGAGAGCACCGGGGCAGCTGAGACCGGGCAGTGTGGGCGCGGATGAGAATGGGCTTTTGAGGGCAAACCGAACCGCATTTTTATGCGCAGTAGGGGCGACGGAGAGCGTCTCCGTGAACAAAGCCGGTATGTGTTGGCATATCACGAGTGGGCAGGGTCATTCCTGTCAAGATTGGGTGGCACCGCAGGAGTATTTTATCCACTCTTGTCCCAATTCACGCAATGTGTTTTGGGACAGGAGCGTTTTTTATTTTTCCCTCTTGTCCCGCAAGCAAGGGCCGGCATGTGCATCCGGCCCGGAAAGGACAAGCCTTATGAAGACCGAAGCGAACATCCCGTACAAGTTTTATCTGGAAGAATCGGAGCTGCCCACCGCATGGTACAATGTGCGGGCCGATATGAAAAACAAGCCCGCTCCCCTGCTGAACCCCGGCACCCTCAAGCCCATGACGGCCAGGGAGCTGGACGGCGTTTTCTGCGATGAGCTGGTACAGCAGGAGCTGGACGACACCACGGCCTACATCCCCATCCCGGACGAGATCCGGGAATACTACCGGATGTACCGTCCGAGTCCTCTGTGCCGCGCCTACCGGCTGGAAGAGGCCCTCGGCACCCCGGCGAAGATCTACTATAAATTCGAAGGCAACAACACCAGCGGCAGCCACAAGCTGAACAGCGCCATCGCGCAGGCTTACTACGCCAAGAAACAGGGCCTCAAGGGCGTGACCACCGAAACGGGCGCGGGCCAGTGGGGTACCGCCCTCTCCATGGCCTGCAGCTACTTCGGGCTGGACTGCAAGGTCTACATGGTCAAGGTGAGCTATGAGCAGAAACCCTTCCGCCGCGAGGTCATGCGCACCTACGGCGCATCGGTCACTCCCAGCCCCAGCATGACCACCAACGTGGGCCGCAAGATCCTGGCCGAGCACCCCGACACCACCGGCAGTCTCGGCTGTGCCATCAGCGAGGCCGTGGAAGTCGCCACCTCTACTCCCGGCTACCGCTATGTGCTGGGCAGTGTGCTGAATCAGGTACTGCTCCACCTGTCTCTTATACACATCTCCGAGCCCACGAGACTAGCGCTCATCTCG
>ERZ1027063.696-NODE-696-length-14258-cov-7.033232_pt1 | contig 14258 bp, 10 predicted proteins | sample MGYA00519423_ERZ1027063 | MGnify/ENA primary metagenome ERZ1027063 (study PRJEB26926, sample SAMN06164493) | human gut metagenome | biome: ENVO:00009003; feature: ENVO:2100002; material: ENVO:00002003 | host: Homo sapiens | place: USA | collected 2012 ...
CCTATTAAGTCGTCGGCAGCGTCAGATGTGTATAAGAGACAGTCCTTGACCAGCTCCCGGAAGTCCACCCGCCCGTCGGCGGTGAAGAAGAACAGAATCTTGTTCCCCTCGAAGCTGCACTCCACCCGCACCAGCTTCATCTCCAGGTTGTGCTGGAGGATCTTCCGCTGGCAGATATCGAAGGCTTCCTTCTCCCGGGTGCGGTTGTGGGCCGCTGTGCGGCGGTCATTCTCCGTGGCCACGCGGACCATGGGCCGCAGGGGCTGGATGACGCAGCAGTCGTCCACCGGGTGGTTGCCCATGGTGCACTGGGCGTATTCCAGGCCCTGGGCCGTCTCCACGATGACGTGGTCCCCGGTCTGCACCTGCACGTCGCCGGGGTCAAAGAAGTAGGTTTTGCATCCGCTGCGGAAGCGGACGCTGATCACAGTTGTCATATATTTCGATTCCTTTCCGTGTATGTCAAAGCAGCTTTTCCCACCCGGCGCACAGGGCTCCCAGCACATGGCCCACGCCCACGTTATAGCGGCACTCCAGGCAGTATTGCTTCATCAGGTCTGTCATGCCCTGCAGCTGGCGCACGGTAAGCCCCCGGCGCAGCTCCTCCGCTCCGGGAATGTCCGCAGGGTCTGGCTTGCCGCAGGCGGCCAGCAGCGCCTCGGCAGAGGCTCGCCAGGCGTTCTCCAGCAGCTGCTGGAGCTGCTCGCGCTTGAGGCGCTTATTCTCCAGCCCCACCAGGTATTGGCTCACCGGCAGCAGCTGTCCCGAAGCGAAGGCCCGGCACAGGTCCCGGGCGGCGTCGTCCCGGGCGTCCTCGTCCTCGCCCCGGAGCTTCCACTCCACGCACCGGGAGCGGATGGTGGGCAGCAGCGCCGCCGCCGTCTCCGTGCAGAACAGGAACGCCGCGTAGGGCGGCCCCTCCTCCACCAGCTTCAGCAGCACGTTCTGGTCCCGCTGGTTCAAAGCGTCGCAGTCCGGGAAGATGTACACCTTGGCGGCCCCGTCGTTGGGGCGGATGTATGCGTCCTGCCGCAGGCTTCGCAGCAGGTCCACCGGCAGCTCCCGGTGGTCGGGGTCCTGCACCGTCTGGACATCGGGGTGGATGTCCTCCAGCACCTTGCGGCACTGGCGGCATTGCAGGCAGGGCTTTCCGCTTTGCGCCTCGCACTCCATGGCGGCGGCGGCAAAGCGGGCGGCGGCCATGCGGTCTCCGCTGCCGGAGAAGATGATGGCATGGGGCAGAGCTCCGCCTGCGGCGGCCCGGCGCAGCCGGCGGGCCAATGTGCTGTTTTCCGGCAGAAGCTGCCCCACGGTCCTTCCTCCCCATTGTTATACTTTCCGATTTTATAAGTATAGCATACCCTCCGCCCCGTCCGCAAGGTGCCGGGACGGGTTTTCTGCAAAAAATAGTTTCCCGTCAGGAGATTATTCCCGGTAATTTTGGGCCATAATGGCAAAAAGATTCCTTTTTGCGAAAATAGTCTTGCTTTTGACAGAAGATATGCCTATAATAAGTTGTTCGCAATTTTATTTTATATACGGAGGGAACTACATGAGTAAGAAGTATTGCTATCTCTTTACCGAGGGCAACGCCAAGATGCGCGAGCTGCTGGGCGGTAAGGGCGCCAATCTGGCCGAGATGACCAACATCGGCCTGCCCGTCCCCCAGGGCTTCACCATCACCACCGAGGCCTGCACCCAGTATTATGAAGATGGCCGCCAGATCAACGACGCCATCATGGCCGAGATCATGGAATACATCGAGAAGATGGAGCAGATCACCGGCAAGAAGTTCGGCGATCACGAGAATCCCCTGCTGGTCTCCGTCCGCTCCGGCGCCCGCGCTTCCATGCCCGGCATGATGGACACCATCCTGAACCTGGGCCTCAATGAGGACGTGGTGGACGTCATCGCCAAGAAGTCCAACAACCCCCGCTGGGCCTGGGACTGCTATCGCCGCTTCATCCAGATGTACTCCGACGTGGTCATGGAGGTGGGCAAGAAGTATTTCGAGCAGCTCATCGACGAGATGAAGGCCAGGAAGGGCGTCACCCAGGACGTGGAGCTCACCGCTGAGGACCTGAAGGAGCTGGCCGGCCAGTTCAAGGCCGAGTATAAGGCAAAGATCGGCCAGGACTTCCCCTCCGATCCCAAGGAGCAGCTGCTGGGCGCCATCAAGGCCGTGTTCCGCAGCTGGGATAACCCCCGCGCCAACGTGTATCGCCGGGACAACGACATCCCCTATTCCTGGGGCACCGCCGTCAACGTCCAGTCCATGGCCTTCGGCAACATGGGCGACGACTGCGGCACCGGCGTGGCCTTCACCCGCAACCCCGCCACCGGCGAGAAGAAGCTCATGGGCGAGTTCCTGACCAATGCCCAGGGCGAGGACGTGGTGGCCGGCGTGCGTACCCCCATGCCCATCGACCAGATGGCCGAGAAGTTCCCCGAGGCCTATGCCCAGTTCGTGGAGGTCTGCCGCACCCTGGAGGACCACTATCGCGACATGCAGGACATGGAGTTCACCGTGGAGCATGGCCAGCTGTACATGCTCCAGACCCGCAACGGCAAGCGCACCGCTCCCGCCGCCCTGAAGATCGCCTGCGACCTGGTGGACGAGGGCATGATCTCCGAGCAGCAGGCCGTGGCCATGATCGATCCCCGGAACCTGGATACCCTGCTGCATCCCCAGTTTGACCCCGCCGCGCTGAAGGCTGCCGCCCCTGTGGGCAAGGCGCTGCCCGCCTCTCCCGGCGCCGCCTGCGGCAAGATCGTCTACTCCGCCGAGGACGCCAAGGAATGGGCTGCCCGGGGCGAGAAGGTGGTCCTGGTCCGTCTGGAGACCTCTCCCGAGGATATCGAGGGCATGAAGGCCGCCCAGGGCATCCTGACCGTTCGCGGCGGCATGACCTCCCACGCCGCCGTTGTGGCCCGCGGCATGGGCAAGTGCTGCGTCTCCGGCTGCGGCGCCATCGTCATGGACGAGGAGAACAAGCAGTTCACCCTGGCTGGCAAGACCTATCACGAGGGTGACTGGCTGAGCCTGGACGGCTCCACCGGCAACATCTACGACGGCGCTATGCCCACCGTGGACGCCAGCGTGGGCGGCGACTTCGGCCGCATCATGGCCTGGGCCGACAAGTATCGCCGGCTGCAGGTCCGCACCAACGCCGACACCCCCCACGATGCCGCCAAGGCCCGTGAGCTGGGCGCCCAGGGCATCGGCCTGTGCCGCACCGAGCATATGTTCTTCGAGAGCGACCGCATCGCCGCCATCCGCGAGATGATCTGCTCCGACACCGTGGAGCAGCGCGAAAAGGCTCTGGCCAAGCTGCTGCCCATGCAGCAGGGCGACTTCGAGGGCATCTATGAGGCCATGGAGGGCTGCCCCGTGACCATCCGCTTCTTGGATCCCCCCCTGCACGAGTTCGTTCCCACCGAGGAGGCCGACATCGAGCTGCTGGCCAAGGATATGGGCAAGACCGTGGCCGAGATCAAGGCCATCATCGCCTCCCTGCACGAGTTCAACCCCATGATGGGTCACCGTGGCTGCCGTCTGGCCGTCACCTTCCCCGAGATCGCCGTCATGCAGACCCGTGCCGTCATCCGCGCTGCCATCAACGTTCAGAAGCGTCATCCCGAGTGGAACATGGTTCCCGAGATCATGATCCCCCTGGTGGGCGAGGTCAAGGAGCTGAAGTACGTCAAGAGCATCGTGGTCAAGACCGCTGACGAGGAGCTGGCCGCTGCCGGCGTGGAGATGAAGTATCTGGTGGGCACCATGATCGAGATCCCCCGTGCCGCTCTGACCGCCGACGAGATCGCCACCGAGGCCGAGTTCTTCTCCTTCGGCACCAACGATCTGACCCAGATGACCTTCGGCTTCAGCCGCGACGACGCCGGCAAGTTCCTGGGCGCTTACTATGACAAGAAGATCTATGAGAACGATCCGTTTGCCAAGCTGGACCAGGTGGGCGTTGGCAAGCTGGTGAAGATGGCTGCCAAGCTGGGCCGCGAGACCCGTCCCGAGCTGCACCTGGGCATCTGCGGCGAGCACGGCGGCGATCCCAGCTCCGTGGAGTTCTGCCACAAGGTGGGCCTGGACTATGTGTCCTGCTCTCCCTTCCGCGTGCCCATCGCTCGTCTGGCCGCCGCTCAGGCTGCCATTAAGGACCAGCAGTAAATGGTAAGTTGACGCCTGCGGCGCAGGCAAAACGACCGATATAAAAAACGGCCGCACAGTTCACCTGAACTGCGCGGCCGTTTTTTCGCCGCCTGCCCTGGCTGAAGGCCGGCGCATTATTTCCAAACGATTGCAAATTCCCCGGTGAACTGGCACGAATCCTCCACGGGGATCAGCATGGTATCTTCGCCCTCCCGGAGATAGCCCCAGCAGTTCACCCGGGCGGCGGTGTGGGTGCTCCCTGCGTCATAGGTAAGCCCCTGGTACCAGCTTTCGTTGACCAGCGCTATGATATCCCGTGCCCTGGGATGCAGCAGCCGGCCGCCCTCCTGGGCCCCGGGTCCCGCCATCATGCACAGCAGCAGCGGGTGTATGTATGCATACCCGGCCCACACCACATCCGGGTCACCGACGGCCTGCATCCCGCCCTGGGCAGTGTAGCCGCACTGAAAGCGCACGGCGGTAATGTACCCGACCCCGTCCGTCTCAAAGGTCAGCGATTGGGGAAAGGCGTTCTTCCTGAACCCCGGATAGCAGCCTGTCAGCATGTCCCGCACCCAGGTGCCGTCCTCCCGCAGCCGCAGAGGCGATTCCACCGCCTGGGCCATTTGATTGAAGTTCTCCGCAAACTCCGGAACCGTCAGCCGTCCCCGGTGGACAGGGATCATGGCACTCATCAGGCCGCACACGATGACCAGGATCAGCAGCCCGTGGGCTGCGGGCAGCAGCGCCCACCGCCAGCCGGGAATGTCCCGGCTCTGGCACAGCACCTCTCCCTCCCAGGGCAGCTTCAGTCCGTCCCGGCAGGCCTGATAGCTTTTTTTCAGCCGCCACAGCCGCACCACGGGAATCAGCAGCGCCATGCCGCATACCAGCGCCAGAGCCGTGTAGGCAAAGGCCTCACCCCACTCCGGCCGCCGCCCGTCGGGCTTTTCCACCGTCAGACCCAGCAGCCGCTTTCCCGGCGTGGTCCCCCACAGGTGCAGCAGCACCGGCTCCACCGCCAGCATCAGCAGCAGTGCGCCTATGGTGTTGAGCAGGGAGAACCCCTGCTGGCGGAACGATATGTGCCCTGCCAGCATTGCCAGCGCCGCCGCGCAGGAGCACAGGGCCAGGTCCAGATTCCGCGCCAGGAACCGCCGCCAGGGACATGGCTCCTGCCGGTCTGCCTGGGGCGCGGCGGGAGCTGCCTGGGCCGCCGTGTGCAGGGCCAGCCAGTATTTCTCCGGGTCCAGGCTGTCATAGCGGACCCGGTCCGCCTGCATGGCCCGGCATACGGCCTGGTCCCTCCGGGCCTGCTCCTCCCGGCGCTGGGCTGTCCGGATGCGCTCCTCTAAAACGTCGGCCAGGTCCAGCTCCCCGGCCTGCATGGCCCGGATCTCCTCAATGGGCACGTCCAGCCGCCGCAGCAGCCGGACGCGCAGCAGCGTGTCCAGATCCTCCTGGCTATAGTCCCGATAGCCGTTCCGGGCCCGGACCGGATGCACCAGCCCCTCCTGCTCATAATAGCGGATGTTGGCCCGGGACAGCCCGGTCCGTGTCTCAATGTCCTTGATATGCATGGCGCCGCCCTCCTTTTCTCCGCAGTATAAGGGGTAAAGGGACTTGACAGTCAAGCTTTTTTTCAGGAAATCTCCAGCACCACCGGGCAGTGGTCGCTGCCGTACACCTCCGTACGGATGGCGGCCTCCGTCACCCGGGGCAAAAGCCGCCGGGACACGATGAAATAGTCAATGCGCCACCCGGCGTTCTTTTCCCGGGCGTGGAACCGATAGCTCCACCAGGAATACGTGACCTCCTCCGGGTGCAGAGTCCGGAAGGTGTCGGCAAAGCCGGCGGCCAGCAGCTGCGTCAGCTTCTCCCGCTCCTGGTCGGAAAAGCCCGGGTTCATCCGGTTGGACCTGGGATTTTTCAGGTCCATCTCCTGGTGGGCCACGTTCAGGTCCCCGCAGTAGATCACGGGCTTTTTTCCGTCCAGCTCCAGCAGATATGCCCGCAGGTCATCCTCCCACTGCATCCGGTAGTCCAGCCGCTTCAGCCCGTCCTGACTGTTGGGGGTGTAGCAGCACACCAGATAAAATTCCGGATATTCCGCCGTGATGACCCGCCCCTCGTGGCGGTGGACATCGTCCCCGAAGCCGTACACCACGGACAGGGGCTCCTCCTTGGTCAGCACCGCCGTGCCGGAATACCCCTTTTTGTCGGCGGAGTGGAAATACCGGTGATACCCCTCCAGCTCGAACACCGCCTGCTCCGGCTGCAGCTTCGTCTCCTGCAGGCACACAATGTCCGGGTCCTCCTGCTTCACATATTCCAGAAAGCCCTTGGTCAGGCATGACCGCAGGCCGTTGACGTTCCAGCTTACCAGCTTCATGGCCTTCTTCCTCCGTTTTTTCTTGTATCATACCATAAACGGACCGATTTTCCAAGAAAATGATTGACAAACCCTCCTGCGGGGGATAATATATTCAGGTATCAACGGCGTAGATGGGAAGAGTACCCGGCGCAGCCTCCGTCACAAGAGAGTCCGGCAAGGTGAAAGCGGACACGGCGGCCCCGGCGAACATGGCCCCGGAGCCGTCCGGCTGAGCGCGGCGCGTCAGGCCGGACCGGGTGTGCCCGTTACAGCACCGGGGCGTGTGGGCGCTCCATGAGGCCGCTTTTCGCAAGGAAGCGGCGAAGCAAGGTGGTATCGCGGTGCTGCGCATCGCCCTTGGCTGCGGCCGGGGGCGTTTTTTGTTTGCCCCGTTTCCCGGCTGTGGGAAAAACACCAAACGTGATATGCATAATTTTAAGCCGCTCTTCCATTCGGAGCGGCGGAAAAGGAGATAGATCCCCATGGAAAAGCAGAAATTCTACATCACAACCCCCATTTATTACCCCTCCGACAAGCTGCACATCGGCCACACCTACTGCACCGTGGCCACCGACGCCATGGCCCGCTACAAGCGGCTCACCGGCTGCGACGTGCTGTTCCTGACGGGCACCGACGAGCACGGCCAGAAGATCGAGGACAAGGCCAAGGCCGCCGGAAAGACCCCCAAGGAGTTCCTGGACAACATCGTGGAGGGCCCCCAGGGCATCCTGGACCTGTGGAAGCTGATGAACATCTCCAACGACCGCTTCATCCGCACCACCGACGATTACCACTGTGCCTCCATCCAGAAGATCTTCCGCAAGATGTACGAGAAGGGCGACATCTACAAGGGCACCTACAAGGGCAAATACTGCAAGCCCTGCGAGAGCTTCTGGACCGAGAGCCAGCTGGTGGACGGCAAGTGCCCCGACTGCGGCCGCGAGGTCATGGACGCCGAGGAGGAGGCCTATTTCTTCCGCCTGTCCAAGTATGCCGACCGGGTCCGGCACCTGCTGGAGGACACCGACTTCCTGCAGCCCCGCTCCCGGGTCAACGAGATGGTCAACAACTTCATCAAGCCCGGCCTGGAGGATCTGTGCGTCAGCCGCACCAGCTTCTCCTGGGGCATTCCCGTGGACTTTGACCCGGGCCATGTGGTATACGTCTGGGTGGACGCTCTGTTCAACTACACCACCGCCCTGGGCTTTATGAACGACCGGTATCACGATTACGACAAGTATTGGCCCGCCGACGTCCACTTTGTGGGCAAGGAGATCGTCCGGTTCCACTCCATTATCTGGCCCGCCATGCTCATGAGCATGGAAATGCCCCTGCCCAAGCACGTTTACGGCCACGGCTGGCTGGTGATGGACGGCGGCAAGATGTCCAAGTCCAAGGGCAACGTGGTGGACCCCTATGTGCTGGCGGAGAAGTTCGGCGTGGACGCTCTGCGCTTCTTCCTGCTGCGAACCTTCCCCTTCGGCTCCGACGGCAACTTCTCCAACGAGCTGCTGATCCAGACCATCAACATGGACCTGGCCAACGACCTGGGCAACCTGGTCAGCCGCACCACCGCCATGGTGGAGAAATACTTCGGCGGCACCCTGCCCACGGAGCGGGAAAACAGCGACGCCGACTGCGACCTGAAGACCATGGCCTCCACCCTGCGGGACCGCTATGAGACGGAGATGGAGCACTTCCAGTTCCAGAACGCCCTGGAGCAGATCTTCAAGACCATCCAGCGGGCCAACAAGTATATCGACGAAAACGCTCCCTGGACCCTGGCCAAGGACCCCGCCAACCGGGCCCGCCTGGCCACCGTCATGTATAACCTGCTGGAAACCATCCGCATCTGCGCCGTGCTGCTGACCCCCTTCATTCCCGACAGCGCCGAAAAGATCTTTGACCAGATCGGTGCCTGCCCGTGCTGCCGCACCTGGGAAAAGGCCAACGTGTGGGGCAGCCTGCGCCCGGACGTTACCGTCCGCAAGGGCGAGGCCCTGTTCCCCCGCATCGACGCCGAGAAGGCCCTGGCCGAGCTCAACGCCATCCAGGAGGCCCAGCGCAAGGCAGCCCTGCCCGCCCTGGAGCTGGAGCCCTACGCCCAGGAGAACGTGGACTTTGACACCTTCTGCCGGTCCGATTTCCGGGCCGTGAAGATCAAGGCCTGCGAGCCTGTGAAGAAGTCCGACAAGCTGCTGAAGTTCACCCTGGATGACGGCTCCGGCACGGACCGCACCATCGTATCCGGCATCCGGCACTATTACCAGCCGGAGCAGCTCATCGGCAAAACTGCCGTGGCCATTCTGAACCTGCCCCCCCGGAAGATGATGGGCATCCCCTCCTGCGGCATGCTGATCTCTGCCGTCCATAAGGAAAAGGGCGAGGAAAAGCTGCACCTGCTGCTGCTGGACGACGCCATTCCCGCCGGTGCAAAGCTCTGCTGACATTGCTCATAAAAAAATTCCCGGTGCACCGCACCGGGAATTTTTTGGAGCTTGTCAAAAAAGGGCGCCGCCCTTTTTTGACAAGCTCTTTTTTGCTTTCAAGGCGATCCGGGGATATCAATACACCCGGGCAGGCTCCTCGCCGTTAAGCACGCGCAGAGCGCCCTGGGCCAGAGCCAGCAGCTCGTCCTCGCCGGGATACACGGTGATGGGGGCGATCCAGCCCACCATATCGGTGATGGCATCCACAGTCTCCTTGCCGTAGGCAATGCCGCCGGTGAGGATGATCTGGTCCACCTGGCCCTTCATGACCACGGCCATGGCGCCGATCTCCTTGCTGATCTGATAGTGGAAGGCGTCCACAGCGCCGGCGATCTCCTTGTCGCCGTTGTGGGCGGCCTTCAGCAGGTCGCGCATATCGTTGGAGCCGGTATAGGCCACCAGGCCGCCGTGACCGGCCAGCATCTTGCGGACCTCACCGGCGGTGTACTTGCCGCTGAAGCACAGGCTCACCAGCTGACCGGTGGGCAGGCTGCCGGACCGCTCGGGGGAGAAGGGGCCGTCGCCGTCCAGGGCGTTCTGGGTATCCACCACGCTGCCGTGGACGTGGGCGCCGATGGAGCAGCCGCCGCCCATGTGGCAGACGATAAGGTTCAGGTCCTCATACTTCCTGCCGTGCTCCTTGGCATAGCGCTTGGCAACGGCCTTCTGGTTCAGGGCGTGGAAGATGCTGGTGCGATGGAACAGAGGATGGCCGGCATAGCGGGCCACGTCGGACAGCTCATCCACCACCACGGGGTCCACAATGTAGGAGGGGATGCCCAGCTGGTCGCCGATCTCCCGGGCCAGCAGACCGCCCAGGTTGGAGGCATGCTGCCCCTGAACGCCCACGGTGCAGTCGCGGACCAGCCGGTCGCTGACGGCGTAGGTGCCGCCGCGGATGGGGGCCAGCAGACCGCCCCGGCCGGAAACGGCGGACAGGGTCGTAACGTCGAAGCCCTGGTCATCCAGGGCCTGCATCACCAGCTTGCGCCGCCAGTCCTTCTGGGCGGGAATGGAATCAAATTTGTCGATCTCCTCGGCGCTGTGGCGCAGCGTCTTGTCGAAAAGCAGGGTTTCGTCCTCATAGACGCCGATCTTGGTGGACGTGGAGCCCGGGTTGATGACCAAAATTCTGTAAGACATGGGAATCTCCTCCTGTTGCATTGAATTGTTCCGAAAAAACAGCCGGATAACGACTTTATTGTATTATACAACAGTCGGTCAACCCATGTAAACTGTTTTTTCTCCTAAAACGAAACTTTTCCGGGAAAATGTTAAATTTTTACCGGGCGTTATTCCGCCGCAGGCCCGGGGATATCCCCCACGCCGTCCAGCACCAGCCGGGGGCGGTAGGGGAATTTGGCAATGTCCTCCCGCCGGGTAACGCCGGAGAGCACCAGCACCGTGTCCAGGCCGGTCTCGATACCGGCCACCATATCCGTGTCCATCCGGTCGCCGATCATCACCGCGTCCTCGGAGTGGACCCCCAGAATGCGCAGTCCCGTGCGCATCATCAGGGGGTTGGGCTTGCCCACGAAGTAGGCGTTCTGGCCGGTAGCCATTTCGATGGGGGCAATCATGGCCCGGCAGGCGGGAATGATGCCGTCCTCCGAGGGGCCGGTCAGGTCACTGTTGGTGCCGATGAGCTTGGCGCCCTTCAGCACCAGCCGCACCGCCCGCAGAATGTTTTCGTAGTTATAGCTGTTGCCCTCGCCGATGATGACGTAATCCGGGTCCACGTCGTTCATGGTGATGCCCTCGTCGTGGAGGGCCATGATCAGCCCCGCCCCGCCGATGACATAGGCGCTGCACCCGGGGGCCTGACTGCTGACGAACCGTGCCGTGGCCAGGGCGCTGGTATAGAAGCGGCTCTCGTCCACGTCCAGCCCCATGCGGCGCAGCTTCTGCTGCAGCTCCTTGGGGCTGCGCTCGGAGGAGTTGGTCAGAAACAGGAAGTTCTTCTCCTCCCGGTAAAGCCAGTCCACAAATTCCTTCACCCCCGGCAGCAGCCGGTTGCCGTGATAGATCACGCCGTCCATGTCGCAGATAAAGCCTTTTTTCTTTCGCAGCTGGTCCATAAGGTCCCTCCTATAGGATAAAATTTACCGATTTCCGCAGTTTTTCCGCCAGATCAGCGCCAGCCCCCGCAGCAGCAGACTGTCGTCGTGCAGAATCCTCCGGCGGCAGTAGGGGGTAATGATCCCGGACAGGCCCCCGGTGGCCACGGCAGTACAGGGCTGCCCCAGCTCCTCCTCCATGCGCTCCAGCAGGCCGTCGGCCATGGCGGCGGCGCCGTAAATGGCCCCGGCCTGAAGGCTGTCCTCGGTGACGGAGCAGATGACCTTTCCCGGCGGCTCCAGGGCAATGTCCGGCAGTTGGGCCGTGCCGGAGAACAGGGCGTGCAGGCTCAGCTTCACCCCGGCCAGAATCACGCCGCCCCGATAGCGTCGCTGCCGGTCCACCACCGTCACGGTGGTGGCGGTGCCGAAGTCGAACACCACCACCGGCAGAGGATATTCCGCCGCTGCCGCGGCGTCCGCCGCCAGCAGGTCCACCCCCAGGGTCTCCGGCTCCTCAATAGCGATCTCCAGCCCCGCCGGGGTAGTGGGACCCACCACCAGGGCCTCCAGCCCCGTAACGCTTCGGATGGCCCGGGCCGTTTCCTCCGTCAGCCGGGGCACCACCGAGCCGATGACGGCCCCCTCCGGGGCGTCATGGCCCGCCAGCACCTGCCTCACGGCGTCCTCGTAGGCCGCAAGGGGCAGCACCTCTCCCGAGGGGATGCGGCGCTGGGATACCACCCGGTCCCCGTGGTCCAGCAGGGCAAGAACAATGTTGGTGTTTCCGATATCGGCGGTCAGCAGCATAAAATTTCCTCACTTATACAGCGTTTTTAGCTTGGTCGGAAAGTTTGCGCTTTCCGGCCAAGCTGTGGTTATTTCAGGGCTTTTTCTTGGGAATGGTAACGGTAATGGTGGTGCCCTTGCCGGGCTGGCTCTCCAGGTCCAGGGTGCCGTGGTGATAGGCCACGGCATGCTTCACGATAGACAGGCCCAGGCCCGTGCCGCCGGAGGCCTTGGAGTGGCTCTTATCCACCCGGTAAAACCGCTCAAACACCCGGCTCTGGTGCTCCGGCGCAATGCCGATGCCGGTATCCGCCACGGAAATGGCGGCGCTGTCTCCCCGGTCGGTGACGGTGACCCGGACGCTGCCGCCGGGGACGTTATACTGAATGGCATTGTCGCAGAGGTTATACACCGTCTCATACAGCAGACGGCGCACGCCCTCCACCGGGATCTCCGGGCCCTCCACAGTGATGGCCGTCCCGCTTTTTTCCGATTTGTCCCGCAGATCGGCGGCGATATCCCGGCACAGCGCCGAGACGTCCACGCGCTCCCAGGGCAGGGGGTCTCCCTCATCCAGCTGGGACAGGCGGATGATGTCGCCGATCAGGGCCACCAGCCGTTGTGCCTCCCGGCGGATGTGCCCCACGAACCGGGGCAGGTCCTCCTGCTTGACCAGGCCGTTCTCAATGAGCTCTGCGCTGCCGATGATGCCCTGAAGGGGCGTTTTCAGCTCATGGGATACGTTGGCGGTAAACTCCCGGCGGCTCTGCTCCGCCGTCTCCTGCTGGGTGATGTCAAAGGCCAGCAGCACCGCCCCCAGAGTGTCGGGGCCGGACTGGATGCGGGAGATGTCAAACTGATAAATGCGGCCCAGCCGCTGGACACGGACCTCGCTGTGACCGGCGTCCATGGCGGACGCCAGCGCGTCGCTGACGTCGCGGCCGCGGTCCACCGTCAGGAAATCCTGGCCCAGGCAGCTCTCGCCGGTGCCGAACACCCGGCAGGCGGCGGCGTTGATGCTGAGCACCGCGCCGCTTTCGTTCAGCAGCACCAGCCCCTCCTGCATGTGGGAGGTGATCTGGCGGAACTCGTCGGACCGGCGGCGCAGGTCCGTCAGCTGCCGGTCGATCTGCTGGCGCTGGACGTTGATGCGGCACAGCAAAGGCGACAGCTCCTCATAGGTGTCGTTTTCCAGAGGGTGCTCCAGATCCAGGGCATTCAGAGGGGCGGTGATCCGGCGGGACAGACGGCCCGCCAGAAGGCCCGACAGCACCAGGGCTGCGGCGGCGGCCAGCAGAATGGCCGGCAGCATTCCCAGCACCAGCATGCCCACGGTAGCCCGGCTGACGGAAATGCGCAGCACCGAGCCGTCCGGCATACGCTGAGCATAGTAGCTGGTCTTTTCCAGCAGGGTGCTGGAATAGCGGGTGGAGCTGCCGGAGCCGGTGCGCAGGGCCTCCCGGACCTCCAGGCGGTCACCGTGGTTCTCCAGGCTTTCGGCGTCGCGCTTGGTGTCGCACAGCACCGAGCCGTCGGCGGCGATCCAGGTCAGGCGGTAGCGGTCCGCCTTCAGCTTATTCAGCTTATTCAGGTAATCCGTGCCCTCCGTCTCCACGGCGGCGGCTGCCAATTGCAGCTGATCCTGGAGCTGGGACTCCTGCACGGAGGCAAAATAGCTGTACAGGCAGGTCATGACGATGACCACCCCCGCCAGCAGCACGGCCACGGCGGACAGCATAAACGAACGGAAAATTTTCTTGGTCATCCTTGTTCCTCCAGCCGGTAGCCCACATTGCGGACGGTCTGGATCAGACCGCCGTAGGGGCCCAGCTTCTGGCGCAGCGTGCGGATGTGCATATCCACGGTGCGGGTCTCGCCGTAATAGTCGGTGCCCCACACCTGGGCCATCAGCTGGTCCCGGGTGAAGGCCATGCCGGGATGGGACAAAAACAGCCGCAGCAGCTCGTATTCCTTATAGGTCAGGGGCACCCGCTGCCCGTCGCAGGAGACGGTGTGGGCGTCCTGGTCCAGGGTCAGGCCGGACAGGTGCAGCACGTGGCTGGGCCGGGCGCACCGGCGCAGCACGGCCTTGACGCAGGACACCAGCTCCATGACCCCGAAGGGCTTGGTGAGATAGTAGTCCGCGCCCAGGTCCAGGGCCTGGATCTTGTCATATTCCGCCCCCCGGGCCGTGGCCATGACCACGGGGATGGAGCGGGTAGCCGGGGCGGCCCGCAGGCGGCGCAGCAGCTCCACCCCGTCCACGCCCGGAAGCATTACGTCCAGCACCACCAGCTCCGGCAGCTCCTGGGCCGTCCCGATGGCGGACCAGAAGCTGTCTCTTATACACATCTGACGCTGCCGACGACTTAATAGGTGTAGAT